>ERZ773115.551-NODE-551-length-41468-cov-8.397122_pt1 | contig 41468 bp, 32 predicted proteins | sample MGYA00511116_ERZ773115 | MGnify/ENA primary metagenome ERZ773115 (study PRJEB29015, sample SAMEA2737869) | human gut metagenome | biome: human gut; feature: human-associated habitat; material: faeces | place: China | collected 2012 ... | reverse complement strand
GAAAACTTCCAACGGGAAATCGGTATCATTGATATGTTCCGCCTCCATGCGGATCCGGTTGCACAGTTCGAGCCGGATGTTTGTCATGTCAGCCATTTTTCTTCTTGCAATAGGATGTCACACTCTCGGATTTCCCTCCCGTCTGTATGCGGCGTATGTCGGACTTGGCATACATGTTCTTGTTGCCTACCTTGACAGGGACGAGGTAGCCGCGCTTCGCCCAAAGGTTGAGCGTGCCGTCGCACACGTTGAGCAGTTCACGGACCTGTTTCGTGTTGAGCCACGTCTCTTCCGCCGCACGCTGCATCTCCGCATCCAGCTCTTCCTGCCGGGCCGCTATCGTGCGCTGCACGATGGATTCGGCAAACATCTTAAGGTCGGTGGGCGTGACTTCCAGCTTCACGTTCGCGCCCTGTTCGACCAGACTTTCTATGGTTATCATAAATATCGGTTTTTGAATTTTGTGATGACCATCTTCAAAAATTCCCTGATGCCCCGCTTCCGATGGCTTATAAAAGAGAAGCACCGCCGACCTTCGGGAAAAGGTTGACGGTGCAAAAGTATATGCGAATTGAAACGGATTGATATATAATGCCTTGTCTTGAATTGTCATGACCATTCAAGTCTGCATGACCATGTAAAACGGCTTATTTTGCCTTATCCGGCGATAGTCCCTGCTTCATCATTAGCGATAATTTCATTGATTTCCTGCGCCAGTGACCGGAACAGTTCCCGGTTCTCGTCGCTCTCGATAAGAAATGCCATCTGGTCTTTCCCGTCCTTGATGACATGCTTTGCCGTCTTCAGGAAGCCGACCGCCTGGCGTATGGCGCTCTCGCTTTTCAGGGAGGGAAGGTCGGGAAACTGCAACGACATGCCCACGCTGTACTCCTTCGCGGCGTGCATCCCGGCCACCAGCTGCAGGTCTTTCAGCACATAGAACGGGAGTGCCTGATGGACTGCGCTCGTGTTGATGGACACGAAACAGCGGATACATTGCATGACAGCCTCCTTCTTTTCGCATTTGAGATAATCCGCGAGAGGCCGTTCCTGTATCTTCTTCTTTCCTGCTGTCCGCTGTGTCTGCGGTGCCGTGCCGTTGCCGGAGTCTGCCGCTTCTGTCGAGTTATTTCCGGTATCGGCATCACTATCACCCATCCCGTCCTTTACGGACTGCAATGCCCATTCTCCGATGCTGCCTTTCTCGATTGCGCCTTTCATGGCGAAATGTTTGTCCCAGTCCTCCTTTGTGCGGAAGCCGTTCTTTATGGACACTTCGATAATCTGGCGAACGACAATGGAACAGCCCATCCGCTCGGCATTCCCCGCCTTGGGATGTCCCGCCTGCCTGCTAACCATGTCCACCATTGCCTCGAAACTCTTGCCGTAATACAGCCAGCTCAATACAAGTGGAGCAGATAGAGTGACATGCCCGGACATGTCTCTAAAAAAGGACTTGACCTTGCCCCAGAAGGAAGACGGAGGAGTGGTTGCATCCTCTTCCCTTTGTTTCCTGTACAGCTCCACGATCTGCCCCGGTACAGCGTTATCCTTGAAATGCAGGCCGATGTTCCTGAAAGCGTCCGTGCTGTCGTCGCACCATGACATCTGCCATTCCTTTTTGATTCCGGGCAGCTGTTTGAATATGGCACGGCATACGGCGAGGTACTGCATCTCGTTACCGTCCGCCATCATTTTCGCAAAGCGGCGGTATTCCTCCCTGTGCGTGTCCTTCCACTGGAAGATGTCCGCCTTGAACTGTTCGTATGTCTGTTTCTGCCCGTCCATATTCATATTGTATTATTACAGGTTGATATAAAAGGATAAGTGGAAAAGAGAGACTGTCAGTCCAGAAGGTTTACCAGCTCCTTCTTCATCTCGTCGTCAATCTTGCGGTACCGCGCGAAAGCCCGGCTGCCCTCCGAATGTCCCGACATGGAGGCAATCAGGTTCGGGTCCTTGACCTGTCTGTATAGATTGCCAATGAAGGTCTTGCGTGCCGTATGGGTAGATGCGACCTCGTATAAAGGTCTTGCCACATCCTCCCTTGTCTTGGGGTCGAGGACTATGACCTTTCGGTCGATGCCCACGTACTTGAGTATCTCCTTTATCTTCTTGTTGTAGCCAAAATGCGAGAACCGGGGGAGCAGAGCGTTCTCCAGATCCTTGTAGCGTTCCAGTATGTCCCGTGCCTTTTGGTTGAGCGGCACACGCACTGTATTGGCATGTTCCATCTTCGTCTTCTGCGGGATATACTCCACGAAGCCGTCCACGATGTTGGCCTTGGTCAGCCTGTTCAGGTCGCTCACGCGGCATCCTATCAGGCACTGGAACATGAAGATGTCGCGATAGACCGGGTAGGTCGGTCCCATGCCGCTCAGGTCGGCATAGTACACCTTGTCCCGCTCTTCGAGGGTCAGGTAAAAGGGGTCACCGTACATCGGACGGGCAATCTGGTACTGGTCGAAAGGGTTGTTCCTTGTCAGCCCGCGCTTGATGCACCACTTGACAACGGTGCGGATGCGGTAGAGCGATCCAGACATGCTGTTCTCGGAACGCCTCTGCCCCACATCGCGAAGTTTCTCGTTCCGATAGAATACGGGATACATGGCCACATATTTGTGTTCCTCCTGCATCCACAGCTTGAAGTCCCGGATGTCGTCAGCCGTTACGGTGTCTATGCACAGGCGGAAGCCTCTCTGGTGCAACACCTCGTGCCGGAAACGCTCGTAGCGCAGCACCTTGTTGAGATTGTCGAGGTGGTGCTTGCGGCTTTCGTCCGCAAGCGGGGTCTCGTCGATGTATTTCCGTATCTGGTACGAGAGCAGGTACTCGTCGGCCTTGTTGCCGCCCCTCGCGTTGATGTTGGGATGGTGGTATTCCTCTATCAGCCCCTTGAGCCAGTTGCCGTCCACGCCACGGTGGTACTCTTTCGTGATGAGGTGGGTAATCTGCTGCACGTCCTTGTCGAAGGCCATCTTCTTCTCCTCCGACACCAGTGCCACGCGGGGCTTGTAGCCCTGCCGTTCCGGGCTCCAGTGGTTGGGGTTGATGGACAGTTCGCTCGCTGCCTTGATGTCCACGCCGCCGATGTCACGTACACGGAAATAGACACGTGCCTGGTCCGTGATGTTGTTCTTGGCGGCGGTCTTCCGGATGAATGCGGTCACTTTCATATATATCCTCCTTTCCGATTTAGTCTATCATTTCCACAAGCCTGCGCTTCATGTCATCGTCTATCGTACGGTAGCGGCTGAACGCCCGGCTGCCCTCCACGTGCCCAGACATGGAGGCGATGAGATTTGGGTCGGGAACCTGCCTGTAAAGGTTGCCCACGAAGGTCTTGCGTGCCGTGTGGCTGGTGGCCACCTCGTACAAGGGTTTCTGCACGGTGTTGTAGCCGTGCGTGTCAAGGATGGTCACCATACGGTCTATGCCGCAGCGTTTCAGCAGTTCCCGTATGCCGAGGTTGTAGGTGTGTATCTGCCTGAACGGGAACAGCCTGTCGGCACCCGCATCATACCGTTCCAGTATCTTCAACGCCTTCTCGTGCAGCGGCACCCTGACGGTCTTTGCCTGGCACTTTTTTGTCTTCTGCGGCATGTATTCCAGAAAGCCGTCCTTGATGTTGTCCCTCGTGAGACGGTAAAGGTCACCCACGCGGCAGCCGACATAGCAGTGGAACACGAAGATGTCCCGGATTACGGCCAGCTTCGGGTTGTCGCTCAAGTCCGCATCGTAGAGGATGTTCCTCTCTTCGGAAGTGAGGAAGAACGGGTCGCCGTAGGTCGGCTCCTTGCAGCCGTAAAGCACATAGACCTCGTTGTCGGAATACTTCATCTTCTTGCACCAGTGCAGGAAGGTGCAGAACAGGTTCATGGTGTTGATGACGGTCGTGCCGGAGAGTGACCTAGGACGGTGGTTGATGAGCGTGCGGGGAGCGTAGAAGTCTGGATATTCCTGCCGCAGCAGATGTTCGTTCACCACATAATCCCGGAAAGCGTTCATCTGCTCCAGCGTGACGGTTTCCACGAAGAGGGTGAAGTCCGCCTCGCCCAGTATCTTCCGGCGGTAGTCGTGGTAGCGGGTCATCTTGCGCTCGAAACGGACGATATGCTCCTTCGTCCTCTCCGCACCGTCGAACTTCTCCAAATACTCGTGGACACGGGCGAGAAGGTTCGAGTGGTCCCGCTCGAATGCCCGGGCTGGGTACAGCACATCCTCGATGACCTGTCTCATCCACCGGCTGTCCGCCTTGTCCGAGAAGGTCTTCTCAGCCCGCTCGATGATGGCGGCGATCTGTTCCGGCAAACGTTTCTGCTCGGCGGCAGGCACAGCCGTCGTTCGCCTGTAACATAGGCTGTCGGTGTCCCAGTACTTGTCCTGCACTTCAAGTGGGGAAACGACCTTTATGTCCACGTTCTTCTCCCGTACCCGGAAACAGATGTTCGAGGTGTCTGGGGAGCACTTTTTCAGATAGACGGTAACTTTCATCTGCGTTGTTTTTTCGGTTATGCGGCAAAGGTATAATAAATTCCCGTAAATGTTCCCATATATCCCGAAAAAACTTGCAACGGATTAAGACAAATTAAAAAGTTGTTCCCGAATCTGATACCGCATAAAACACAGTATATCAACGGCTATATTTGCACTTGTTTGGCTCTTTTTTTCATTTCAGGCTTTATCCGATTCCCTGAATATCATATATTGCAGTTCCACGCTTTCTTTTTATATTTATCTGTCATATAAGGAGTCGGATGATATAATTCAATTTGTTATGTTGACATTGCATGCTGCGATTGCAACCGTACTCGAAATTCATCGGGTACCATTATGTGCGAAAGAATTGGCGGATGAGATTAATCGTCGCCGCCTCTATATTCGTAGAGACAGAACTCTGTTACGGAGCAGTCAAATTCACGCACGGGTAAAGAACTACCCTGCGCTGTTTGAGAAAAGCGGAGGTGTAATCACTTTGAAGAAATAGAAATTTAGGATCTTAAATTTATTGAATTATGGATATGCAACAGACAAACACACAATCTACACCGTCACCCGATAACAGGAAGATTTGGCGGGGACTTTTTACCATTATTATGATTATCTTTTTTTGGGGCTTTATCGGTTCGGAGGAGTGTTCGAGCAGTGAGCAGAATGAAGAGATTGTCCGTAACAGCGGGTTCGATGCGTCGGTTTGGCAGGTGAAGAATTATCTGAAGAAAGAATATCTGCTCGATCCGAGGAGCTATGAGGGTATCGAATGGGGTGCGGTGAATAAAAAGGATAACGGCGGATATTGGGTTCGGCATAAGTACCGTGCGAAAAATAGGTTTGGCGGATATGTGATCGAGAATAAGGTGTTTCACTTGGATGCTTCCGGTAAAGTTGTCGGAGTCGATGACGTCTGGTAGTCAGATGCGAGGCGGTTTCGGTTGTTTGGTGGATTTGGGCCTATTCGGATTGGCCTGGATTTTTCCACCGCTTTGGTTTGTGATAATTCCATTGTGGTGCTACGAAGGGATTGTCGGCTTGCGGGAATATTATTATAAATATAAAATGAATGTATTTTTGCGGAATGAGTTGAGCCGGATGACGTGCCAAGAGATCGAGGAAAAACGGATTGCCTACTTGATTATTTTGCAAAGCCCTTATGCCGGACGGGCGGAACGGGCGATGGCAGAGTATGTTGTGCATTATATTGAGAAACATTATTGATTTGGTGCAGTTTGTGTAGATACTCTGGAAAAATTCGATTACCTTTGCTGCCTGCACCGGTATTTTCGGCCGGTGCGGAATGCCGGGGTTTTCCCTGTTATGCAGGGGAAATCGAGTGAAATTGCCGATTTGGGACCTGGCGTCGTAAAACGCCGTAGCGTGAGTTTTGCGGGTTCCATCGACGATTGCGATTTCCGGGAATACGACTTATTAAATTCGCAAAACTCACAGAATCGATTATGAAAGATTTCAAAAACGACTCGGATACGACGTTGGCCCGCTTCGGGCGCGATAAGCGGGCGCGTATTTCCTCTGCGGAGCGTATCGAGCGTCGCCCGCGTTTGCAGCGTGATGCCGCCGATTCGGAGCACTCTTCGGACAGCCGTCCGCGCGCATCTTACAACCCTAATTTTACGAGCGACAACCGTCCCGTGCGGGAAGACCGTGCGCACCGTGACGATTCCCGTCGTTTCGGGAACCGGTCGTTCGGTTCGGACGACCGACGTAGGAACGATGCTGCAGATCGGGAGTTCAAGCCTCGTTTTTCGGAGCGGAAAGACGGGGACGCTTCCCGCCCGTACGAGGATAACAAACCGGGCGGTTTCAAGAAGTTCGGCAAACCTTACGGTGAGCAGAAGGAGGGGCGCGACCGGTCATTCGGCGATCGGAAATCCGGCGGTTATAGCCGTTCGGACAAACCTTACGGCGAACGTCGGTACGACGACCGCAAACAGGACGGTTACAAGACATTCGATAAGCCTTACGGTGAACGCCGTTTCGACGATCGGAAATCCGGTGGGTTCCGGGGCGGCGACCGCTCGTTCGGCCGCCGGGACGATAAGTTCCGAAGTTATCCCAGATACAATCCCAACAAACCAACGGGCGAGATACGCCTGAACCGTTTCATCGCCCAGTCGGGGATCTGTTCGCGCCGCGAAGCGGACGATTTCATCCAGGCGGGGCTGGTGACCGTCAATGGGGTGGTCGTGACGACGCTGGGAACGAAAGTCCAGCCTACGGACGAGGTGAAATTCAACGACAGCCGTGTCGAGGGCGAGAAGAAGGTCTATCTGGTGCTCAACAAGCCCAAGGGTTATGTGACTTCGCTCGACGATCCCCACGCCGACAAGACGGTCATGGAGCTGGTGAAGGACGCCTGTACGGAGCGTATCTATCCTGTGGGACGCCTCGATAAGAACAGTGTCGGGCTGTTGCTTTTCACCAACGACGGCGATCTGACCCGCCAACTCACGCACCCTTCGTTCCAGAAGAAGAAGATTTACCAGGTGTCGCTGGACAAGCCTCTCACCAAAGCGGATATGGAGCAGATCGCTCAAGGCATTACGCTGGAGGACGGCGAGATCTATGCCGATGAGATCGCCTATGTCAAGGAGGACAAGACGGAGGTGGGGATCGAGATCCATTCGGGCCGCAACCGCATCGTGCGCCGTATTTTCGAGCATATGGGTTATGCGGTCAAGAAACTCGACCGTGTTTACTACGCCGGGCTTTCGAAGAAAAATCTCAAGCGGGGACAGTGGCGCTTCCTGACCCGCGAGGAGGTGCAGCGCCTCAAGTCGGGGCAGTATGAATAGGAGTGACGCCCAAGCGATGTATAAAGAAAGCCGAAATCCAAAGATTTCGGCTTTCTTGTCGGATGTTCCATCGAGGATTTCCGTTCTGATCCGTCGGATCAGTGGGTCGCCCGGTACCAGGAGGTCTGTGCCCATTCCGGGGCGAATCGTTCGCACGGGGCGCTGGTCGTTACGCCGGAATATTTTCCGTCTTCGATCGTATGCATCCCGTTCGGAGCGTCGCCCAATCCATATACCGAGTAGAACGAAGGCGTATGCAGCCGGCTTTCCGTCGGGAAGGCCTTTCCCATTTGTGCTCTGAACTTATCGAGCAGCGGATCCTTTTCGTCGCAGATCGCCTCGATGTATCCCTGCAAGTCGTAGAATACATGCTCGTCGAGCCCTTCGTAGGTTTGCAGCGATGCCCGGTCGTACGTTTTCCCCGGATACTTCGTTTCGATCTCCTTGACGATAGCCGCCAGCGGCTCCAGTTCGCCGGTGACCGTCAGGGCGATGCAGCCTGATTTCGTGGTCGCGCGGTTCATGTAATAGTCATGGTATTCGCTGCAGACACCCGGCAGGTCGTAACTTGTGCCTGCATCGGCGAGCAGGTGCGGCAGAATATCGGTGTAGTTGAAACCGGCGGCCATCACTTCACACGGTGAAGCGATGATGCGATCGGCACAACCGCGAAGATCGTACAATGCCTCGATCGAAGACATGAAGCAGGCGTCGAAGAGAAGGTAGTCGAAATGCAGCCCCGTGTTGCCGAAGGCCGCTGCCAGTTGCGGAATTTCAGCCCGCTTGCCGGAATCGCCCATCCAGCGGGTCGGCAGGGCATTCGGCATCGGGCTCCAGAAATCCTGGAATGCGGAGAACCGGATGGCATTGACCGACGTACCGTCCGGGACCCAACCCAGCCCGTGTCCGCCGAGGATCAGACCGTATCGACGTGCCGGAGCCTGTTCGGCCATGTAGGAGATAACTTCGGTGATCGTACCTCTGTCCATCGAGTTGAAGTCGGCGTCCGCCCAGCGGCGCAGGGTATCGACCTTGCAGTGTTCGTACGAGAACTGTGCTCCGGGTACGTAATCGTCGTTGCGGGGCGTATAGTAGAGTTCCAATACCATCGAAAGGCCTCTTTGAGGCTGGATGAAAACCAGTACGCGACTGTTGTGGAGTATGTTCCGGTCGATGGCGTTCATCGCGTCATCGACATTTTTCCTGAAGTAAGACCCCAGGTTGGTTCCTGTCAGATAGAACATAATGGTCTGGTCCGCCGTTTCGGGGACCGGCGGGCGGGGAGTGACCCCTTCGTCCTTGTTGCAGCCCGTGAAAAGGGTCGCTGCAAGTGCAAGGACAAGCACTATATGATGTAATTTTTTCATTTGAATCTTGTTCGGGGCGTTTCGTACCCGTTTTGTGAAGGTTAGAAATACTCCCCCCCCCGCGTATGGAGGAAGGTGCCTTTGCTGGATGCTTCGGAGAAAAAAGTTGTTTTCATCTTGTTATAAATTAAGGATTTGAAATCATGCCGGGCGTTCCGAAAAACTTTATTTATATTCCCTCGGACGCAGATTATTGAATTGCCAGGTCCGGGGACGTTTGAATACGTAGCCGTCGGGTTTGTTCCGGTAGATACGACTGTAATCGAAGTAATATCCCTTGATCCGTCCCTCTTCGGTCCGTACCGGCTCGAGCAGGGGGACGTATTCCACCGAGCGGCTGACGACGCGTGCTTTACCGTAGTGACGGTCGTGTGCGGCCAGCAGATCGAGAGCATGTCCGAACATCAGGATATGCCAGGCGCTCCCTTCCTTGAGGCCGTTGCCGGAATCCTCGATCGTCGCCAGGATGGAGTTCATCCGGTTGTAGTTGATCTGTTCGTTCTTCGAGTCGCCGAGCGCTCCGTAAGCGAATGCCAGCAGGTTCAGCAGTTTGGGGCTGAACGGATCCTGCACCAGGGCATCGTTCACCGCAGAAATCAGTTTCTCGAGGCTTTCGTGCGTCGGATTCTCGAAATCGACCGTCTGGGCGATCAGCATGGCTTTGTCCATGTCCGAATTGGCATTCAAAGGCTTGTAGGCGTCCTGATAGGCATATCCGTAGTAGAGGTAGTGGTAGTCCTCCTCGGTCATCGTGTCGTCGCCCGACTGGTACCGCAGCATCAGGTTCGGGTAGTAGTAGGGGGATTCGGAATCCAGCGTCTGCCGGATAATATCCTCTTCGACAGGTATTTTGGCCGTTGCCATCAGAGGCAGAAACAGCAGCAGGACAAGTAATTTTCTCATAGCCTTTTGTGTACGGCGGTTCAGTGTGCGAATACGGGGCAGGGTTCGTTTCGTGCCGCATTGTTATATAAACGTGCGATCAATTCAAATCGTATTTGGCGATCAGTTCTTTGAAGCGGGCTTCGAGCTGCGGGGTTCCGGGAACGAGGGGCAGCCGCAGCGTGTTGCCGATGAGTCCCAGTACCGACATGGCGCATTTCACGCCCGTCGGGTTGCCTTCGGCGAAGAGGGCGGTCACGGCCTCCTCCAGACATTCGTAAGCCTTGTGTGCTCCTTCGAAGTCGCCCTTCTTTGCCAGGTCGATGCAAGTCATCATCTTGCGCGGGAAGGCATTGACCGCTACCGAGATCACGCCGTCGGCGCCCCGGCTCATCAGGTCGAGCGTCAGGGCGTCGTCACCCGAGAGCACCAGAAAATCCCTGCTCCGCCAGTCGAGTATCTCCTGAATCTGGTCGATCTTGCCCGAAGCCTCCTTGATGCCGATGACATTCGGGAAGTCGCCCGCAATGCGGATCGTGGTCGCTGCGGTCATATTGACCCCCGTACGGCCGGGAACGTTGTAGAGAATGATCGGCAGGGGCGAATGTTCCGATACGGTTTTGAAGTGCTGGTACAACCCCTCCTGCGACGGTTTGTTGTAGTAGGGTGTGACGCTCAGGATCGCATCCGCCCCCCGCAGGTCGAATTCGCGCAACTGGTCGAGCACTTCCGAGGTCGAGTTGCCGCCTACGCCGATCACCAGCGGCACGCGCCCTGCGATGTGGTTTTTGATGAACATGGCGACCACGGCCCGTTCGTGCAGGTAGAGGGTCGGGGTTTCTGCCGTCGTGCCGAGTGCGACGATGAAATCCACACCGCCGTCGATGATGTAGTCGATCGTGCGGGCCAAAGCCGGATAATCCACCCGTCCGTCGGGTGTGAAAGGGGTGGGGATGGCTGCGCCGGCGCCGCTGAGTTTGTGTCGTGTCATATCGTTGATAATGTTATATTTGATAATTATATCCTTGAACGCTTCCGAGGCTTCGTCCTGTTTTTCGAATCCGTTCGCGGCCGTTCGTGGCCGCTGTCTGCGTATTTGCATCCCGTTTCCTTTGAATTTCCTTTTCGGAAGGAGTCGGAAACTGCCCGGCCGGAGCCTGGCGAGCGTAGGAGCGAGAAAGGAGTTCGTTCGTATTATTCTGATTTTTTACATCATTATTTTCGGTGTCAGGGCATGCGCCCGAAATAATATTGTGCGTTTTCTCGGCCCGGGGAGTGCCGTTTCCCGCCTAAAACAGCGACCCCTGTTCCGTGTTGCCGCCGTCGGTTTTGTCGGTCGTTTCCTGAGCCGACGGGGGTGCCGCAGACGTGTTCCCGTCCGAAGCGTTCTCTGTCACGGGCAGCGTTCCGCCGGAAGCGATCATCGCCAGCAGTTCCTCTTCGGAGATGAGGCGTACGCCCAGTTTGGTCGCCTTTTGGAGTTTCGCCGGTCCGATCTTTTCTCCTGCGACCAAAAAATCGACGTTGGCCGATACCGCCGCGAGGTTTTTACCGCCGTGCGCTTCGATCAGTTCCTTCAGTTCGTCGCGGCTGTGACCGGAGAATCTGCCCGTGATGACGAAATTTTTGCCCGCCAGACTTTCCGATTCGAGGGCTTTGTGCGCGGCTTCGGTTTGCAGCCCCGCTTTGCGCAGCCGCTCGATGATCCGCAGGTTCTCCGCGTCGGCGAAGTAGTCGATGATGGCATCGGCGATCTTGCCGCCCACCTCGTCGGCTTCGATCAACTCTTCGCGCGTGGCGTGCATCACGGCATCCAACGTGCGGAAGTGTGCCGCCAGGTATTTGGCCGTGGTTTCCCCGACGAATCGGATGCCCAGGGCGAACAATACCCGCTGAAAAGGAACCTCGACCGAGCCCCGGATGCTCCGGATGATGTTCTCGGCTGATTTTTCGCCCAGCCGGGGCAGACAGGCGAGCTGTTCGGCCCGCAGGTCGTACAGGTCGGCGATGTCGTGCAGCAGTCCGTTTTCGAAGAGCAGTTCGACGGTCTCTTCGCCCAATCCCTCGATGTCCATCGCCTTGCGGCGGATAAAGTGGATGATGCGGCCCAGTATCTGAGGCCGGCAGTGGCTCTGATTGGGACAGTAGTGCTTGCTTTCGCCCTCGTATTTCACCAGCGGAGTGCCGCATTCCGGACAGCGGGTGATGTACTGGAAGGGACGGCTGTCCGCCGGACGGGCCGCAAGATCGACGCCCGTGATCTTGGGGATGATCTCGCCGCCTTTTTCGACATATACCATATCGCCTACGCGAATGTCCAGCAGGGCGATCTGTTCGGCGTTGTGCAGCGTGGCCCGCTTGACGGTCGTTCCGGCCAACTGCACCGGATCGAGGTTGGCGACGGGGGTGATGGCTCCGGTGCGTCCCACTTGGAAATCGACGCTTTCGAGCCGCGTGAGCGCTTGTTCGGCCTTGAACTTGAAAGCCACGGCCCATCGGGGCGCCTTGGCCGTGAAGCCCAGCTCGCGCCGCAGGGTGTAACTATTGACCTTGATGACCACGCCGTCCGTAGCGAACGGCAGTTTCCTGCGCTCTTCGTCCCAGAAGGCGATGTAGTCGTCGATCTCCGCCTGGCTGCGGCAGATCCGCATCTTGTCCGATACGTTGAATCCCCATTCGCTGGCTTTCCGCATACACTCCCAATGGGTCGTGCAGGGCAGGTCGTCGCCAGCCAGTTGGTAGAGCGTGCAGTCCAGCCCCCGCTGGGCGACTACGGCCGAGGATTGCTGCTTGAGCGTGCCCGCTGCGGCATTGCGCGGATTGGCCAGCAGCGGTTCGCCGTTCTCCTCGCGTTCGCGGTTGAGGCGGTCGAACGAGGCATAGGGCATCAGCACTTCGCCCCGTATTTCGAAGAAATCGGGGTAGTCGCCCCCTTGCAGGTGCAGCGGAATGGTGCGAATCGTGCGGATATTGGCCGTTACGTCATCGCCCCGTGTGCCGTCGCCCCGCGTCACGGCACGGAGCAAAGCTCCGTGTTCGTAGGTGAGCGAGATGGCCGTGCCGTCGAATTTGAGCTCGCAGACGAACTCCGTCTGTCCGAGCTCTTTCTCGATGCGTCCGATGAATTCGTGCAGCTCGTCGAGCGAATAGGTATTGCCCAGCGAAAGCATCGGAAAGCGATGTTCGACGCTTTGGAATTCGGTTGTGAGATCGCTGCCGACGCGGGCCGTCGGGGAGTTCGGGTCGGCGTATTCCGGATGTGCCGCCAGCTCTGCCGCATCGGAGGATGAGCCTGCAAACCTTCCTCCCGGCGCCCGCCGCAGCCGCTCCGCATTGACCGCACGTACTCTCTCTACGACCTCGAAAAGCCTGGCCCGGCCAGAGATCCCGTATGCCTTCAGCGCAGGCGTCACTGCCAGACAGATGGTTTTTTCCGTCCGCTCCGGATCTGCCACCACCAGATTCGTCGTCAGCGGATCCAGTCCCCGTTCCCGACATTCCACAGAGGCATAGAAGGATTTTAAATCAATCGCCACATAGCAATGTTCTTTTCCCATTTTTCCAAACACCTCCAACCGCTTCCGGTGTCGATTTTCTTATTATGCTTATTATTCTTGTCCTTATTATAAAACAGCCGCATCTTATTTTCAAGAACAAATGTTCGATTTTCTTATCTATTTTTTTGCCCCACCTGCCAGAATGCCACCGCGCTGGCCGCCGCCACATTCAGGGAATCTACCCCGTGGGACATGGGAATTTTCACGGTATAGTCGCAGGCGGCGATGGTGGAGGAGGCCAAGCCGTCCCCCTCGGTGCCCAGCACCATGGCCAGCTTCGGCTCCGCCAGCAGGCGGGGATCGTTCAGGGTCAGGGAGTCGTCCCGCAGGGCCAGGGCCACGGTTTTGAAGCCCAGTTCATGCAGCAGCTCCGGCCAGCGCTCCCCCTCCGGCAGATATGTCCAGGGCACCAGGAACACGTTGCCCATGCTGACCCGGGCGGCCCGGCGATACAGGGGGTCGCTGCCGGCGGCGGTCAGCAGCACCGCGTCCACGTTCAGAGCGGCGGCGGACCGGAAAATGGCCCCGATGTTGGTGGGATTCATGATGTTTTCCAGCACGGCAATGCGCCGGGCATTGGCGCAGACCTCCGCCACGGAGGGGAGCCGGGGCCGCCGCATGGCGCACAGCATCCCCCGGGTCAGGTGGAAGCCCGTCAGCTGGGTCAGCACCGGCAGGTCCGCCGCGTATACCGGGATATCCGCCGGGCAGCGGGCCAGCACCTCCGCGCCTTTTCCCTCGATGTGCTTGCGCTCCATCAGGAAGGACACCGGCGTGCACCCGGCGTCCAGAGCCCGGCCGATGACCAGGGGACTCTCCGCCACGAACAGGGCGTTTTCCGGGTCGGCCCGGTTCACCAGCTGGTTTTCCGTCAGCCGGGCGTAGATATCCAGCTCCGGGGCGGAAAAATCGGTGATTTCGATGATATGGGCCATGTTACTTGGCTTCTCTTGCCCGGCGGGCGGCTTCCTCCCGCTGGCGGCAGATGTCGGCCCAGCTGGGGATCTTCTTCAGCACCTCGTTCAGGTCCGCCAGGGCGACGGGAATGTCGATGTTCTGGGGACAGACCCGGGCGCACTGGCCGCAGCCCACGCAGGCGGCGGGGCGCTTGTCCTCCGGCAAAGCCTCCACCCGCATGCCGATGTTGAAGTTGGGGGAGAACTTGGCCTCGTTATACAGCTTCAGCAGCATGGGAATGTCCAGGCCCATGGGGCAGCCGTCGCAGCAGTAGCGGCAGGCGGTGCAGGGCACGGCGCCGTACATGCCCTGAGCGATGTCCAGCAGGACCTTCTCCTCCTGGTCCGTCAGGGGGCGGCGCTCTTCGAAGGTGCGGACGTTGTCCTCCATCTGGGCGGGGGTGGTCATGCCGCTGAGGATCATCTGGACCCCCTCCACCCCCTGGAGGAAGCGGAAGGCCCAGGCAGCGGTGGACTCCTCCGGCCGCAGGGCGTGGAGCTCGGACTCCGCCTCCGGCGTCAGGGAGGCCAGGCGGCCGCCCCGGACGGGCTCCATGACCCAGATGGGGATGCTGTACCGGCGCAGCAGCTCGCACTTGGCCTTGGCGTCCTGCATGGTCCAGTCCAGATAGTTCAGCTGGATCTGACAGAATTCCATGTCCTTGCCGTAGCGGGACAGGAAGCTCTCCAGCAGCTCCACGCCGCCGTGGGAGGAGAAGCCCAGGTGACGGATGCGGCCGTTCTTCTTCTGCTCCAGAAAATAGTCGATGATGCCCCAGCGGGGATCGGTATACGTCTCGATGGACTTCTCGTACACATTGTGCAGCAGGTAGAAGTCGAAATACTCCACGCCGCACTTCTGGAGCTGCTCCTCAAAAATGGCGGCGGGATCGTAGCTGTCGCTGATCTGGTGGCCGGGGTATTTGGTGGCCAGATAGAAGCTCTGGCGGTCATAGTCCTTCAGCACCCGGCCGATGACCCGCTCGGACATGCCGCCGTGGTAGGGATAGGCGGTGTCGAAATAGTTGACGCCGTGGTCCATGGCATAGCGGACCATGTCCGCCGTGGTCTTTTCGTCGATGTCCGCCGGGCCGCCGCCGGGAACCAGCGGCAGACGCATGGTGCCGAAGCCCAGCAGGGACAGCTTCTCTCCGTGAAAATCGGTGTAGATCATGTAAGGTTCCTCCTTGGTTGGGATGTTTCCCCCATTATAGCACGGAGGGAAAGGACCCTGCAAGGCGGATTTTCACCCCGGGGGGCGGTCTATAGGAAAAATTCCTCCGGCTCCGCCGGCCGCATGATGGACACCTCATAGGCGGTGCGCTCCTGTCCCACGCCGTCCACGGTTTTCGTGTAGCCCCGGCTCTGGACCCGGCCCTCCACCGTCAGCCGGGAGCCCACCGGCAGGATGGCCGTCTGCTGGGCGATGGCGCCCCAGGCAATGCAGGGCAGATAGTCCGCCCGGCCGTACCGGCGGTTCACCGCCAGGATCAGGTCGCAGATCTCCCGGCCCAGAGGCGTCCGGCGCAGGGTGGGAGTTTTGCACAGAATGCCGGAGAGCTGAATCTGGTTAAAGGGGGCCGCGCCGCCGGGAGTCAGATCCCGGACAAACACGGAGATCACCAGCCGGGGACCCTGGCCGCTGCGGTTGTTGAAGGAGCGCAGCTGGCCGGTAAGGGTCAGCACATCCCCGGTATGTACGGGGTGGGCCTCCAGCAGCGGCCGGGGCAAAATCACCGGCAGCCGGTCCTCCTGGCCGGAAAGCCGCTCCACCGACAGGGGAAAGCGGTAAAAGCTCTCGCCGTGGTTTATGTGGGACAGCTCCGGCTCCCCGGCGGCCCGCCCGCACAGGCGCACGCGGTTGAAGTTGTTGTCCATAGTCATCCTCCTCGTTTGTTGAAGCTGGTCCAGCTTATGCCGGAGCGGCACAAAATAGACCCTTTTCAAACCGGGAAAAGTATGCGATAATAGCGGGGAAAAGGAGGAATTGCCCATGCGATACAAGGGAAAGGTCTATCGCCCTCCCAGCGAGGCCTACAGCCTGATTGTGCAGGTGACCTATGGGTGCAGCCACAACCGCTGCGCCTTCTGCGATATGTATGACGACAAGCACTTTGCCCTGCGGTCCATGGAGGAGATCCGGGAGGATTTCCGCCTGGCCCGGCAGGTATACCGCCGGGTGGAGCGGGTGTTTCTGGCCGACGGCGACGCAATGATGCGGAAAACCGATGAGCTGCTGGAAATTCTGACCATGGTGTACAGCCTGTTTCCGGAGTGCCAGCGGGTGACGTGCTATGCCTCGCCACGGAGTCTCCAGATCAAGACGGAGGAGGAGCTGCGTCAGCTGCGGGAGGGCGGCCTGAAAATGGTGTATATGGGCCTGGAATCCGGGTGTGACGCGGTGCTGGAGCGGATGCGCAAGGGACACACCGCCGCGGCCATCGTGGCGGCGGGGCAGAAGGCCCGGCAGGCGGGCCTGGCCCTGTCGGTGACGGCCATTTCCGGGCTTGGCAGCCGGGAGCTGCTGCGGGACCACGCCGTGGACACCGCCCGGGCCCTCAGCGCCATGAAGCCGGAATATATCGGCCTGCTGACGCTGATGGTGGAGCCGGGAACGCCGCTGGAGCAGTGGGTCCGGGAGGGCAGCTTCCGGGTGCTGGGCCCGGCGGAGATTCTGCAGGAGACGGCCCTGCTGCTGGACCACATCGACAGCGAGGGCAGCGTATTCCGGATGAACCACGCCTCCAACTACCTGACCCTGAAGGGGACCCTGAACCGGGACCTGCCCGCCCTGCGGCAGCAGGTGCAGGAGGGCCTCATGGGTCACGGCCTGCGGCCGGAGAGCTGGCGGGCCCTGTAAAGAATAAGCAAACGCCCCTGTATCCTGCGGGATACAGGGGGCGCGGGCAGCTTGTCAAAAAAGGACAAAGACCTTTTTTGACAAAAGGTTTGCAGTCTGCAAGTGTGGAATTTGTTCGCTGGAAGCGAACAAATTCCACACTTGCAGACTGAGAAGTATTTTTTGCCAGGTACACGCCCCGGCAAAAAATGATTCCATTTTATTTGCCGCCTGCGGGCGGCAAACTCTGCGAGGCTTTTGGACAATATCTACACCCCCTGTATCCCGTAGGATACAGGGGGTGGGCGTTTATTCTTCTGAAGATTCTTCCGGCACCTCCGGTGCTTCCGGCGCCTCCGCCGGTTCGGCTGCTTCCGGGGCTTCGGCGGGCTCCTCCGCCTGGGCGGCTTCCCGGGCGGCCACGATGTTCACATACAGCTCCTCCGGCTTGTGGGGGTGGAGCCTGATGTTGTAAAACAGCACCGCCAGGGCGGCGATCATCAGCACCAGGCTCAGCACCTGGGACACCCGGATGGGCTGCCCGGCGATGGTCCAGTCGAACAGATACAGGCTGTCGGTGCGCAGACCCTCGATCCAGAAGCGGCCCACACCGTACCACAGGAAGTAGAAGCAGGTGTTCTCACCATCGAACCGCCGGGCCTTGGATACCACAAAAACGATCAGCAGCAGGCCGATGACGTTCCACAGGCTCTCGTACAGGAAGGTGGGATGTACCTCCACCAGTTCCCCAGCAGTGGTGGTCAGCTGCATGCGCCAGGGCAGGGCGGTCTCCGCGCCGAAGGCCTCCCGGTTCAGGAAGTTGCCCCAGCGGCCGATGGCCTGGCCGATGAGCAGACCCATGACCACCAGGTCCATCATGGCCCCAAGCTTGATGTGGCGGCTGCGGCAGAGGATCACGGCCACGATGACCACAGCAATGACGCCGCCGTAGATGGCCAGGCCGCCGTCCCAGATGGCGATGGCCTTGGACCAGCTGAAGTGGCCCTCATGGTCCTTGAACTCGCTGAGATAGAACAGAACATAGTATAGCCGGGCCCCCACGATGGCTGAGGGGATGCCCCACAGCAGCCCGTCGATGAGGTCATCCTCCCGGATGCCGTATTTGGTGCGCTGGCGCATGCACCACCACAGGGCCAGCAGCATGCCCAGGGCGATGAGGATGCCATACCAATAGATGCCGTTGCCGATGTCGATGGCCTTGGAGCTGATGGTGATGGCCCAGTCGCCAAAAAGCCCCGGGAAGCGGATGGGGCTGTCGGTCATAATCTTCATAATGTCACTCCTTGCTCAGAAAACTTCCCCTATTATACCGCAGAGCGGGGCCGTTGAAAAGCCCTATTTTTCGGGGGAAGGGGAGCGGTCAAGCGGTCCGGTATTTCCGCCGGAGCCACCGGGCCAGCAGGAAGCCGCCTGCCGTCAGGGCGGCGCAGAGCAGGAAGTCCGGGATCTGGGACAGGATCAGCGCCTGTCTGTACCGGGAGGAGAGATCGGTGAAGATCGGACTTGTGCTGAGTCCCTCCAGCCACTGGGGATCGATGGATCCGAAGTCCGCGATGCCGCCCAGCCGGAAGCCCGCAGCCAGAGTGGCGGCGATCCGGACCAGGCTCAGGATCCCCACCAGCGACATCAGGTATCCGGAGACGAAGCCGTATGTACGCCAGAAGCGGGCAAAACCGCTTTTCCTCGGCCCGGCGGAGGTGGGAGCAGGGTCCGTCTGTTCATCGTCCAGCAGATAGTCCACCGTGACGCCCAGCAGACGGCCGATGGCCAGGAGCTTGTTGGTGTCGGGCAGGGACTCGCCGGTTTCCCACTTGCTGACGGCCTGACGGGACACGTCCAGCTGCTGGGCCATCTGTTCCTGGGACAGACCGGCTTTGCGGCGCAGGTCGATGAGCTTTTCACACAGGGTCATAGAGAATGCCTCCTTTGATGTTGATGGCGTCAGCATATCGAAAAAGGCTGCAACTGTCCACCAAGTGGGGCTGGAAGTTCCGCAACCGACGGTTGCGGGCTGTTTTTTCAGCCCCAGAGCTGGCGGGAGAGGTCCTGGGCCAGCTTTTCCACTACGCCGGGGGCGTAGGGCAGGGGCAGTCCGGCATCCGAAAGGGTCTCGGCATACAGCTTGCTGCCGCCGGAGGCACACAGGGCGTGATACCGGGCCCAGCCGTCTGCGGGGTCGGCGTCATAGGCGGCCTTCAGCTGCTGGGCGCAGACGATGGACAGGGCGTAGCTGATGACATACCGGGGGGACATATACAGGGCCATGTTGGTGAATAGGTCGCACCCGGCCAGCACCTGCTGCCGCCAGGGCTCGTTGTTCTGGGCCCGGCCGAAGGACTTCTCCGTGCGGTCGAACTCCGCCGCCCACTGGGCCAAAGAGGCGTCCGGATGCTCATACAGCCACGTCTCAAAGGTGTGGATGGAGCAGAAGGCGCACAGCTCCTTGATGAAGTCATAGCGGTGCTCCGTCAGGAACTGGGGAGCGTGGTTCCCGAAGAAATCCCGGGCGTAGGGCTGGGCCAGCAGCTCCATGGTCTTGGAGTGGACCTCCGCCAGGTCCGGACTCAGGCCCGCATAGTCCGCCACCGGCTGGCTGCGGATGGAGAGATACCCCTGGAGCCCGTGGCCCAGCTCGTGGGTGTATACGGTGACGTCATCGGAGGTGCCGTCGCAGTTGGCAAAGATGAAGGGCATCCGGTAGGGGGCGCCCAGCATCTCGCAGAAGCCCATGCCGGAAATTTTATTGGGAGAGCCAGTCACGTCCAGCAGGTCGTGGCGGACCATCTCGTCGAAAAAATCCCCTGCCTCCGGGCTCAGGGCATGGTACATCCGGCGGGCGGCCTCAGGCAGCTCCTCCGCCGCCACGGGGACAGCGTTGCCCTCCGGGAACACCAGCGCCCGGTCATAGGGCAGCAGCGCCTCTACCCCCAGGCGCTGGCGCTGCTCCTCCTGCAGCCGCAGGTACAGGGGGGTGATATGGGTCTGCACCTGGCGGCAGAACGCGTCCAGCTCCGCCCGGCCATAGCCCAGACGCTGCTGGGCCAGGTCGCCGTAATCGGCGAAGCTGTCGAAGCCGTTGGCCCGGGCCAGGTCAATGCGGGCATGGACCAGCTGCCGCAGGATATCCTCCAGCTGTCCGGCGTTTTCCAGCACCGTCTGCTGCTGGGCGTCATAGGCGGCCTTGCGGCGCGCCCGGTCCCGGCTGGCCAGAGCGGCCCGCAGCTGTCCGCCGCTGAGCAGCTCCCCATGGACCGGATATTTGGCGGAGGCCGTCAGCTGCTGGTACAGGGCCGTCAGCTGGGAGATGCGGGCCTGCAGGTCCCTGCCCCCGGCGTGAATTTGGTGGTCCAGGGTCAGCAGGCGGCGCAGCTGGGGGCCGAAGGCCTGGTCCAGAGCCGTGGCATAGGGACTTTCGGCAATGGCGGCGGCCAGGGACTGGCTGTCCAGGCTGCCCTCCAGCCGGGGCATGGTCTCCTGCAGCTCCGTCTGGTAAAATTCGTCGGTGACGTCGTGGAAGGCCCGGATGAAGGCCACCGCCTGGCACAGGCCCACCTCCTGCTGGAGGGCGTCCCGCTGGCGGACGATCTCCACCAGCTCCTCCGGGCTCCGGGCCTCCCTGGCCCGGCGGGTCAGGGCGTCATACCGGGCCTGGAGGGCCTCCACGTCGGGACGGTGATAGGGGATATCGGAAAATTTCCAGTTTTCGTTCATAGAATTGCTCCCATCTTACTCTTTCGGATAAATCACGGACAGGGCCATGCGCTCCGGCCGGATATTGTCCCGGATAAAGTCCAGCAGATCCTGCTGGGTAATGGAATCGTACACCTCCGGGAAGCGGAAGGGATCGTATCCCTGGAAGCAGCCCTCGGACACGGTGGAGGCGATGGCCTCGAAGGAGTTCAGGCTCTTGATGGACGCGCCGAAGCTGGCCCGGCGGAGACGCTGGACATAGGCCGGGTCCACCCCCTCCCGGACCACCCGGCGTGCCTCGTCCAGAACGGCCTGCTGCACGGCCTCGGGATCGTTGCTGTCGCCACCGCAGAACACATAGGCGGCTCCCGGCAGCAGGTCATAGGCGCTGTCAAAGGTGCCGTTGATCAGCCCCTGGCTGTACAGCCGGGTGAACAGGGTGCTGGATTCGCCCATAAGCACGTCGCAGGCCAGGTCCCCCAGAATGTCCAGGCGCATGCGGTCCGGCCCCTCCGGCACCGGGGGGCACTTGAAGCCCAGCAGGAAGGTGGGCATGGCCACCTCCATCCGGTCCTCGATGCGGGTCATGTGGGGGGTCAGGTCCTCCTCCCGGCCATAGTCCCGGGGGATCACGGGGCCGCTTTCCCGGGGCAGAATTTCCCGGGCGGCCCGGACGACCTCCGCCGGGTCCACGTCGCCCACCACCACCAGGCACATATTGGCGGGGGTATAGAAGGCCTTGTGGCAGTCGTACAGGGTCTGGGCGGTGATCTGGCGGATGCTCTCCACGGACCCGGCCACGGACTGGCGGACGGGGCTGTGGCGGTACAGGGCCTGCATCATCTGGCGATAGACCTGCCACTCGGGGTTGTCCTCGATCATGCCGATCTCCTGGGCGATGATGCCCTGCTCCTTCTCCACGCTCTCGTCGGTGAAGTAGGGGACGGACACGAAGGACAGCAGAATCCGGAGATTGTCGTAAAAATGCTCGGTGCAGTCGAAATAGTAGGCGGTGACGGCGTTGCTGGTGTAGGCGTTGGGCTCGGCCCCGCCCCGGGCCAGGTCCTGCATGGCGCTGCCGTCGGCGGTGTCGAACATCTTGTGCTCCAGATAGTGGGCGATGCCGGCAGGGGTGTCCAGCCACTGGCCGTCCAGCCGGAAGCGCATATCCATGCCGCCGTAGCGGGTGGTGAAGAAGGCAAATTTCCGGGCATAGCCGGGCTTGGGCACCACGCAGACGGGCAGGCCGTTGGGCAGGGTCTCCCAGATGGCCTTTTCCCCGATGCGGGGGTAGGTAAGGGTTTTCATCAGGCCTCCTCCTTTCCGTGCAGGAAGTATACGGTGTCCAGGGTTACGCTCTGGGCGGCGGCCCGGATGCGCTCCGGCGTCACCTGGTCCAGCAGGCGCTGCATGGTCTCCGGGTCCTCGCTCTGGCCGGTGGCGGCCTGCCCCAGGCAGTAGTTTTCCAGGGCTCCCTGGGAATCCGACAGGGAGGTCAGGGCGCTGCGCATGGTGCTGCGGGCCCCCTCCAGCTCCCAGGGCTCCCAGTGGCCGTCCCGGATCTCCTGCAATTGGTGAAGGATCTCGTCCAGGGCCCGCTGATAGTCGGCGGTCTCGATGCCGGAGGACACCGTGAGGATGCCCTTGGAGCGGACATAGGTGCTGGAGGCGTAGTAGCACAGGGACAGCTTCTCCCGGACGTTCATAAAGAGCTTGGAATTGCTGGTGCCGCCGAACAGCAGATTTGCCAGGATCATGGCGGGCACATCGTCGGTGGCGCAGCGGAAGCCCATGGACAGCTTCCCCTGGGTCACGTCCATGGCCTCGTGGATGATGCAGGGTTCCGCCGGGGCGGCCACGGCACGGGGCGGCTCCGGGTCCAGGCCCGCGCCCCGGGGCAGGGCGGCGAAGGCCTCCAGCAGGGCGTCCTCCACCCGGGAGATGGGGGCGCTGCCGCAGTAGAACAGCTCCAGCCGGGAGGCGGCCATCATCTGTTGGCTGTAGGCATGGAGCTTCTGGTTGTTGATGGCGGCGGCGGCAGCCTCGTCGCCCAGACGGCTGACGCCGTAGGGCTCATAGCGGCACATCTCCTGCAGAAGCCGCAGGTCCGCCCAGTCCCGCTTGTCGTTGCGGATGGAGCGGATGCTGTCCAGCAGGTTGGCCCGCTCACTGTCCACATATTCCGCCAGATACCGGCCGTTGCGGGTGACGGGGTCCAGCAGCAGCTCCCCCAGCAGGGCGGCGGTGGGCTCCAGCAGCTTTTCTCCCTGGGGGGCGAAGCTGTCGTCCATTACCGAGGCCACAAAGCCGATGCACTGGCACTCCGCCCGCTTGCGGATGGTGGGGTTGATCTGTGCGCCGTAGAGCCGGTCCATGGCGGCGGACAGCTGCTGGATATCCGGGCAGCTCATGGTGCCCCGCTGGAGCACCAGCGGCAGCAGCGCCCCATAGGACGCCGTTTCCCGGCGCAGGGGGGTGATGAACTGGGCGGACAGGCAGCTGGTTTTGAACTTTTTGGCAGGCAGATAGGTGAGATATACCCGTTCCATGATCTCGCGGCGGGTCTTCTCCATATGCGGCACCTCCAGGATACAATAATACATTATTATATCGCAGGCGGCGGGAAATGAAAAGGGCTTTTCCGTAAAATAAGGCTCCCGGCCGGTTGGCCGGGAGCCTTGATAAATTTAAGGGGAATCAGGCCACGCGCTTGCCCTTATAGCGGGACTTGACAGCCACGGCAATCAGCCCGCAGCCGCACAGACCGGCCAGGGTGGACCACAGGGCCACGCCCATGTCGCCGGTTTTGGGACTGTTGCTGCCAGCGTTGCCAGTGTTGCCAGAGTTGCCGGTGTTGCCGGTATTGCCGTTGTTGCCGGTATTGCCGGTATTGCCGTTGCCGCCGGTATTGCCGTTGTCACCGGTGCTGCCGTTGCCGCCAGTATTGCCGTTGTCACCGGTGCTGCCGCTGCCGCCGGTATTGCCGGAGTCGCCGCCCTGACCGGGCTGACCGGGCTGACTGGGCTGACTGGGCTGGCCGCTTCCTCCGGCGTCACCGCCGGAGCCGCTGCCGGTTTGCTTCTGGCCGCAGACAGAGCACACGCCGTTCACATAATCGTGGGCGCCGAAGCCGTCCTTCTGGCTGTTGTCGGTGACGGTGCAGCCGTCGGCCAGGCAGTCATGCCAGTGATTCTCGCCGTCAGAGGACCAGGTATCGGACCACTGATGGGTATGCTCCTTCACCAGGGGCTTGTCCTCGGCGCTGTACATGCGCCACAGCTGGGTGCCGTAGAAGGGATTGGCGGTGCCCATATACACGCCGTTCTCGGTGGAGCAGATGGTGCGCAGACCGTGATTGGAGCCGTCGCCGAAGCCGTCCCGGGTGATGGCGTCGAAATTCACGCCGTCCTTGGACACCAGCAGGTCAAAGCCGTTCTCGCTCTGCTGGGCATAGTAGTTGCAGCCGAAGTAGTACACAAAGTTGTGGATCGTGTCGTCATACACAGCCTTGTCCAGGGCGGCAAAGATGGCCTTCACGGCGCTTTTCAGGTCATCCTTCAGGCCCTGGGTGTCGGCGCTGCACATAGCCACGCCGGTGACCTGGGCGTATTCCTGGGCAAAGCCTGCGCTGTCCAGCTTCACGCCCAGCAGGTCGAACACCTTCTGCTTGAAGGCCTCATACTCCTCCAGCATGTTCCGGTAATTGGGCACGGGGTTCTTGTCAGCGGACATGTCCGTGGCAAAGCCTGCCAGCTGCTGGAACAGGGAGGCGGTGTACTTGTTAAACAGGAAGGTATCCAGGAACCAGTTCAGATACTTGTTGTCGTGCTGCTGCAGAACCTCCAGCACGGCGTCCTTCAGCATATCGGCCCGGCCGCTGATGTCGGCATAGTCCATATTGGCCACCTGACCGTCGGTGATCTGGGTGAACTGATAGGTCAGAGTGGAGGTGTCATAGGTGCCGATGTACAGCTCACCGTTGTGCTCGCCGTAGCGCCAGACATACTGGTTGGAGTTGTTGCCCAGCCCCGCGCCCAGGTTGCCGATGGGGCCGTCGGGGAAATAGGGGTTGTCGTCCTTACCGGCTACCTGCTGGAAGTTGCCGTCGGCGTCCATGCGGTACAGATAGATGGAATGGTCCAGATCGTTGTACAGCAGCTCGAAGTTGCCGGAGGCGGGGACCTCCGCCAGGTCCAGCATGGGATCGTTGTAGGTGCCCAGGTACAGATAGCCGTTGTACACCCACATGTTGCAGCTCATGGAGTAGTTGATGCCCAGACCGAAGCCGTAGCCGCTGGTGCCGTGGTCGCCGATGACCTGGGTCCAGGTAAAGCTGCCGTCGTTGTTCTTGTCGCCGCGGTACATGGCGAAGCCCTGCTTGTTGATGTGGCCGTCGATGGACTTATCGGTGACCATGGTGACATACATGGAGCCGTTATACTCGATGATGTCCCAGATACCGCCGCCGTTAAGGCCGTCCACATGCATCACGGCAGGCAGGTTGTCAAAGTCGTCCTGGTCGGCCACGCGGCGCCAGGAGCTCAGGCCCGCAGAGGGGTCAGAGCTGGCCACGATGATGCCGCCGGGGGTACCCTTGCCGTCATAGTTGTCGGAGGCCAGGCACATATAGATCTCGTCATCGAACACCAGCAGGCCGTGGACACCATTGGAGACGCCCCGGGTGTAGTTGGTGTTGTGATAGGCGATGCGGCATTCATTGGTTTCGGGGTCCACCTCAATGAGGGTGGCGGTGGGGTTGCCCATGCCGGCAAAATAGATCTTGCCCTTGAATTCAAAGGCCATGCGATAGCCGGACAGATAGTTCACGCCCTTGAGATAAGGGGGATAGCCGGGATAGATATCGGGATAGTCCTTGAGAATGTCCCGCTCCCGGAAGATCACCTGGGCCTCACCGGTGTAGCGGTTCACAGCCATGATCACGGGGGTCCACTGGGACATGGGGGTTTCATCGAAGGTGTCCGTGCCGAACATGACCTTCACAAAATCTGCCGCAGCCCGGCTGGTGTCCACGTTCTGGTCCAGCTTGCCCGCCTTCTTCATGGCGTCCAGGGACGTCTTGACGTTGTTGTGATAGATGTAGTAGGTGGAGTTATAGCAGGTGCCGATGTAGACATAGTCACCGGCCTCAGCCATGGACCAGGAGTAGCTCTGGCCGCGGTCCTGAAGGTCGCCGGTCAGAATGCCGTCCACCTCTCCGGCGCCCAGCGTGGGGTGGGAGACCTTGTCGATGGTGTAGCCGCCCTTGGAGTAAACACCCTGCTCCAGGGGCTCGTAGCTGATGGTGTCGTCGTCATTGCGGACGACGGCTGCCAGTGCGCCGTTGACCAGGCTGACCGTCATAACCAGGGCCAGCAGAACAGCGGTGCAGGCTTTGAACGCTTTGTGCATGTTATCCCGCTCCTTTGAAATAATTTGCCTGTCCTCGAACGAAGAACACTTTATCTATAATATGTGCACCGACAGGCACACAGTAATTTAACATAGTTTCCATGCTTTTACAATAGATAAAAACTGAAAACGCAATAATTTTTTCTTATAACAGAAAAAAGAACGGGCGATGACGGCGTTTTTTGCAGAGTTTTCCAATAAAGGCAACGAAATGCGGAAAATTTTGACCAAAGGCGGTTGCCAAAGGGCGGCAAGGGGTGGTAAAATAAATGTATCCTATTCCAACCGGCGGCGGCCACTCCACTTCTTGGCCCCCTGCCGGAAAAACAAAGGAGGAACCAGGTCCCGCTGAGACTGGCGGTGCGGCAGTGTGGAGACCTGCCGTAAGGCGCTGCGGCTTCGCCGGGCGCGAGACCGTTCCATGCGGAGGCAGAACGGTTACAGTCTGTATATTATGGCAGAGGTCATTCTGAAAAACCTCAAGAAGGTGTACCCCAACGCGGAGAGCAAGAAGGCCAAAAAGGGCGAGCCCCAGAAAAAGGGCAATCTGCAGATCACCGACGAGGGCGTGGTGGCGGTGCAGGATTTCAACCTGCACATTGCGGACAAGGAGTTCATCGTGCTGGTGGGCCCCTCCGGCTGCGGCAAGTCCACCACCCTGCGGATGATCGCCGGTCTGGAGGACATCTCCGGCGGCGAGCTGACCATCGGCGGCAAGCTGATGAACGACGTGGAGCCCAAGGACCGGGACATCGCCATGGTGTTCCAGAGCTATGCCCTGTATCCCCACATGACCGTGTATGAAAACATGGCCTTCTCCCTGAAGCTGAAGAAGCTGCCCAAGGACGAGATCGACAAGAAGGTCCGTGAGGCCGCCGAAATTCTGGATATCACCCAGTATCTGGACCGCAAGCCCAAGGCTCTGTCCGGCGGCCAGCGGCAGCGTGTGGCCATCGGCCGGGCCATCGTCCGGGACCCCGCCGTGTTCCTGATGGACGAGCCCCTGTCCAACCTGGACGCCAAGCTCCGCAACCAGATGCGGGCCGAGATCATCAAGCTGCGGGAGCGCATCGACACCACGTTTATCTACGTCACCCATGACCAGACCGAGGCCATGACCCTGGGCGACCGGATCGTCATCATGAAGGACGGCTTCATCCAGCAGATCGGCACCCCCCAGGAGGTGTTCGACCACCCGGCCAACCTGTTCGTGGCGGGCTTCATCGGCATGCCCCAGATGAACTTCTTCGACGCGAAGCTGACCCGGCAGAACGGCAGGTATGCCGTCACCGTAGGCGGCGTCACCGTGGAGCTGTCCGACGAGAAGCAGCAGCGCCTGGCCGAGCACAACGTGGCGGAGCAGGACGTGACCCTGGGCGTGCGCCCGGACCACCTGATGCTCTGCGCCGATGGCATCAAGGGCACCGTGGACGTGTCCGAGATGATGGGCTCCTCCGTGCACCTGCATGTGGCGGCCGAGGGCAAGGACGTGATCGTCATTGTTCCCACCAACGGCGCCGCCGCCCACTTCCCCATGGGCAGCGAGGTCAACATGATCTTCGGCGGCAACGTGGCCCACGTTTTCGATAAGGAGACCGGAAAGAACCTGGAGTGGTAAGGGCATAACGGCAATAGAAAGTCTAAATATATCCCCCGGCGCAGACGCGCCGGGGGATATATTTATGCGATGAGCGGATGCTCAGGCCCGGCGCTCCTCGTGAATGAACATGACCAGGAAGCTGACGGTCAGCAGGGCGCAGGACACCCAGATTCCCCGGACGGCGGATGCGCCGGTCAGCAGGGCTCCCAGACCGGCACCCAGGGCGAACAGGCCGATGACGCCGAAATATGTCAGGGCATTGCGCAGGGCCTCCGGCTCATGGGTGTGGAAATAGGCACACAGGGCCTCTGTGCCGCTGCGCATGTTGCCGATGCACATGGTGCTGGCGTAGGCGTGGCCACGGACCTTGCGGAAGGTCTGCAGCTGCATGGCGCAGGAGAAGGACACCAGGGAGTTGGCCACAGTGTTCAGTGACTGGGGCATAAAGCCCACCGCAAACAGCACGGCGATCTCCGCCAGGATAATCAGCTGACGCCAGTGGACCTTTTCCATGTGCTTGAAGCGGCGGTGGATGCATTCCGCCGCGAAAATTCCCGCCATAAAGGACAGAACGGGGATCAGATACCGCAGGCAGTGGTCCCAGGCCCCCTCAAACAGATAGGCGCTGAACAGCACAATGTTGCCGGTCTGGGCGTTGGCAAAAACGCCGCCCCGGCAGAGATAGGTATAGGCGTCCTGAAGGCCGCCGGATACGATGATGAAGGAGGCTGTCAGCATGGATTCGGACATCTGGCCCCGCAGTCGATGGATAAACACAGCTTGCACCAGGCTTTCTGAGAATTGACCGCCCTTCGGCGGCCCACTGATTATACGACAGGGGAGGGGATCCGTCAAGAGTCCGCCGGGGGAGGGGGTTGGAGGGAACGGAGAGGTGAATTTGCGGCCATATGGTGAGAGAACAGGAGGATTTTTTCGGTTTTTCCGCGTAAAATCCATGTAATAATTCGAAATATTTATCAAATGACAATTTTCAGCAGTTGACAGGTATGGTACAATGGTTTTTATTATGGAATAGAATGTTTTCTCATCCATGCCGCGATCGGTGCGGCGCATACACCAGTAACAGAGAAAGGAAGGTGCCCTGTCTATGAACAAAGACAACCAGCCGAAAAAGACAGAGCAGAGCGCCAAAACAGGGAAAAAGTCCGGAAAGGGCCGCCGTGTGGGGCAGACCATCGGCATCGTCCTTGGTACCATCCTCCTGGTCACCGTGCTGACCTCCGCCATCTTCGTGGGGATCTTCATGACCTACGTCAACACGTCCCTGAAGGGGCATGTGGAGGTGGACATGTCCGAGTACGACCAGAAGGTGTCCACGGAGCTGTACTATCAGGATCCGGATACCAAGGAGCCGGTCATGTACCAGACCCTGTTCGGCGACGAAAACCGCATCTGGGTGGATTTTGATTCCATCCCCAAGAACCTCCGCGAGGCCACCATCGCCATCGAGGACAAGCGCTTCGAGAGCCACCACGGTGTGGACTGGCACGGTACCGTCCGGGCCGTGTTCCGCACCCTTACCAAGGGCAACACCCAGGGCGGCTCCACCATCACCCAGCAGCTCATCAAGAACGTCACCGGCAACAACGAGAACACCGTCAAGCGCAAGGTGACGGAGGTGTACCGGGCCCTGGCCCTGGAAAAGGACTACTCCAAGGACGAGATCCTGGAGATGTACCTGAACACCATCTACCTGGGCAACCAGTGCTACGGCGTGCAGACCGCCTCCCGGATGTACTTCCACAAGGACGTGTCCGAGCTGACCCTGGCCGAGTGCGCGTGTCTCATCAGCATCACCAACAACCCCTCCCAGTATGACCCCCTGCGCAGCGACTGGACCCGGGAGCAGAACCGCAACCGCCAGCTGGACGTGCTGGACGCCATGCTGGCCCAGGAAAAGATCGACCAGGCCACCTATGACGCCGCCAAGGCCCAGGAGGTGGTATTCACCAACGGCTACACCAACCTGGGCAACTATGTGGGGCCCCAGGAGGAGGACGAAAAGCCCGCCGTGGTCAGCACCGCCAACAACTCCTACTTCACCGACGAGGTCATCACCGATGTGGCCGAGAAGTTTGTGGAGGTCTTTGGCCTGACCGACGACCCCGCAAACGCCGACGGCTATGTCCGCACCGCCTTTGAAAAGGCCGTCAGCAAGGTCTATAACGGCGGCTACAAGATCTATACCACCCAGAACCCCAAGATTCAGGATATTGCGGAGTCCGTGTTTGAAAACACCAACTATGCGAACTACACCGACTCCAAGGGCGAGCCCCTCCAGGCGGCCATCACCATTGTGGACCCCTACACCGGGGACGTGGTGGCCATGGTGGGCGGCACCGGCGCCAAGGACGTGGACCGGGGCTGGAACTGGGCCACGTCGGCCCGGCAGCCGGGTTCTGCCACCAAGCCCGTGTCCGTGTACGCCCCGGCTCTGGATAACGGCACCATCACCGCCGCCTCCGCCATCGACGACTATCCCGTCCGGGACCTGCCCGGCTACGGCGCATGGCCCTCCAACTCCGGCAGCGGCTTCCGGGGCCTGACCTCCTTCTATACCGCCCTGGTCCGCTCTCTGAACACCTGCGCCGTGCGCACGGTGGAGGAGCTGGGCACCTATCAGTCCTACACCTTCATGGTGGAGAAGCTGGGCTTCACCACCCTGACCCAGGCCGACAGCCAGCAGTCCGGCAACATGGGCCTGGGCGGCTATGAATACGGCGTCACCACCGAGGAGATGGCGGCGGCCTACGGCGCCTTCGTCAACGACGGCGTGTACACCCCGCCCCGGACCTTCTATCGGGTGGAGGACTCCCAGGGCAACCTGGTCTGCGAGAACAACAAGGAATCCAACGTGGCCATGAAGGCCACCACCGCCTATATCATCCGCCAGACCCTCAAGAGCGTCATCACCAGCGGCACCGGCGGCGAGGCCCGGTTCTCCGGCATGACCATCGCCGGCAAGACCGGTACCACCGACGAAAACCGCGACCGTTACTTCGCGGGCTTCTCCCCGTATTACAGCGCCGCCGTCTGGACGGGCTACAAGTCCAACGAGCGGTTCTCCGAGTCCCTGGGCAACCCCTCCGCCGTGCTGTGGCGTGAGGTCATGCGCCGCATCCACGACGGCCTGGAGAACAAGGACTTCAACAGCTGCTCCGGCCTGGTCCAGGTCACCGTCTGCCAGGACAGCGGCCTGCTGGCCACCGACGCCTGCACCCACGATCTGCGGGGCAATCGCGTCACCACCGTCACCGTGGCGGCAGACACCGCCCCCACCCAAAGCTGCAACGTCCACAAGATGGTGCGCTACTGCAAGGACGGCAAGCACCTGGCCACGGAATACTGCCCTGCCAGCAGCGTGGTGGAGATCGCCGCCCTGGATTGGCCCCGTGAGATCATCAAGGACATCAAGGCCCAGGACGACGAGTACCTGCTCCAGACCCTCACCGGCAAGGAGGAGGGCGAGTTGTGCCCGGTGCACAACAAGAAGCCCTCTATCTTCCCCATCATCCCTGGCGATGACGACGATGACGACGACACCCGCTTCGGCTCCTGGTCGGATTGGTGGGACAAGCTCCTGCCGTAAGCCCAAGATTTTTCCCAAAATCCCCGCCTCATCTACTGAGGCGGGGATTTTGCAAGGACTTTCACTGACTCCCTTTTTACATTTCTAATAAAAAATTAAAAATTAAATTATAGGCTTTGTGTATTGCTTTTTACAGAAAAAGGCTGTATGATAGGCATGTAAAGCAGAGAGACAAAAAACAAGGATGAATGGTGAATTATATGGCGCTGAAGAAGAACCTGGACGTGACGATCCACGAGGCATTTCTGGAGGAGATCCTGCGGGGAAACTGGTTACCGGGCCAGGCCCTGAACCTGGACGAGCTGGCCGAGCGCTACGGCGTCAGCCGGACGCCGGTGCAGCAGGCTCTGAAGCGGATGCATACCCAGGGCATGGTGGTGTTTTCCAGCAAGGGACATTTCTCCGTGCCGACCTTCAGCGAGAAGGAAGTGTGCGACATCATCGAGATACGCTTGTTGCTGGAGCATCAGGCACTGACGGACATTCAGCGCAAGGCGCTGCCGGTGGACTATCAGACGCTGGACCGTCTGGCCAGGGAGTGCATCCTCTCCAACGAAACGGACGATGTGGTCAGTGCCCGCCGCACGGACCTGGACTTCCACCGGGTGCTGGTGGAGCAGGCCGGGAACCGGTGTCTCAGCGAGGTCTATGACCGGATCCAGGGCCAGTTCATTGTGGCCAACTATCTGCTGGCCAGCCACACCCGGGTGCAGCAGGAGAGCGCCTCCGGCGACCATGAGATGGTGCTCGATGCCCTGCGGGCGGGGGATTTCTCCCGGGCCCACAGCATCATTGAGGAGCATATCCAGGGCGCCTGCCAGAAAATCCTGATCAAAATGCACGCATAAACGAAACGATATCCCCAACCATGAGTTGACGGCGGGCCGGAACAAGCTCCGGACCGCCGCGCCGTTATCCGCTCCACTGCACAATGGGATAACCTTGAGCCATCGGAAAGGGATATCTTTTTTCAGACCAAAAAAATTAAAAATTAAAAATTTTTGTTATCCTTTCCTGCGAAGCAGGTTACATAAAAATTCAACAGATAAAAATGGGAAAGGAAGAATCATCATGAAAGTGAAAGAAACCGCCAAGAAGCCTTATGGTATCTGCCCTGCGTCCATGACCATCTGGAACGCCGACCAGACCTATAACAAGAAGGGCATGGAGAAGTATCTGACCTGGCTGCTGGACAACGGCGCACAGTCCATCTCCATCTGCGGCAGCACCGGCGAGAACGTCGCCATGAACATGGAGGAGCAGCGCGAGATCATCGGCCACGTGGCGTCCTTCCTGAATGGTCAGGTGCCCCTGATCTGCGGCGCCGGTGGCGTGATGGTGATCCTGCCCTACTACCTCAATCCCCACAAGAAGGCCGTTATGCAGCACTTCCGCGACATCCGCGCCGCGTTGGATATCCGCATGATGATCTATAACAACCCCTGGTTCGCCGGCTATGAGATGACCGTTCCCGAGATCGAGGAGCTGGTCAACGACGGCACCATCCAGGACATCAAGGCTGCCCACGGCGATCCCAACCGCGTCCATGAGCTGAAGTTCCACCTGGGCGACAAGCTGAACGTGTTCTATGGCCACGACTACTGCGCCCTGGAGGGTCTGCTGGTTGGCGCTGACGGCTGGCTGTCCGGCTTCCCCGCCGTTCTGCCCAAGCAGTGCCGCGCCATCCTGGACGCTGCCCAGGCCGGTGATATTCAGGGCGCCATCAAGGCCCAGAACAACATCCAGCCCTATATCGACTACTTCTTCCACGACAAGGTCGACGGCGTGCCCCACTGGCAGGAGATCTGCAAGTACACCCTGCAGGCTCAGGGCCTGGACTTCGCCGGTCTGCCCCGCAAGCCCCTGGGCGAGCTGGATGCGGCCAACAAGAAGAAGGTCGAAAAGCTCCTGGCCGACATGGACTGATCCGGCAGCAGCCGGAAGGAAAGCTATCAACCCCACATACATAATTAGGAGGATCAAGCAATGAAATCCAGCTTTGTGAAAAAGTTTTTGTCCCTGGTTCTTGCCTCTGTGATGATTCTTACGCTGGTGGCCTGCGGCAGCAAGCCCAGCGATAACAACAACAATACGGATTCCACCGCCTTCCCCACCAAAACCATGACCATTGTCTGCCCCTACGGCGCAGGCGGCGGTATGGACCTGGCCCTGCGGATCCTGGCCGAGTGCGGCAAGGACACCTTCGGCCAGACCATCAATGTGGAGAATAAGACCGGCGGCTCCGGCACCGTGGGCCTGACCGAGGCTCTGAACGCCGCCGCTGACGGCTACACCCTGGGCACCTGCTCCGTGGACCTGATCACGCTGCCTCTGCTGGGCCTGGCTCCCGCCGAGACCACCCGCGACGCCTTTGATCCCATCTGCGTCATCAACGGCGAGCCTGCCGCCATCATCATCCGCGCTGACTCCCGCTGGAACACCATCCAGGACTTCCTGGCTGAGGCCAAGGAGAAGCCCGGCACCGTCCAGCTGGCCAACTCCGGCATGGGCGACATCTGGCACCTGGCTGCCATCGGCATCGAGCTGGAAACCGGCGCCAGCTTCAACCACGTTCCCTTTGACGGCGCTGCTTCCGCCCTCACCGCCGTTCTGGGCGGCCATGTGGACGCCGTGACCTGCTCCGCCGCCGAGGCTGCCTCCAACATCGCCAGCGGCGAGCTGAAGGTCCTGGCTGTGGCCAACACCGAGCGCCTGGAGGCCTATCCTGACGTGCCCACCTTCCAGGAGGTCGGCGTGGATCTGACCATCGTGGCTCTGCGCGGCCTGTGCGTCAACAAGGATCCCCCCGACGACGTGAAGAAGGCTCTGTGCGACGGCTTTGAGAAGGTCATCAACAGCGATGCCTGCCGCGAGAAGATCGAGGCTGCCAACATGACCTACATGCCCCTGAACGCTCAGGAGACCAACGACATTCTGGACAGCATGTCCGGCAACTTTGAGAAGATCATCAACGCTTATCTGAATTCTGCGAACTGATCGTCTTAACCGACTCAAGTGGGCGGTACGCACAGGGGTGTGTACCGCCCACACTCGAAAGGAGAACTTATGAAAAAGCTGAATATTGTATTCTCCGTGGTTCTGATAGCGGTTGCCGCATTTTTCTTCTTTTACGCCGATACCTTCAAGATGCTGCCGGGTCAGACGGAGATCGGCCCCGGCGCTTTCCCCAAGGCCGTTTGTGTGGGCCTGGCAGTGTGCGGCGTCCTTCTGATTATCCAGGAGCTCCGCAAGGACGGCAGTGAAAAGGCGGAGCTGTTCAGCAAGAAGCTGCTGATCGGCATTGCCGCCGCCGTGGCCTATTTTGTTCTGCTGAAAATTCTTGGCTTCGTGCTGGACAGCATCTGGGTCGTGTTTGTGATGATGGCCCTGCTGCTCAACGAGCCGTTCAAAAAGGCGTGACGCTGCTGCTGCCCTTTACCTATGGCATGGACCCCGCGGCCGGTATTTCCATGCTGCTGGCCATCTCCTTCGGCGCGATTTACGGCGGCTCCATCACCGCCATCCTGATCGGCACACCCGGCACGCCGGCCTCGGCCGCCACCATCCCGCTGCTTCAAATTCCTGAAATTTTATCCCCCCGGGAGGCTTCCGCACCGGGACGGAAGCCGTTACAATATAGAAAAATGCGGCGCACCATAGCCGCAAACGGAAACCAGAAAAGGAAGCATGGCCATGATTTCGGAATTGGAAAAGAGAGTGCAGCGCTACTGGACCCAGCGGTCCCACGACTTCGGAACCGTCCGGAGAAACGAATTGGAGGACGAGATGGGCCGGAAGTGGTTCCAGGAATTGGAAAAGCACCTACCGGAAAACGGAAAATTAAAGGTTCTGGATGTCGGAACGGGGACGGGCTTTTTCGCGGTGCTGCTGGCCCAGGCCGGATACCGGGTGGAGGGGGTGGATCTGACCCCGGCCATGCTGGAGGAGGCCCGGGCTCTGGCGGCCCAGCGGGGGCTGGACATCACGTTCCGGGAGATGGACGCCCAGGCCCTGGACTATGAGGACGGATGCTTCGATGCCGTTATCAGCCGGAACCTTACCTGGACGCTGCCGGACCCGGAGCGGGCCTATGGCCAGTGGTTCCGGGTGCTGAAGCCCGGCGGGGTGCTGCTGAACTTCGACGCGGACTACGCCGCCAACGTCCGCAGCCGCAGCACCCAGAACCGCCGGGTGCCGGCGGACAGCCCCTATGGCCATGTGGGCATGACCGACCGGCTGCAGCGGGAAAACGACGAGATCACCCTGACCATGGACGTGGGCCGGGCCCGCCCGGCCTGGGACCGGGAGGTGCTGGAGGGCATCGGCTTTGCGGACTGCCGGGTGGACACCCGGGTGGGGCGGCGGATTCTGGGGCCCCTGGACCTGGAGCACGCGCCCATGTTCGGCATTGCGGCCCGGAAGCCCTGACGGAAAGAGAGGAGCACATTATGCGTACATTTGCCACCTATGAGGAAGAAAATATCCACTACTGGACCCATCGGGCCTCCGGCTACTCCGCCGTCAACCGGGAGGAGCTGGCCACCGATCAGAAGGCCGTGTGGCGGGGCGTGATCGCCGGGAAAATCGCCGGAAACCACCCAGGGAAGCGCCCGGATGAGATCCGGGTGCTGGACGTGGGCACCGGGCCGGGCTTTTTTGCCATCATTCTGGCGGAGCTGGGCTATCAGGTGACGGCGGTGGACTACACGGCCTCCATGCTGGAGGAGGCCCGGCGCAACGCCGGGGCTTTGGCCGGGTGCATCCGCTTCCGGCAGATGAACGCCGAGGAGCTGACCTTTCCGGCGGACTCCTTCGACGTGGTGGTCACCCGGAACGTGACCTGGAACCTCCGGGACCCGGAGCGGGCCTATGGCCAGTGGTCCCGGGTGCTGAAGCCCGGCGGGGTGCTGCTGAACTTCGACGCCAACTGGTACCGCTATCTGTGGGACCGGGGGGCGGAGCAGGCCCATGCCCGGGACCGGGAGAACCTGTGGGCCTCCGACGTCCGGGACGAGACGGCGGGAACGGATGTGTCCGCCATGGAGGCCATCGCCCGGCAGGCACCGCTGTCGGCCCGTATGCGGCCGGGCTGGGACCTGGGGGTCCTGCGGGGCCTGGGGCTGCAGGCAGCGGCGGACACCGAGATCTGGCGGCAGGTCTGGACCAGGGAGGAGCGGATCAACAACGCTTCCACCCCCATGTTCCTGGTGGAGGCCCGGAAGTGTCCCCTGCCGCAGTAAGGTGGCGGCATGAGGCGATACATTCTCAAGCGGCTGCTGCAGCTGATCCCGGTGCTGCTGGGCGTCACGTTTCTGTCCTTCGCCATGATGCGCCTGGCCGGAAGCGATGCCATCACCGAGCTGTACGGCGACAAGGGGGCGGTGTCCCAGGAGATCATCGACGCCAAGCGGGCGGAGCTGGGACTGGACCGGCCGTTTCTGAGCCAGTATTTCTCCTGGCTGGGGGGGCTGCTGACCGGCGACATGGGCACAAGCTATGTGTCCGGCCGGGACGTGTTCGGCACCTTCGTGTCCAAGCTGCCGGCCACCCTGCTGCTGACGGCCCTGTCCGTGGCGGCCACGGTGCTGCTGTCGGTGCCGCTGGGCATCCTGGCCGCCGTGCGCCATGACCGGTTCACGGACTATTTCCTGCGATTCTGTAGCTTCATCGGCAACGCCCTGCCCAATTTCTTCGTGGCCCTGCTGCTGATGCAGGTGTTTTCCATCCGGTGGAGGCTGCTGCCGGTGCTGTCGGAGGGGACCTCCCTGCGCAGCGCCGTTCTGCCCACTCTGACGCTGGCCATCGCCATGTCCGCCAAGTATATGCGCCAGGTCCGGGCCGCCGTGCTGGAGGAGCTGAACCGGGACTACGTCACCGGCGCCCGGGCCCGGGGCGTCCGGGAGGGAGTCATTCTGCGCGGAAGTGTGCTCCGGTGCGCCATGCTGACCATCCTCACCCTGCTGGCCCTGTCCGTAGGGAGTCTGCTGGGGGGCACGGCCATCATCGAGAGCATTTTCCAGTGGGACGGCGTGGGCAAGCTGGCGGTGGACGCCATCACCATGCGGGATTATCCCATGATCCAGGCCTATGTGGTGTGGATGGCCGTGATCTATGTGGCGGTGAACCTGGTCACGGACCTTTTATACCACGCGCTGGACCCGCGGATCCGACTGGGGGTGAGCCGGGAATGAGACAGCCATCCATCCGGCGCGGCGTCAGAACCCGGCTGGTGATTTTCGGGATCCTGGCCCTGCTGCTGATTCTGTTTTCGGCGTTTTCCGCGTATCTGACCCCCTATGACCCCTATTTGCAGGACCTGAGCCAGGCCAAGGCCCCTCCCTCGGCGGAGCATCTGCTGGGGACGGACCGTTATGGCCGGGATATGCTGTCCCGGGTCATTGTGGGGAGCCGCACCAGCATTTTCTCCACGCTGCTGCTGGTGGCGGCGGTCACCGTGCTCGGCACCGCCGTGGGCCTTTGCGGCGGCTTTTTCGGCGGATGGGCGGATGCGGTGCTCATGCGCGTATCCGATATATTCCTGGCCTTTCCTGGGCTGGTGTTCGCCCTGGCGGTGGCCGGGGCCCTGGGGGGCGGGCTGCACAACGCCATTCTGGCGCTGGCCGCCGTGTCCTGGCCCAAATATGCCCGGCTGGCCCGCAGCCAGACCCTGGCCCGGAGGGAGGCCCCCTGGATGCAGGCGGCGCGGCTCTCCGGCAGCGGCACGGCGGGGCTTCTGCTGCGGCATATGCTGCCCAATATCCTGGGCCCCATTCTGGTGACGGCCGTGCTGGATATCGGCACCATGATGATGGAGCTGGCGGCTCTGAGCTTTCTGGGCCTGGGGGCCAAGCCTCCCATCGCCGAGTGGGGCAGCATGATGAGCGATGCCCGCAGCCTGATGACCACCTCGCCGTGGATCACCTTTTCCCCGGGAATCGCCATTTTCATGTCGGTGATGATCTTCAATCTGCTGGGGGACGCCGTCCGGGACTACGCGGACCCTAAAAACCGGGGGAGGTGAGGCCATGGAGGCGCTTTTGGAATACCGGCAGACGGACGTGTGCTACGGCGGCGTCCGGGCGGTGCGCGGCGTGAGCTTTACCCTCCATGCCGGGGAAATCCTGGGCGTGGTAGGGGAGAGCGGCTGCGGCAAATCCACCCTGCTCCGGGCCGCCATGGGCCTGCTGGGCCCCGGGGGCCTGGTGACCGGGGGAAAGATCCTCTATCGGGGGGAGAATCTTCCGGACCTGTCCCACCGGGCCCGGCGGCGGCTGAACGGCCCGGAGCTGGGCATGATCTTCCAGAGCGCGGGCAGCGCCTTCTGCCCGGTCCGCAGGGTGGGAGATCAGCTATACGAAATGATGCGGGCCCACGGCCCGATGGATAAGAGGGCCTTCCGGCAGCAGGCCGGGGCGCTGCTGGACCGGCTGGGCCTGGAGGACGGCCCCCGTATCCTGAATAGCTATCCCTTTGAGCTGTCCGGCGGGATGCAGCAGCGGGTGGGCATTGCGGCGGCTATGCTGCTGCGGCCCCGGGTGCTGCTGGCGGATGAGCCTACCGCCGCCCTGGACGTGTCCGCCCAGAAGCAGGTCCTGGAGGAGCTGCTGCTGGTGCGGGAGAGCTTCGGAACGGCCGTGGTGCTGGTGTCCCACAATCTGGGGCTGGTGGCCGCCATGGCGGACCGGGTGCTGGTGATGCACCGCGGTGAGATCGTGGAGGCCGGAGAGACCCGGCAGGTGCTGCGGCAGCCCCGGGCGGACTATACCCGGCGGCTGCTGGAGGCCGTGCCGAAACTGAGGAGGGCGTGAAATGGAACCGATCCTGTCTGTTCGGGAGCTGACCAAAACCTTCTCCCGCCCGGGGCAGGGGAAGCAGACGGCCGTAAACGGCGTCAGCTTCGACCTGCGGCCCGGGGAGCGCCTGGGGATCATCGGCGAAAGCGGCAGCGGGAAAACCACCGTGCTGGTGACCCGCCTGGGTTATATGCTGTGCTGCTGCGGCATTGCGCCGGACCAGATCCTCACCATGACCTATACCCGGGCCGCCGCCGGGGAGATGAAGCAGCGCTTTGCCGCCCTGTTCGGCCAGGACTGCCCCCATCCCCCGGAGATCCGCACCATCAACGGCGTATCCTCCAAGATCATCGCCTACTATGCCCAAAATTGCGGCAAAAGGCCGCCCTTCATCCTGGCGGAGGACGAAAGCGCCCTGGCGAAGCTGGTTTCGGACCTGTACCGGGACCTGTGCGGCGAGTACCCCACCCAGAGCGTGGTGAAGGAGCTGCGCAAGAGCATCGCCTATGCCAAAAATATGATGCTGCCGGAGGAGCGGCTGGGGGAGCTGGACACCGGCTTCGAGAAATTCCCGGAGCTGTACCGGGAATACGGCAAGGCCCTGCGGGACAATAAATGGATGGACTATGACGACCAGATGGTGTACGCCAAGAAAATCCTGGAGCTCCACGAGGATGTGCGGACCCATTTTCAGAACCGCTTCCCCTATATCTGCGTGGACGAATCCCAGGACACCTCCCGGATCCAGCACGCCATCATCCGCCTGCTGGCCGGGAAAAGCGGCAACATCTTCATGGTAGGCGACGAGGACCAGAGCATCTATGGCTTCCGGGCCGCCTATCCGGATGCCCTGATGCAGTTTGAACAGACCTATCCCGGGGCCCGGGTGCTGCTGATGGAGGAAAACTACCGCTCCACGCCGGAAATTCTCCGGGCGGCGGACGCCTTCATCCGGAAAAATCACCACCGCCGCCCCAAGACCATCCACCCCACCCGGGCCTCCGGCGCTGCCGTCCGGGTGATCTCCGCCATGGACCGGGCCGACCAGTACCCCTGGCTGGTGAATATGGCGGCCAGCGTCCGGGAGGAGACGGCGGTGCTTTACCGCAACAACGACAGCGCCCTGCCGCTGATCGACCTGCTGGACCGGGGCGGGATACCCTATCGCTGCCGCCGGATGGACGACGCCTTTTTCACCCACCGGATTGTGGCGGACATCCGGGACATCATCGCCCTGGCCCATGACCAGACGGACGCGGAGACCTTCCTGCGAATTTACTACAAGGTCGGCGGCGGAATTTCCAAAAAGGCGGCGGAGTATGCCTGCCAGAAAAGCCGGGCCACCGGAGGCTCCATCCTCCGGGAGCTGCTGGGCTTTCCGCAGCTGTCCCAATACGGCAGGGACAGCGCCGCCGCCCTGCTGACCATGCTGCCCATGCTTTTGCAGGACAACGCCGCCCAGGGCCTGAGCCGCATCTGGGACGGCCTGCGCTACCGGGACTATGCGGAGCGCCAGAAGCTGGACGGCGGCAAATATGAAATTCTCTGCCTGCTGGCCCGGCAGGAGACCGGGCTGGAGGGGCTGTGCCGCCGCCTGGACGAGCTGCAGGCCCTGGTGTCGGCTCCCTCCCTGCCCTGCGGCGGGGGACTGATCCTGTCCACCGTCCACTCCAGCAAGGGCCTGGAGTACGACACGGTGTATCTGCTGGACGTGCTGGACGGCATCCTTCCGGCGGTGACGGAGCCGAAGGACGCCGGGCAGCAGGACCAGTATCAGGAGGAGCGGCGGCTGTTCTATGTGGCCGTGACCCGGGCCCGGAACCGGCTGTATCTGTTCGCCTGCCGGAATCGGGAGTCCGCCTTTGCCGACGAGCTGCGCCGGGAGCTGCCCCGGGAATACATCGGGCCGGAGGACGTGTTCGCCTCCCTGAATACGGAGCCGTGCGGAAAGCACTATCGACACGCCGAAAAGGGCGGCGGCGTGATCCGGGCCTGCTGCCGGGGGCAGTGCATGGTGGCCTATGCCTCCGGCGAGACGGAGTTCCTGACCCTGGGCCAGATGGTCACCATCGTCCTCACCGCCACCCTGGCCTCCATCGGCACCGCCGGTGTGCCCGGTGCAGGCATGGTCATGCTGGCCATGGTGCTGGAGAGCGTGGGCCTGCCCGTGGAGGGCATCGGCCTGGTCATGGGCGTGGACCGCATCTTCGACATGGGCCGCACCACCGTGAACATCACCGGCGACGCCGCCTGCGCCGTGGTCATCTCCAAAATGGAGGAGCGGAAAGAGCAGCGCACCCGGGGCGTGCTGGGCTGAGAGAGTTTGAAAATTTTCCACGAAAACAGCCGCCGAAAGGCGGCTGTTTTTCTGCCTTCCCCTGGGGCCGATTCCCCTTGTCAAGGGGAAATGTCCCACAGGGACAAAAGGAATAGT
>ERZ773115.521-NODE-521-length-42576-cov-122.615790_pt1 | contig 42576 bp, 37 predicted proteins | sample MGYA00511116_ERZ773115 | MGnify/ENA primary metagenome ERZ773115 (study PRJEB29015, sample SAMEA2737869) | human gut metagenome | biome: human gut; feature: human-associated habitat; material: faeces | place: China | collected 2012 ... | reverse complement strand
CAGATATAACAATTGAACGATCAATCTATTTCTTTTATTGGTTGTTTAAGTTTGCAGGCTGCATCATTGTGAAATGGTGTAGCCTTTTTATTATCAGATAGTTACACAAAGCAAAGTCACATTCAAAACAGCCTCAACAAAACATTGAGTACCTAAAGTAGTACCTAAACTGCATAAAAAACCCCACCTTATAGCAAGATGGGTTAAATAACATTGCAGTGCAAATGCACTATCAGTGGGGTTTCTGGTGCAAAGGTAGCAAAATAATCTGGAAAGCAAAGAAATTTAATGTTAAAAACATAGAAAGCATTACAAGAAAATAATATCCTGTTAATTTCCACCATTACTATTCATTGCCAAATCAGCACCTAAAATCATTTTAATCTTGCAATAATAAAAAATATTTTTCACTCTTGCTTGGGCTGTATATATATAAATTTCCTACAGAAAAATAACAGGTAGATAACCCAAAGCAAAATTATCTATAAAACCTAACAGCCTCAACAACTTTTTTATTGAGTTCTGCTATTGCTTCATTTTCTACAACTAAGCCATCTTTTAAGGCACAGGCATCCTTTACAGCTTGCCTTAAATCATAGGCTTGTTTTTTGTTTAGCTTACCTTGTTGCTGTGCTTCTGCTATCTGGTTCATCATAGCATTCAAACCACCTACATTTTCAACCAAAGCAAGCACACCCATCCTATTCAAATCTTTCTTATTTCTCATTACTTCAAAATTTAATTGAACATCATTAATTTTCTGGATAGATGTATAGGCATCCCTCCATCTGTTTAGCAAATCAATATAGAAAGCCTCATCATAAAGCATAGACGCTCTAACCTCTGCTACTCCCAGATGTTTTGCAATTCTTCTTTCATACCTTTGCTCATATCTTAAAACATTTCTGTTTTCAAAGAGTTCTGGTAATGGTTCTTTCTTATCTCTCTGCTCCCTTGCCTTATCATAAAAGCACAGCCCACAATCTTGCTTTCTATAATATAGGCTATTGGGTTCTTCTAGTCTAGCTGCATTCTTCATTGCCCCCAGATGGTTCATATAAACCTTTGGGGGATGCTGCATAATGAAATTCTGACTAACATCTATTCTTGTTATCAAAGCCTTGCCTATAGGCAGATGCAACAAGTCAGACAATTTTTCAACAGCTCTTTCTGTGTCCTTTCTCCCCATAGTCTGCAAATTATCCCCCAAATACCATTTACACAAGCTACCATCTTTAATTTTAATCTGGTACTCATTGCAAGATACTTTAAGGTTATCCAAACAGCCTGTAATCACAATACCATTGTTATAATGATGCTCAGAAATATCAGTGATATAACAGGGCACTTCACTAAGGAAATCTGCCCCATTATAATCACTTCTAGTTAATTTAAAATTGATACTATCAAACATAGGCGGTTACTAAAAATAGAACTATAAACACCTTACTATACAACTTAGCCATTTTCAGCCTCAGCAGATGCAGATAAAGGGGTTACTAAATCTGTTACCGCTTTACTTCTCATTGCCTCAATTTCATCATCTAAGCCACCATCACAAAGCAAGTTATATAAGGCTTGGCAATTTTTACTTTGTCCTCTGCAAATAAACATTTCCAATACCCCGCCTTTGTTTATTCTACCATCAGTAACCCCAAAGGCATCATCAAAAACAAACAATATTGCATCTGTTGTACCCTGCACATCACCAAAGGCATAAGGCAAAGTCACATCTGGAACATAAACACTACTAAGGTTCTTACTACCTATTGAAACAGACTTATCAGCCTTTCTTCTAGCATCATTACCAAATCTTTCTGGAACATTACCATAATAGCAAGTTAAAGCCCCAACAAAGTTAGCATCTTTCTTTGCAGTTTGCTTATTACCTCTAGTTTTTCTCTTTTCCTCAAACTCTGGATAGCTTTTTGTTGAGGCTACACAATCCATTCTAGATGCAGAAAGCAAAGCTGTTTTCTCAAACTTATAATAATCTGTGATTATCATACCTTACCCCCTTTCTGCATCAAGTATTTAGATGCTTTTTGCTCTGCCTCAACAGTGGAAATAACCCTATTTTGCTTCATCCATCCCTCAACATCTTGGCGGTCAAAATAAATCAGCTTTCCATTTGGCTTATAATATGGTATCTCCTTTCTACAGGTCAGTTTATAAACATAGCTTTTAGAAAGCCCTGTCAGTGCAACCACATCATTTATATCTAATATATTCTTTGCAGCCAACAAACTAAATTTTTTAATATCTGCCAACTGCTCCATAATCATTTCTTCCATATAATTATTTTTTTGAAGAAATTACAAGGTGGGGATGCTCTATCTGGACGATGCACCTTATTCCCACACATTCAATAGAAAAACAGCAAACCCAGACGGAAAGCCTATCCTATTGTTTGATGCTGCAAAGATACTAACTTTCCAAGAAAGGAAAACAAAAACAAAATTGCCTTTAATTGTCGGCAACAACAGACAACTAAAGACAATTAAAACCTATTTAAATTCATTCAAATGTTTCACTATAGTATCAACCTCTACCCTATCAAAACTAAAATGGTTTCTATAGTAATTATCAAATCCCTGTTTGCTCCCTATATTCCCAAACTCAGCCTTAATAATTCTAAAAGGCGGTTTCTTGCCAATCAACCCCATTTCACAACAAGTATATATAACCTCAGCAACATATTTTCCTTTGTGATTTTCTATAAGTTTATGTAACTCTGTCAATAGTCCATCCTTATCAGCAGCTAACAAACAATCTTTAAAAGCACTACCTTTATTTTCATTCTGTTCTATCCGCTTTTTCATATAAATAGTACCATCTTTCAAATCTACCATTTCCCCTTTTCTCAGATGTTTACAAAGCCAATATATTATGCTATTTCTCCACTGCTCATAAATATCAGTTATTTCTTCATAGTCTTCCCCTAATTGTTCTGGCTCAAATTTCACACATTTATCCATACAATTATATTCATACAGACTGCAAGCCCTTTTTATCCATTTCTCTAAGATAGGTCTAAAATCTGGTAACTCTAACCAATCATTAATGAAACTATCCAAATAACCCTCTTTATCCTCTATCTTATCCAAATTGCCTACAATCTCTTTTGCTGTGCTGAGGCTGTTTGCATCCACACCCCCAAATTCTTCAAAAGCTGCCCTTAAAATTGTACCAACTCTTTCTAGATTTCTCATAACCTTTTCAAAGGTTCTTCTTTCTTCAACTGCTTCCATACACTAAAAAATGAAAAAAAATTTTGTTTGTGGGTTAAATAATATAGAAAAAATACTAAAATGGGGGGGGTGGGGGTATCACCCCCATCCTCCACTTAGTCTATATCAAAGTAAGGAGAAAACTTATTATTCAGAAAAACCTTGCAAGCCTCAACAATAGCATCAGTTCCCTTTGTGTTCTGGCTCATTCTACCATACAAAATAACCCAATCATACAAAGGCACATCTGGATAGTTTGCCTGTATCTCCTGTGTATAAGCCAACTTTGCAGCATCCCAAACCTTGCTATCTAAGCCCTCACATCTATAATACAATTCAGCTAGTTCTTCACTATAGTGACAACCTACTAACTCACTATAAGCCACTTTAATGGTTGCAAACATACAGGTATCTTTCATACCTGTTTTCATACCATCAATTAAAATATTCACTACATTCTTAACCACCTGTATATCATCACAGGCATCCACTACTTTCAAAAAATCTTTCATATCTTTAGCTAATTAAAAAACACTATCCATTAAATTCACAGCCTCAGCTTTCTTCTTACTAACAACTTCTGCATAAATCTGTGTTGTTCTTAAATTCTTGTGCCCCAACAACTTACTAGTAGTATAGATGTCTGCACCCAAAGTTAGCAAAGTTGTAGCAAATGTATGTCTAGAAAGATGAAATGTTACATTTTTCTCTATCTGTGCATCCTTTGCCCACTTCTTTACACTTCTGTTTATTGTAAAATGGGTAGGCAAATCATAAACAGGTTCATTATCCTTTGCCTTGCCTCTATCTGGCAACCACATCAAAGCATTTGCAGACAAAGGAACAACTATACTTTGTCTTGTCTTTACCTGTACTTTACTAACAACAGCACCACCATCAGCATCAAACTTTATATCTTTCCATTTCATATCTTTAACATCAGACAATCTAAGCCCACAGAAACAAGCAAACAGGAAAGCCATCTTTATCTGCTCATCATTACAAGGGGTTTCTATCAGTTTTTTCACTTCATCTATCTCCAAATAACCCCTATCATTTCCACTTCTTTTCAAAGGTTTCTTTTCCTCTTTCTTTAGCTGTGCTGTAGGGTTCTTATCTATTATTCCATCCCTTACAGCCTCATTTAGGGCTGTTACAAAGGTATTGAAATAAAGTCTGGCTGTGCTGTTAGCAATAGGTTTCTCTTTATGTTCACCACTTCTTTCTGGCTTACTAGTACCAATAGTCTTACCATTTGCAAGGTACATTACAAACCCCTCACAATAGGCTTTATCTACCTGTGCCATAGTAATCTTATCACCTTTGTACTTAATCAGATGCAACAGCACATTCTTTATAGTTACAGCATTACTTTTACTCTGTCCTAATTTCTCTTTTTTTTCTGCATAATACTGCATCCAATCTACCAATAGTGTTTGCTTTCCCCTATCAGTTTTCTTGATGGATGCCTTACCATTTGCAGCATCAATAATTCTTTGTGCCTTAATAGCCTCAGCAGCCAACAAAGTATTTTTATTCTGGTTCTTTGTTGCAGCATCCACTTCTGGGACTAAGTACATACCTAAACTTTCATACATATACCCCTTGCTATCAGAATTTGGCACATAGCTTCTCAGATAGATAGCTTTATTACCATTTCTCAAAGCCTTAAACCAAAGTTTAACAGGCTCTTTAGCCTTAACTACTTTCTTTGTTCTTGCCATAATTAGAAATATTTTTTAGATACTCTTTAGGTACTAATCTAGCATCTAATAAGCACCACATTGTTATTTAACCACTGCAAAGATACCACTTTTTAATCACATAAGCAAGGGTTTTAAGTTAAAGTACCTAAAGTAGTACCTAAAATGTACCAATAATAAGAAATAAAGAGAAAACAGGATGCTAGTTCACAACCATAAACAACTAGTAATCATAGGCTTTTTCTTTCCTATATTTTACCCCATTTAATTAGTTGTTTAAGTTTGCGCGGAGTGTGGTTGTGAAATCACGCTCCGCTTTTTTATTTCCTGATTTACATAAACAAAAAAACAGACCGACATGAACGCTTGTTCACATCGGTCTGTTTACTTTTTTACCTTTTTACTTTTTTACCCTTTTACCTTTAAAAGATTGATTGTCTGTTTTTTTCCCGTGATGCCTGTTACCACGGCGATTCCATTGTCTCGAATCTCCACCTTCTCATATTTGGCATCAACAATCACTTTTCCTTTCAATGTCATAACGCCCCAATGTCTGGGAATCTCTTCAAAGGCGCAATAGGCACCAACAGGTTGAGCTATACAATGGTAGAGGGGTGGCACGATAACTTTACCATCTACCTTCACACCCCATTTCTTTCCGGCTTGATACAATTCCACATGTCCTGCCTCAGACTTCTCATGCAAAAGAAGCATTTCGCTTGCTTCCATTTCCTTCTTTTGCAACATCGCCTCATGATAGAATTTTTGGCCAAGGCGAGGCATCACATATTGTAAATCCTCCTCTTTGTTCTTTGGCTGATTGCACCCAATATAGGTCTTCTTCAAACTTGAATCCACCAGGTAGTAGTCCTGCTTGCTGTCCATAACAACGATACGATCACCATATAGGACAGCACATAACCAATACACATGTTCGTAATCATTACGCAGGAAACACACATTCCTGCTCTCTTCATTGCTCATGCGCATCTTCCCTTCACCACCCTCATAATGGTACCATACTTGACAACCGGAAGCAGAAGATTTGGATCTGTATATCAGATAATACCCATAATTCAGAAAATCATATTGTGAAGGACGATAAGGTAGAGAAAACTCTTCTTGGGTTCGAGACATAAAGATGTCGTCATATTCTATAAACTCCCATCCTTTTATGTTGACAACATGGGGAGTTTCTGCTACGTTAGTGCCATCGTCGATGACAGCTTTTGCCAACAGGTCATAATAGCATTTCGCCTTTCTGCGAGGTCGGTAGAACAGGATGTTGCCATCCAACAGTTTCATGTCATAGTAATCGCCTGGCTCCAGAACTTGTTCTCCTTGTCGGTTCACTACCGTCATCTTTCCATCAGGCAGCTTGATGATGGCAAACTCCCCTTTGCTATCCACGAACTCACGATACTGTAGTGTTTGGAGCAATTCTTCATGGCTTATCACCATCATCATTTCCGAGTCTGGATGAATCTGAATACCATCTTGCTTCTCGCTCATCAGGAAAAACTCTTTTTCCTTGGCTGTCTCCTTTTTCTTGCCAACTTTCAGCTTTCCTTCGAACATAGCATTCCAGTTCCATACTTGCGAAGGCAATCCGAACACCCGATACAGTCCCACGTTATCAATAATCACGCAGTTCTTCTTTCCTTTAGCTACTCGCAATCCTCGTCCCACCATCTGCAGATACTTGGCAAGCGACAGCGTTGGTCGAGCCAACTGTACAAACTCTACATCCGGACAGTCAAATCCCTCCGAGAATATATCCACATTCACCAATACTTGGATGTCACCTTTCTTGAAGGCTTCAATATCTTGTTGTCTTTCCGTAGCAGGAGTCTTCGAGTCAATGGCTATGGCTTTCACGCCATTTTCTTGATACAGTTTTGTGATTTTCTGAGCATGAGAAATATTGATAGCATAGACGATGCCCTTTCTGTCTTTACCAAATTCTTCCAAACTCCGATAGAGCCTTTCGATACTCGGCTTTTTATTCAGCAACATATCCATTTCCTTGTTTTGGTAGTCACCATCTGCCCCTCGCTTCTGCAAGGAGTCGATGAGCCGTTGCGTCATACCATCCGATTTGATACTCACAAAATCGTATGTTGCCAATCTTCCCTTGCTGATAAACTCAGGAACACTCCACGACTGCACCAATACGTCAAACAGATCAGTAAAACCCTTACCGTTCAATCGGCAAGGTGTAGCCGTCAGTCCCAAGAACTTAGCATTCGGGAATCTCTCCCACATCTCCTTATAGGTCTTGGCAAGGGCATGGTGTGCCTCGTCAATCACTATCATTCCTGGTTCTTCCTCTATCTCGTCATAGTGTCTCATCAGCCACTGAATGGACATCGCCTTGACGGATGACAATAGGGAAGAGGTGTTTGATGCGGAAAAGGAATGGAACTTTCTTACAGTTTCGTCAATCTGCGAAACAAGCTCTCTTCTATGGGCTACAATCCATACTTTCTCCATTGGATTGTTGCTCACGAAAGAGTCTATGACTGCTGTTAACAGATAGGTTTTACCTGTACCAGTAGGCATTTGTGCCATTACGGACCGATGAAGGCGCAACGCCTTCTCAATCCGTTCCTTCATATCCTCTTGGTAATCAAATAACTTGATTTCTTTCATTAACAATTTCAAAGAACCAATAATGATTTTATACCAATTTCATAAATCCGATATACATCAAGGCATCAGCGATGCTCTGCTGTACAGGATTTTCCTTATCAGAAGCCCATGAATATTTCGCTTGAATTTTGCGAAGTTCCTCACGCTTCTCTATATATTGCTTCTCCAGTTGGTTCAGAATCATTTTCGAGGCTTGTGACATAGGAATCTTGCCAGCCTCTTTGTCCATCACTTCTTGCAACTTGATGTTACATTCCGTCAAACTCTCCAATACTTTGCGATATTTCATCATGCCGGGAATATCACCAATCTGACTTTCCGTAGTATCTCTTAGTATTGTCCTTATGCAATCAGGCATAAATAACTTCCAAGTATTGCCATCCTCGTATGTCACCACCAAATGCACTTTTTGCATCATAAGATGCTTCTCGTTATTTCTTGGCACTTCAACACACTCGTCAAATTTCAGATTGATGAGTTGAGCAATTAATTTCTGCTCATCCATCGGCAATTGGTTGACCGTATAGAAAGGATCATGCTGAAACAATGTAGCAAGTCCTTCCGCCATTTCTCCTTTACGATAGGATGATGGCAAACTTACATTTATCAACCTTGCATGTTCTTGAATCACTTTCTTCGTGTCATATTCAATCATCATTGCCAAGTTGAGCTTATCTCTAAATGGTAAATTCTTCAGTATAACCATAGTATATGTTCTAAATCAAAATAATCAGTTTCTCAGCAATCGCATCAAAGCAGGACGATTGCCGTAATTGTATTCTACCTCCTCCACAAAATCCAAGATGAGTTTCTTGGAAGCTTCACAACAAGTGTACATACCCTTGATATCATCCACGATATAGCCATAGCTCTTCGATTTTGCATAACTCAAACGCTTACGCAAATCGTCAATAACATGCTTGGTATAAATAGTTTGATCTTCCTCGCTCATATAATGCGCATACTTTTTGAAGAGTGCTACTCGGCTGAATGACATTCTGTTGTCCATCAGAATCTTCAAGAGGCACTGATACTTCTTTTCCTCCACAATCATGTCGCACACTTCGATGCAATCATCATCCGTGATATGTGGAATATCCCCGAAGAGTTTCACAACAAACTCATCCCAATCCTCCTTGGCTACCAACTCTTTCAACTTCTCGAAGTAAGGTCGCTTGTCCACCAAGAACTGACGGAACAATCTGCGGTATTCCTCAATAATACCAACCTTGTCATTACGCTTTTCCAAAATATTAATCTTTTGCAAATGCCAAGACTCTGTGGTATTGTACCCATCATCTCCATACACAGCAATCGCTTTGTCTATCTCTTTCAAGGCATCATTCTTCAATCCCTTTTCAAGAAGTTCATTGATTTTGAAGGAGCAGACATCAGGTACATACTTGTATTCTTCCATGATTGCATCCGTTTCAGACTCTCTACCATGAGTCCGCAGATACTCAATCTTCTTGATGAGCAACTTACCCAACTCCTCAAATCGGAATAGCGAACTCAACTGGTCAAAGTTTTCGTCATTCACCAATCTTTTGTATTCGTGGGTATGATGCTTTATCTGCTTGTCAAGGCCTGCAAGGTATGTATCCGCATCTGCCAATCGAAAGTTAATAGCCTCACGGACATGGTCAAAGAAGCACAGGCAATAATCATCGTATGCCTCCATCTTCTCAATCTCAGCCATCTCTTTCTGTGCCTTAGCAACAGATTCTATCGGTGTGGCTTCATCTCTCAGCACCTGTGCCAGTTCTTTCTCCACTTGATAAGTGAAGAAATCGTCACCATCACATTCTTGGTTGTTATACACTTCCAAGCGGCTGTATTCCTCTGCCACGAAGCGCAGAAAGTCCAAGCCGTTTCGCACTGCTTTCCCATTCTCCTTGGCATCCACCAAGGACTTGAATTGTTTGTATTTTGTGTAGGATTGTATCATACTTATTCTACTTCAAATATTCTATAAATATCTTTTTCACATAGACCAAATTCATTTTCCACCATTGCCAACAAAGTAATGCTGCGATGATGAGTGTTGAAAGGTACAAAGTCCAAGACCAGCCTATTATAATTGTCAAGAGAACAGAAGAGAACATATGTCCAAAGAATAGATTCCTTGCCAAAACTGCTTGATAGTAAAACTCTTGATACTTATCTATTTCTGTTGCTTGTTTTGCCTGTGCCAGACCTTTTGCTGCCTTGGCGTTATCAATGAAACCTGTCTCTGGTAGTTGGAGTTTATGCCGTAAGTCACTGATTTTCTCTATGGAAAACCTTTTGAACGATTTGTTTAATACTAACCGTGAAGGACGTGGCAATCCACAACAATAAAGAATATATTCTATGCCTCCACTGATTATCTCATTGATATAGCCTACAATGAAAGCTCCCAACAATATGAGCATAATCAATATGGCGGAGATTTTACTTATACTCTCACACATATCTTTATCTATCTGATAATGTGTGCAAAAATATCCCATACCGATACTACAAAGAATGTAAAATCCTGGAATAAGGATTTTTATCGTTTCTTGCCATCTATAGCTCATTTCTTTTCTTCTTTAGCTTGTTCAATATATTTTTCGTAATGGTATTCATATCCTGGTGGTGGATTCTTGAATCCATTCAAGGCATCCCTGTCTTCTGATTGTGCCTTCCATAAGGCATCAACAGGTATAGAGACTATTTGTGTGGTAAATAGGTCATGTCCCTCGTGCTTATAGCTGTAACGTTGATATTCATGTTTCGCAGGAGTAAAACAAACGGAGCCTCCGTAATGTCCAGAATTACATATAACGACATTACAATACACCAATCGCGATATGGCCTCTGCCAAGAAGTAAAATGATTTAATGTCCTTATTGTTAGCTATAATCAGAAGATGCTGAATACGACCTTTGTAAATTGCGTAGCGCTCAATATCATAAAAGTCTGCACAGATAGACACTCCAAGTTTCCCATATTTCGCCAAATCAACGATATAGAACTCGTTGCATGGCACAAAAGACATGTTCCAATCTTGATTGATGATTTTCAGTTCCTCTCGTGAGGCAAAATGCTTTCCGAAATAGAAGGATGTCGCTTTGACTTTTCCAACTTGCTTCCCATGTGGCCAATCTCGGGGTACATAAAAAATAGCTCTGTTGCTAACTCTGTTATTATCGTATTGTTTGAAATCCAATCCTGCAACCACAATGGCTCCTGTCTTTTGAGCATAACTTTTTATGCGAGACTCAAAATAAGTTGCTACAGCCAACTCTGGTATGACAACAATATCAGGTTTCTTTGTGTCAGACATCTCTTGGAACGAAGCAAAAGCCGCCTGTATTTGTCTCCAAATAGCATTTGCTTCATATACATCCATTTGTGGAGTATCTGACCAAGCCAAATTGGAATCCACGATTGCTTGTATAATACCAATGTTCAATAACTTCTCCATTAGATTTTAATCATTACAAGTTGACGTGTTTCATGGTGCGCTACGGATATTTGATTTTCTCTGAGTTCAGCTAACGAGGCTTCAATTTCTTTGAGAAGTTCTTCAAGCGTTTCAATTTTTGCATCATTGACTTGTTGAGCACAAGTAACTCCATTCAAGATGCCTTTAAGCTTAATAGTTTCTCTATTTTCCAAAGACAAGCAAGCTGAAATAATATCGTAGTTGTGAGAAGATACCTTTCCTTTTTCCAACAAACGATAAAGCACCGATTGCCACTCGTAGCCATATTCTGGTCTATTGAAAACCCAAGGTAGAGAGTATTCCTTCGTCAATAATTGTAGAAAAATGATACCCAAGCCATATATTGTTCCTATCATTGGAGAGTAATCATTAGACGAGAATGACGGATATCTATACATTGTATTCAGAAAGGAATCTTTTACTGATATTCCAATTTCTTTTTGGTTCGAAAGCCAACTATCCCAATCTGTTAGCTTCAAACACTCCTCTCTTCTTATCAATATCGAAGCAGGATGGAGATGGATTTCTTCTAGATATTCTATATTATCATAAAAATACTTCACGACAGACTTCATTATGAGAGTGGCGCAATATTCTGAATACAAAGCATTACCTAATGCATCATTCTTTTTACCTTCCATCTCTTTTACTTCCCTAATCCATTGTAGCAAGGACAATTTGTTATTAGGACTCGACATTTTCTTTTCTGGAAGTTTAAAACCTTTGACAACCTTAGTTTCTCCTTTCTGCCCCCAAACACTTAGAAGTAAATTTTCCTTTTGCAATCTATCGAGTTTCAACTTTGAAAAATCTTGTTTACCAAAGTTTGATAAAGGAACATAAGAAATGCTACTAAAAAGGAGTTGAGTAAAATATGGAGAAACAACATTAGCCTTATCCAAATCTTTCTTTAAGAAATTTGGCATAAGCAAGTTTGGCGTTGGTTTACTTTTATTGAAACGTTCTATATGCCATAACAGCCAAAATGAAGAATCCAATTCTATTCCGTGGTAATTGCAATCTGTCAAGTAATCATTAACCTCTTCTTTCTCAATATATTTCTTTAATGTCCTTCTTACTCTTTCTTCCAAGAATTTGGCATCATTATATAAATAATGGTGTATACCATTGTATTTATCCTTAAGTTCTGCAATTTGTTCAAGAAACTTTTCATCCGTTATTTTCTTCCATGGGTCTTTATACTTATTTGCAGAAAGTCGAGAAATTGCCTTTAGCACTTGCAAAGCCAAATGAATATCCATAATCGAGACTATATACTCATATCCTAAAGAATGAATACTGCCATCCTTATAAATTCTATTCAAAATCAGATATAATTGCTGTATCTTATCTGGCAAATGATAGATGCAGAAGTCCAAAATCCTCAGCCACATCTTTGGCTTGTCTGGAATTTCCTTGACAGAGTAGACCAACAAATGAAATATTTTCTCTTCTATTTTCTGAATTTCCTTTCTTGAATCTCCAATAGCACTTCTTATTGATTCATAGATTTTTTTGCCTTCATTTGTAATCACATCAAGAATAGGCTGGTCTAAAGTCTCAGGATAATCGTCACCTTTAGTAAAAATCAAAAAGCGCAACATTTTTTCAGTTACTTCATCTTTTAATTTAAGTCCAGAAACAAACTTCAACCATTTTTGCCGTAATTGATGAATCTTATCATAATCTACTTTGATATCAGAGGTTAGGCGCGACAACATGGTACAAGCAAACGAGGTTCTTGTTCCCTTTTTGATTTCTTGTTCTGGAAAATCCGTAACAAGCAACATCTGCAAGTCTCTGAACACCATACTAAATTCATTGGAACTCAATAAGTCCAATGGCATCTTTGCTATTTCTGAGATTTTGTGTAGTGTTTGCGTCAGAAGTGGTGTCGGATAGTGCGAGTCAAGTTCTATGGGTTCTGTATCGGTCTTTGCGGCATTTACATTAAGCCCGATTTTATTAAGCTCTTGAATGTACCAGCCTTTCCACTCAATCAATTTCTCTGCATTTTCTGATAAAAACAAATGGTCATCTACATATCTGAAATGCAAGATGTGGTGCTTATTGTCCTTTCTTAACCTTTCTTCCACCTTCAGGTCTATTTCCAATAGGTACAAATTTGCTAAGGCACCGGCAACCAATAAACCTGTTGGTAACCCATCAAATATAACATCTTTATGTAAATCCATTTCTGCCAGTTCATCATCAGAAAAAGGTTGTCCATCAAATCCATCATAAGCTACTTCAAACTTTGTAATAGTTTCTATCAGTGCGGCGAAGTTTGAATCATCTATAGGAAAAGAGTTTAAAAGTATAGTTTTGATTCTATCCATCTTTACCGATGGGTAAAATTTTTCTAAGTCGATAGACATATAAAACAACTTTGGATGATAACTATCTTTTGGAAAATAATCTTTTTCCAAATAAGGCAACCTAAAAGTCTTATTCACTTGTGCTTCATTTTCTGCAATGGCTTCCAATTCTGAATCATCACAATTCTTCTCATCTATCTCTCCTGAAAAAGCCTTTCTCTTGATACATGCAGCTAACATATGTCTATACAAAGGCCATCCCTGTTGCCATTTTCGATAAAACAACTTGGATGTTGTTCTATAAACACCATTAATCCAATGACCATTTTCATCTTTCCATGTATTCAAGAACAGGCGATTTCCATAGCTCCAGGCAGGCATATTCTCCTCAAAGTAAGGTCCTAATACGCCATATACAGCCATCCATACTATCTGGTCTTCTACATGAATACAGAATGATTGTCTGACACGAAGTTCTTCATGCTCATTTTCTCCATCATCCTTGACAACTTTCTTGCCTTTGGGGTAAGGTGCTGGTTTTATCGGTCTCATTTGATAAGTTCCCGTCTTCATCTTCTCTGACAATTTTTCTATATTGTTCAGAAGATTGAACTTATAAGCAGATAGTTCCAACTCGTCAAACCAGACATCACCATGATGATAAGAGTTCTCAACTCTTCGCCATGCCAATATAAGATTCTCCCTACTACAGATGGTCTCAAATATATTCTTTTGAATCGTTCTCATGACGTTTACTCAAATAATATTCCGAATAATCCTTATATTTATTATCTTTCCTAATATTATGAATGCAATTACCTATTTTCTTTAACGCCTTGTTTATTTTCTCAAACAAAGTATTTCCTGCCTCATCATTGTCAATATACATAAACAGGGTCTTATCCCTCAAAAAATCAGCATATTCCGGACGAAAAGAACCAGCGCCAGGCAAAGCGATAGCTTTCTTACCTTCCGAAAGAAAAGCTATACAATCAGTTACCCCTTCAGCAATATATACTTTATCAAACCTTTCAGATGACTTCAAAATAGGCATATTGAACATAAAAGGACTGATACCTTTGCAGTTATTGAATCGTCTTTTGTCTCCTTTCTCCAACTTTCCGAGATAGCGACTTTGAATATTTTTAATACGTCCTTCCATATCATAATAAGGAAATAATAGGCAAGGCACTCTAAACACAGGGTGCAAACTATTTCGGTATTCCATTAAAACACCTGCTTTTAAACACCTCTCTTTGGAAAATGTCTCAGTTAATACTGTAACGAACTTTTCTGCATCAGATATGCTTCCTACCTTTAAAGAAGAAACTACTTCTTCTGAATATTCTCTATCAACAAATAGAAATTGTCTTGCTTGCTCTGATAATCGAGATTTGTTTATTATCCAATTCAAGACTTCTTCATCTACTTGTTGATAGGTAGTTTCTTTTGGGGTAGATGCGACCTTTCTTATAGGGGCCTTTTTTAATTTTACCCCTTTGCTTTCTGGTATTGATATATTGAATGCCCGAGATAGCCAAACACATGCTTCTTGAAAAGTATAATTGTTGTATCTCTTGACAAGCTCTATACTATGACCACCTATACCACAAACATAACATTTCCAAGAATTATTGCTTTTTTTGAAGTGAAGGCTTGGATTATGGTCTTGATGCATAAAACACAGTGCTTTGTTTCGAGAAACTGTCAAACCCAATTTCTCTGCAACTTTATAGACGCTCACAGCATCTAATTTTTTAACAATATATGGAGGTATATAAACCATTATGTTCTCATTTTGTTTTTGCTATATGCTGTGTTTTGCTAAATGTTAACCAACTGGTATTCTATCCCCAGGCGGTCCCAGCCCGCACAACATGGCGAAGACCTTTGATGGTCCGCCAACCTTAGAGCGTAGCGGTTCCGAGCACCGAGTAGGGCGGTTTTCCTCTTCTTCCCTGAGGGGAGAAGACCGAGATGAGAGGTGGAGCCTTCCTTAAGGGTAAGGAAGGACGGGTAGGTTTTCGAAAAAACTCCCTTTGGCTAAAGATTTTGCAAATGAGCGCAATGAAAGTTTGCTTTCAAATTGCCGAGTGCAGCTAATCTTATCTAAAGGGAGGCAGAGGGTTTCAAAAGTGCATACCCTCCAATCACCCCATAACAAACCAACGGTATGAGAAAGGTAATCGCCATACTCCCCGTAGTATCTGCTATATACCCCATGATTACTGGAGCAACCGCTCCACCCACTATCGTCATGATAAGCAACGAAGAGGCCAATTTGGTCTTTGTACCCGCATCCCTCAATGCCAGCGAGAATATCGTCGGAAACATGATACTCTCTCCCAGATACAGGGCGAAAAACGCAATGAGAGATAAGGTTCCGCTACATTCCACCACACAAAGTATCATAACAATGTTATGTTTAAAGAAGAAAAAAGGGCTACTAAGCTCCATCACCGAAAAGTAGCTTAAAAATGGGAGAGGGAGCCGTTCGCCCGTAAATCTGTTATTTTATTCCATGTATCTTCTTCCATAAAGCAAACCTAGTTCTGAACAATGGTTCGCTCAATGCCTCAGTAGGATAATGCTTCACGAAGCGTAAGTTGCGCAAACTCATTCTGAGATAGCGATGAAGTTTGCCTTCATTCTCCTTGCTTCCAAGTCTAGTGTCATATTGACCAAAATTGCCTCCTTGCATGATTTCAGCCAACAAAAAACGACCTTCATTCACATCAATAGGTGCAATCATTTTCTCCTTTGGTAACCCCAAAGCCTCATGCAACACATACATCACAGCCCCAGCAAACTTCCATAAACCAAGATATTTCAGCTCACGCTGCAATGCCGTCAGATTCTTCACTCTTCGTTCTTCACTCTTCACTAAAACAAAGTAGTAGTCTATTAATTGCCGCAAGCCAATACCCTCAGTGAACACATGGCGATAGAGATGAGAGAGGATATATATAACATTGAAGTTCATCGTTGGCACTGTAATTTCCCCATACCCATCTGGTAATGTAACTACATTCGAACATTGCAAATCCATTACCTTCCCGAACCATTTCTGCATCCTGCTATTATGAATAGGGAAAAACATATATGAAGGAGTAAAATGCACCTCTATTGCCGTTTTCATCACAGGAAAGTCCACATGGTGATAGCGCATCACCTGATTCGGGCACACATTATTAATATATTGCATCACTCGTTTCCTGGCACCAGTGAGATAGATGTCTATATCTCCAGGCGTTCTCATATAAGGGTCAGGATAAAGCAACGCATTCCCCTGCCCCTTCAAGATGCAGTTAGCAAAGCCCTTGTTCTCGAAGTTCTTGCAAACTTTCACGGAATCCTGAAACAGTCTGATATTCTGCTTCCGAATAATTTCCGCCATCACCATCCATTGCATCAACAGCTTCTGCTCCGGTGCCAACTCCTTTGGCAATCGCGGGATACCATAAAACAGCACACCAAGCAAAGCCTGCTTCTGGGCGATAGCATACAGCTCCTTCCAATCCACCTCCTTCAAAGAACCAGGTATTTCCTTGGCTGAACCAATGCAGAATCGCAAGAAATCAAAGAAAATCTTTTGTTGTTTCAACATAATGCTGTACTTTTGCACGCATGAAAGATAAATTACAAAGAGCCATCGGTCATATTATACCGACGCTCCTACTCATTATATTACTTCCTATATCGGTAGTCTTCACTCCCATTCACTGGCTGTACAAGACTATCCGAAGATTTTTTCTGCGATAAATCTTGCAGGAAACAGCAAGCCTGCCATCATATAACGCTTACGGGTATGCGGTTCCTTCCACATTCGATAAATAAAGCGAAGATTCGTCTTATCCACCCATGCTGGATAATAATCTATCTCATTCTTGGAAGTCTGATGGATAAAGCCACCACATGTAAATCCGATACCTTGATAGCCTGCACGCTTCACTTTCAGCAAGAACTTTTCTTGCATCAATGCTCCCATACCCACAATCAAGAAGTCAGGATTCAACTCCGTGATATGCTTTGCCTCTTGTTCCATCTCATCCTCATTAGCAAAGTACCCATTCCGATACCCAGCAAACTTCACCTTAGGATACCGCTCACAGAATATTTCCACCGCCTTCTCCACCTGCTCTTGCTTCGAAGCCACGATATAGATAGTCTTACCATGTTTGGCAGAGTAAGCGAACAACTCTGGAGCCATCGAAGTCATGTCAAAACTTCTTCGAGTCACCTGCTTACCATAAACCAACTTGATAGCTTTCACCAGCAAGCCACCATCGGCAAAAATACCATCCATCTGGCCGAACAGCTCTTTATGATCGAGGGCGGTGAGATAGGATACTGGGTTGAGATAGGTGTAAATGCGCCCTTTTAGGGCATAAAGATTCTGTTGTGCAGATGCTTGTTCAGTCTGCACAATACGAGTAATTAATATTGATCTCATTTTTTCTGATTTCTAAATTTAAGCAGGATAAACACCCTGTATAAAACATTCTTTTAAGAATTTCTCGAATTGCTGTTTAGTGTTCATCGAACCGAAAATCAAAGCAATCTCGTTTTCTAGTTTATCCACATCTGGAGAATTTAAATATTTTACGTTATCTAGTACTTTGGCATATTTCTTCCTCACTTCATCCAAATGATTACTTTTATTATTTTTTCGAGTAAAGAATTCCATTAGGATGTTGACACAGGGATTGTCTATCATTTCATTATTTTGCCCAATTGTCCATTTTAAAGCTGATTCTTTTACGACCTTATTTAAAAGATTATTATCACCTTTCACTAGGTTAATGGCATCCCAGTCTTTAGAATGAAGCAGATTAGCTACATTTTGTTTCAACAAGTTTTCAATCAAACTATTATCATATAGGAAATAATTGACACGTTGTCTATCGTATAGCCTAGTTAAACACTTCGCTACTTTCACATATTGATTCTCCTCACAAAATTCTTTTAGGTGAGCAGCAACAATATGTTCCAATCGATCCAAATGTTCAATCCTGAAATTGCTACGCTGTAATTGACGTTTCAAAAAGTCAAACATCAACAGATGATTGTCAAATGTGGCACGAAGCCAATAAAACAAGGCATGAACGTAAGCCTCTACTTCTTCTGGAGTTTTGAGATTAAAATGAAAAGTTGCAAATTGGTCATAAACAGACATTCCATCTTTAGGCTTTTTGGATCGAAGCCATTTCCAAATGACAACCTTCATTCCATCAAGTGCCACAGGAGAAGCAGATAATTGAAGCATAGAAGCAAACTCTAAGTCAGAAACCTTATTTCTTGGAATACCGAAGCAAAGATAATTGTGATATTTATCCACCCATTGTACTTGCGAATTTCCAAGCTTCTCCCAAGGTCTGAATAAATCCTTCAATACGCTTATCACTAGCTCTATTGAAGTTTGTTTCTCTTCAAATCCCAATTCTTTTATAATTCCCTCAATATTGTCTTTGACTACATACTGAAATCGCTTACAATTACCTTTCCCTAGTATCTTTGCATCAAAAATCTTATTTGGGTCGTTTGTCAACCCTTCATAAACTGAGGGTGACAGATAGCGAATTAGTTCCATCATAAGCAAGTCTGGCATGCGAAAGCCTTTGGGGCCTAAGTGTTCAAGCAGGAAAGAAGCAGAAGTTCCAAACTGTCGTGCGAAGTGCTTAGCTTTACGAAAAGACACAAGTCCACGTTTTAAAAAAGCTTGTTGTTCTTTGCTTAAAGAGTCTAAGCATGAATTGATGAATTTTAGATTACCTACTGTTTGGCGAACATCTGCCATAAAAACATCGTAGATTTCACTAGAATCCATTCTTGGCAATGCAACCTGTGTGGGGAATATCTTCTCCAAATAGAGGCGACCATTGTAAATGCCCAAATTTGATAGTTGCTCTACCACATATCGTTCATCATAGGCAACGACATAAATTAAATTCGCAAAATTACCTGTATTGCGTATCAACCGAAGCACTTCAAATAGTTCATTTTTCTCAAGACGGTCAATATCATCAATTACTATTACTACTGGCCTGTCAATACAATTTAGCCCAGCCTGCACTTGTTTCTTCAATTCGCTCAAGGTTTGAGTTTTTGTAGAAGTTATCTTGTTTAACCATTTGTTCACCCTGGGATCTACATCTACTTGAGTCAGCAAATGAGCATATTGCATCAGAGTTTTTTCAAGCGGGCTATACAAGTCACTCACTTTTTCATTCAACTGTTTGAAAAACTGCGTAACGATATTCTTAGAAGACAAGCAATCCCAAGGATTAAACGCCAATAAATGGAACATTTGATCATGATTATCAACCTGCTGCATATATTTAAGAAAGGTTGATTTACCCGATCCCCATTCACCAAGAATCGCTAGAGCATAAGAGTTATTACTCACATCTGTATTTAGCAACTGTGTCATGACTTGCCGTGCATACTGTCTTCTCACAGCATTTTCATCTAGATTGGCCAAGTCATCCGTTGTATATCCCATTTTATTTATGGCATACAGCGGTTTGTTCCATTCCTTGATGTTGATACAAATCAGTTTAAGCAAATCTGTAGTAATTATAGCAATAATAGCGGCTGATAAAATCGCCTTGTAGGATATGCTCCACAAGGGAGATTCTATAAATTAGAACAGCACCCATAACACGCAACAGCCTGCCATCAATAAACCCACGGAATAGTAGGCATTGCGCCCCAAACGCTTGCATATTATAAAAGTAGCCCATGCTACCAGTAATAACACAATCCAGTTAACACTGTCATTCAAGCTGATTATTCTACACAGCACTTCCATCTTCTTATTGAGATGCTGTGCTACCCATGCTTGACAGTCAAAAGCAAAATCAGTATAAATCCAAGCAAACAAAACACCACCTATAATGGTGTATAGGTTATGCATCGACAATAGATGACTATTGAATTTATATATCCTTGCTCCTTTTTGCTTGACTAAACGAAGAACTCTTTTGAGCTGCTTAAAAGAAAGTAACTGCATGTAATCTTACTGATTCCACTTTAAAAAGTAAGACCTATTTAAAATGTTTATATTTCACGAAAATAATCTCTGATTTATGTCGTTATCTGGAATATTTTTCGTATCTTTACACCATCAATTGAGGATCTGTTTGAGAAGTGCGAGTTTAACCTTCTTACCAGGAAGGCTCTCGGCATGGAACTTCTGACAGATGTAACCCCATCAATAGAAAGCCTTCCTTTGGAGGAGCAGCATAAACGGAATAACGTAGAAGCTGCCATGTTCCAATACAGTTTTCATACACGTAATGGCAAGACCCGATATAGGGGCTTGCTCAAACATCGTATGCATGCATATAGCAGATGTATGTGGATGAACCTCAGAAGGATGGTAATATTCCAGATTTCAACATTTCAAAGAACGATATTTGCCCTTTTCGGGCCTATCAGAGAAACTTTCGGCTCTTTTATGGCTATTTCTCGAAGGATGTTCACCAGCGGAGCCGATTGCTATGTTTCACTCAGCATGACCACACTGGTCATGCTGGATTCAAAATATGCCCCTTTTTAAAGTGGGCTCAGTTATTGATTGTATTCAACAGACGATGTCTGTTGAATACGAAATATCATTCTGCTAATCTGTAATATTTCACCCAATCTACTTTCATAGTCTGAGGCAATTCTGACGTGTCGTATCCACATGCAGCACCCCAGTCGCCATAACCAAGATCAAGGCACAACTCATATGGATAATCGAAAGGCCATATGCTGTAGTCCTTTGCGTACCAAATGCTAACGAGAGTTCCATCAACCTTGACAATTAGTTGTGTGCTATCCCATTCTGCCGAATACACATGGTATTTGTTAATATCAAATCCTCCCGCATCATATTTCTTGGGACTCTGAGAATGGTTGCCTTTCTTACCTTCAAATTCGCCCCAAAGATGAAAGTTTGCCTGAAACCTGTTCTTTGGAAAGCAAGACACCCATTCCATTAGGTCAATTTCACCTGCAACCTTGGGGTTCAATCTTCTGACAGGGCGAAGCCAAATACCAGGCCAGATTCCTTTAGATGAAGGACATTTAGCTTTGACCTCAACCTTGCCGTATGTCATTCCATACTTCTTTGTAGTATGCATGTTAGCAAGAAAGTATGTCTTAGGTGAGTTATTACTGATCAGTTTGATAAGTAAATTCCCGTTCTTTTGAGAAAAGTTGTATGTAATACCATTTTTCTTCGCCATGGCTTTCCATTCAGTAAGAACCCATAGATCAGATGAGGGGATTTCTCCTTTGTTAAAGTCCTCTACCCATAAAGGATTTCTCTCACAATGTACACTTTGCCCCAAAATACAGATGGGGACGCTGAATAGAACCAGAATTATATAGAATTTTCTATTTACTATAGCCAATTTACTCATGCTATGATAGGTTTGGGTCCAAATGTCAAACAGGCGATTTTAAATACCGATTCAGTTTCATTCCCGCTCTTCCATTAATTCGCCAAACAATTTATACCATCTATCAACAATAGAATCAAGACAGAACATCTTAGCACGTTCCTTAGCTTGGTAAGCCATTTTGACACGAAAATCCCTGTCCTGGATAAGTAAATCTAGTTTATCTGCCAAATCCTTATGGCTGAACGGCTTGGGAAGGATAAAACCAGATTCGTTCTTTTCAATAATATCAAAGATGGCTTCATAGCTGCCATAAACGATTGGAACCATTCCATAACTCATGCTTTCAATCACTACCAAGCCAAAGCCTTCCAGATCTGAAGTCAGGATGAATACAGAAGACTCAGCATAGTATTTGATTGGCGGGTCCTTTTGAAATCCTTTAAATTCTATGTTCTGTATCTTGTTGTCATGGACATAATCCACAAGATATTGCTTGTCCGGACCATCTCCAACGAGCAGTAATTTCCAGTCAGGATATTTTTTCCAAATTTTGCCCCATGTTTCAACAATCCTATTAACGTTTTTGTTTGTCAAATCCATCCGGCCGACATATAGAAGTTGATTCTTCTTATGCTCTATGTCTATAAGGTCATCTTTAATATCAATTGTGATAGGATTACCAATTGCAATGACATTATTCGCACTTTTAAGATGTGCGTAGTCAATTAATGGCTTGATAAATCCTGGGGAGAGTAATATATATTGTTCATTATGTGCGACATTATATCTAATTGACCACCTAATGACCTTATCTATAGCTACATATTTCAAATATTTGCAAATTCTTGTTAGACCATGAGAGTCTCTATAACTCTTCTGTGCATTTAGTAATACTTTTGAAGTATAAGGCGAGCCATGAAGAACAGAAATCAGTTTACAACTCGTTCCTTTGATAGCTTTGTTGCACAACATGGTAGTTTTAAATGGCAGACCCCATTGATTGATAATAATGTCAATGACTTTATCCTTTATTACTTGATGGAGTTGTGTTATATTCTGTTTGCATGTTACGGGGTATTTAAGCTTGACCAACTCTATAGAACTATCAAGTTGATCCTTCAATTCAGGATGGGGCTGCTCAATTGAAGCTATTACTACTTTATGTCCATCTTTTACGAAGCGATTTGCCAATACAGTAGTAACAACCTCAACACCACCATATTCTGGGTATATTCTGTAGAAGAAAAGAATATTCATTATAGTTAACTGAAGTTTCGCAAGTGAATATATATTAACTTGCTTGTTTATAAATATACATATTACGTAGCATATGGGCAACAGGATTACTTTCGATAAAATCAGCCAGCAACTCTGTAGCATCTATAGAGTAACGCTCTGTAGTTTCCAGAACGAAGCCCAAAATGACAGCCCATATCTTGTCCGTTACGAACAACTCGAGAGTGTCATTGGTAATCTCTGTAAAGAGACCACCGATGGTTTCATACGCTTCAAATCTCTTCACTGTACACAAGATGTTATACAGCATCATTGTCAAAGTGAAGCTAGCAATTTGAGCGGCAAAATGTACAGACTGGCATTTGCCAAAGTTCAGCAAGGTTTTACAATCCTTGTATGCAACTTCGGTTGCCAATCGTCTAGCATAAATACAGTACGCTTCAAGGAAGCTAAGAGAAAGGTCTGTAGTCAACAACCCATTCCAGACCCCATAGAGTCTATAAAAGCATATTTCATACAAGTTTACTATTAAGAGCTGATAATAAAAAATTCATCGATTTTTCTCTCCATTCTCCCAAAGTCTTATTTACAGGGCCAAAGTCAACCGACAAGGAAGATGGCTCATACTTACCTTCCAATGAATCATATACAATTCTCGACTCCAAGTTCATGATTTTCAGAATAGACAGTACACGACTATTCATCATGCTATTCGGATTAACAAGTGTAGTGAACGGCTTATTGAAATTGATGGAGAACGCTGTTCCATGAAAGCTATCCGTTACGATATAGCTAGCTTTAGCCCACAAACCAACCCACTCAGCAGGACCAATCTCATAAAAATGAATTGTTCCATCATTAGGTTCTGGCTTGTATCCACTTTTAATATTTACAACCTTGAGATTTAGTTTCTTCGCAATATCCCAAGCCATTTTTCGGATATGAGGAGACCCGGATAGTGTATAGATAAGCAAATAGTCACCATCCACTTTCACATCTTTAGCGACTTCTCGTTCCCAATCAGCCTTCGTCAATAAAAATGTAGGATCAAGTACCACTTCAGCAGTCTTATTGCTGTATTTCTTGACTAAATCAGCGCCATGCAATTCGCGCACAGATAGCACATCAATATTTTCGAAATATGTTTTATAAGTTGCTCGCAATTTCTCAGGAATGTCGTAGATACTCACACTAGCCGCATAAGAGATTTTCTTAGCCTTATATTTGTTGGCAAACATCAGAAAATAAACATCCAGGCGATCCGTATGAATATAGTTCCAAATCTGATCGCTACCAGCAATATAAGTATCATAAGGCAAATCAGTAGCCGAAGTAATGTCATCAAGAGAGTAATACTTAGCCGAATGCTTCACCTTATCTTCAAAGAACTGCTCGAATAACAAATGTTTCTTCTCATTAATCTCTTTATACTTCTTTTCATTGCGCATACGTGTAGCCACCTCCATCGCTTTACGGAATATAGATGAGAAAGCTTTCAGCCCTTCTTTCTTGAAACGCTGTTTGATAGCCCCTTTGATAACATCGGGATTGCGTTTCATGTCGATATTGCGCTTTTCCAAGTTGATGACTTCAGCATCATAGCCTAAAGAATTAAGCTTCCACTGAAGGGCAAAAGCTTGAAGCTCTGCGCCATAATTGTCACATTTGACGTACGTTACTATACCTATCTTCATTGTATTTTATAGCTGATTGATTTATAAACATTGTAAATACCCAAGGCGTAAATAATATCTTTCGTCCACTTCTTTAGATAATACTTCGCATTTTTCTTTGGCAGGAACTTATACTTGCGGGCAAAATCTGCAAGAGACATTTGTTCATCAAGTAAATCCTTGATAGCAGATGCTCGCTGCTCAGGACGGGCAACAGGAGCTTTAAGATTGTGATTTTCATGCACGCCCTCCTCTAACGGTCTTTCTTCTATATACGCCAACTCGCTTAAAGCCTGTCGCATAGCTGCCATACTATTCGTATTATCTATTACCAACGAAACACCAGAGGCAACCCCCTTGGCAAAAGGAACTCCATGTTTTCCTATTCCCCAAAAGTCGGCAATAGTAAAGGTCCCTACACGGCTCATATTAGAGTACTGACAATTGAAGCAACATTCCCTATAGGTCCAACCCTTAAAGAATGCTACCATGTACGCATTCTTTTCATCAGTCAATATTCGCCATTTAGATTCCGCAAACTTGACAGCTGGGACTATCGACCAGCTGTCAAGTTTGCGGAATCTAAATCCACACATATTCTCCTTCTCCGCCCCATGGGCGGTCGATTTTTTTAATTTTCGAAGATATGTCTCAAACACTAACGGAGAGGGCACCCCATGACATACCAAATCAAGTGTAATCAATTGGTTTTGATAAGATTTACCTAAAAATTTATATAGCCCAGCAATTTGACAAGGTGTACCTGTATAGAGCACCATTTTCCCTTGTTTTAGCTGATTTTTAGCATCAACGTATGTATCACCTATTTCGCTTTGAACGTATTTTGAGCCACGCAGTTTAGACAAATCATCCAAAGAAAAGATTCCAATGTGTCTCACTTTCAAAGAATCATCCATGGTGGCACCGTAAACCACACCTCCTTGCGAAAGCACATAGCGTGCAAAAACAGAGAAAGCACCTCCCGAAGAACTGATATTTCTATCGGAATAGCTAATCACGGCGTATGATTTCTGATGGGACAAGCTCTCTTTTACCAATGGACTAAGAGCGGGACATTTCTTCATGCATAGTCCACACTCTACACATTTATCTACATTGATAACTGGTTGAAGAAAACCTTCTTGGTCAGGAGTCATAACAATTGCTTGATGTGCGCAAGTCTGTGCACAAGCTGAGCAACCTGTACAGTGAAATTTATCTGCGAGTTGTATCATAATTATTGAGTTAGTTTAAAGAAATAACCTTCTATTCGCCCTTTCAAATTCAAATAAGACTTTCTGCATCGTATCATATCCATCTTTATAAAATTTACGAAGATACCAATTAAAGGACGAAAAAAGAGCTTAGCCTTATATATAAAAGAAAAATTGTGCTTTCGAGTTAAGTATCCTGCACCTCGTGCATAACTATAAGCACGTTTCAATATCTTTTCATTATCATAAATAGCTCCCGTAGGATGATGGATAGAGATAGATGGATCATAATATACTCGATAAGCATACTTTTCCATTAAGGTAAGCAGATAATCAGTTTCTTCACCAGCACCTATGTTGTACTCAGAGCCAACTCCCATCACTTCATCAAACTTTAATTCAGGGCAATACTTAAAGAACAGTGTATAAGAAATGGCAGCACATCTTTTTTCAACTGTCAATTCATCGGCTTTTTCTGGGAATATTGAGGTCAATTGCCCCTTTTCATTTGTGCCTTTACCAGTAACACCCTGATATTTACCATCCTGCAAATAGAAAAGCGCTTTCTGAAGAGTATCGGGTTCATACCAACAATCATCATCTGGGAAACCGACAAACTGGCCTTTGACATGTTGAAGAGCAATATTTCGGGCATTTGAAAGCGAGCAGTGATGATATTTGATATAAGTAAACTCTATATTCTTTGAGAGGTTATCAAATACATCTTTATTGTCCTCCTGATCAACAAAGATGAGTTGGATAGAACTCAAATCTATTCCTTGCTGCTTATTGAGTGATTCAACGAATCGAATCAATTCAGCTCTACGGTTTTGAGATGTTTGAATAAGAGATAGTATCATAAAGGACTTTATTTAGAAAATTCTTTAATTAATTGTTCATTCGCCAAAGAACAAACAAGCAACTGTCCGCCCTTTTCAGCCACGATATAACCATTCAAACCCTCTACGACTACTTTCTTCACCTCTTGAGTATGAACTACACAATTTTTACTATTGTAAAAACGCACATCTAAGCCAACACTAGCATTTCCTTCTTCCGTCTGTGGAAGAAGCGTACGCAAAGAGCCCCAGCTACCTAAGTCGCTCCATCCGAACTCAGCGGGAAGAGTATATATATCATCTGATTTCTCCATCACAGCATAGTCAATAGAAATTTTATCACAGGTAGGAAAGAGACGACCGACAAGCTCTTGCTCTTGGCTGGTGTAAAAAGAAGATGACATCTCTTCCATAATAGTGGCCAAAGCAGGTGTATAGCGCTGCATGGCATCGGTGATGGTATTTACATTCCACACGAAGATGCCAGCATTCCAAAAATAATTTCCTTCGGCTAAGTATTGCTCAGCAGTGGCCAAATCTGGCTTTTCCTTAAACTCACACACTTTAACTATCTCATTGATAACTTTCTCATCAGATGCAGCAATATATCCATAGCCGGTTTCAGGACGACTAGGTTTGATACCAATGGTAACAATTGCATTGCTACTCTGTGTAAACTTCAATGCATCAGAAATTACCCGTTGAAACTCGGTGGTATTGATGACCAATGCATCAGAAGGAGTCACCACAATATTGGCATTAGCATGATGCTTTTTAATTTTCCAACAAGCATATCCAATGCAAGGAGCTGTGTTTCGAGCTTCTGGCTCTGCCAAAATATTCTCTGCTGGAATGTTTGGGAGTTGTTGTTTGACAATGTCGATATACTTTTCACTTGTCACCACCCAAAAGTTAGACATCGGACAAATAGGAGCAAAGCGATCTACGGTCATTTGAATTAGGGTTCGCCCTGTACCCATTACATCTATAAATTGTTTTGGATATTCTGGTGTACTCATTGGCCAAAAGCGACTACCAATTCCGCCTGCCATAATCACAATATGATTATTAGTATCATTCATTTCATTTACTATGTTTAAATCGATTTATAATATGTCTTTCTATTACAAATCTAAATCTAATTCCAAGCGCCTCACAGATAGCTTTCTCCCATTTAGTGTACCATGGGAACCAGGACCCTGCAAAATGGTGAATTGAATATGTATTTTTAGAAGATTGAATATTTCCTGTGCCATGAGATTTTGGACTAAAATAATCAAATGGAAAAACAGGAATGACCTTTTCTTCTCTTATTGAAAGAGCTTCTGAATAGTTCTTAACTGGAAGACATTCAAAACCTGATTCTGCCAAGACATCACGAATCACTAAAGGAAGGACTTTTGTATTAAAAGAACCGTTATCATTTATAAAGTTTTTGCTATCATAATAATCCAAACAAGCCTTCACCCATTTTGAACCCTTTTCCACACCAAAAGCAGCAACTTCTAATCGCCCATCAGTACTATTCTCATACCCAAGTACAGTACCCAAGTTTAAAAGCTCTGCATATGGTTTCAGTATTTCTACATCCATATCTAAGTAAAAGCCCCCATAGTTATAAAGAGCGTATAGTCTTATGTAATCAGCAGCAAACGCATATTTTTTGCTATCAAAAGCTTGACTCACCCACATTGATGAAGACTTATCGAAGTTCTTAAAACTCCAGTGTATAAACTCGTAATCTGGAAGGTATTTCTTCCATGATTCCATGTAATGTTGTAAATCTGCAGGCACAGGATCATCGCTGAGCCAGCAATAATGAATTATTTTTGGTATCATAATTTTTAACTTGATTTCTTGATGAGTAAAGCGTTAACAAAGGAAGTAAAAGAAAGAATAACCAATTTAAGCCTTGAATAGCTGTCATATGAGAACTTACCATAAAAGAAAGTATATAGCCTAAAAAAATCAAGTTCTCTTCTTTGGTTCTCAATCTTTTTCGATAGAATTGATAATACAGGTATATGAGATAATAAAATATCAGCATCCCCGTAAGTCCTTGTTCAACTAGTTTCTTAAAAAGAATACTTTCAAATCCTAGCAAGATAGAATTAGGATGATGATCTATAGAATAATATTGATAATCAAGACCAATACCTGCTATAGGATTTGTGTTCATCAAGCGTATTGCCTCTTCTAGTTGACGCTGTCTCATATCCGTATTAGAACCACCAATGGCGGCTTTCTGGCTATAAGAGTCATCCCAAAAGAAGACAGCAGACTGAACATATTCAAAAATTCCTTTATACTGCCTATTATTTCCAAGTTGAACAAACATGATACTATACACAATAACACATGCCAATCCTATCTTTATTTTCTTTTTTATTGAAAGTGTAATCACAACAAATAAGAGGAAAACAAATAGCGATACTAAAGCTGTCCGGCTTCCACATAAAAGCATATTTGTAACACCAATAATCAAAATTACAGGGAACCAATACTTACCAATCCGATTACGGTATAAATATACTAAAGGTACAAGAATATTCCAGAATTGCCCCCATGCTAATGGGTGTCCAAAGGTTCCAGAGGTTCTGCCTTCCAAGCCCCCTCGAATTTCTTCCATAAAAAAGCTAAATTGATTTTCACTACCCGCATAGATAAGACTAAAAGTATCAACTAAGATGTTAACCTTTAAAAAATACACTAAAATACCATATACACCGGCTATCGAAGATAATGTAAGTAGAATATAAAAAAATCTAATACCTTTAATGTTTTGCAGAGCTATGAATCCTAATATCAAATAACAAATTTCCAGAAGCAGAAATCCCTTTAAGAAGAATTGAAATTGGTGAGAATAGGGTACTACTCCGGAAGATAATATTATCAAAATAAATGTAGAAACAATGTAAACTCCAAAGAGCTGTCTTATCTTAGGAGATAATCTACTATTCAGTTTTCCCCTGTTTACAAAGTAAGCTCCTATCAATCCAATGCACAAAATATCATTTGCATTAATAGAGATTCCTCCTATTTGAAATCTAGCAACATAGGGAATAATTATCTTCCAACAAATAGATAAAAAATAACCCCAAGTGAAACTCCTAAATGAAATGGCCACTACTAGAAGCAGAAGTAAGTCTATTGCTAATATAATAATCATAAGCAGAAAAATTTAACTATAAAAATTCTAATTTTAGTAATAGTCCCAATTTTCCGAATTTTTGTAACATAATCAGATTCAGGAAAATATTTAAGCCATTCTTTAGGACTTTCTTTTAACAATGGAAGCTTAGCGGAGAATTTTCTGATATCAAGTTCCTTCTTATATTTTTCAATAAGACATGCCCCTTTCAAATATTCTTCCACCACAATCGTTGCATCAATCTGATCCTTTACTTTCTTTTGACTAAAAGAAGACATAATGGACGATTCATTTGCCCTATTATAGTTATATAAAGACTTATCCACACATGTAACCTGTTTTGCATTGGTGAATAACTTTACACAAACAATATAATCTTCGCCACCATTGATACCTTTAGGGAAATGAATATCGTTATCGATGTAGAGACATCGCTTCACTAAATGCTTCCACACCACACCCCAATAACTAGCGATAATATCGCAAACAAAAGAATCTTTCGTTTCATAATAGCATCGTACTTCATGATTATGGTCCTTATAAACTTCTGTGAAATTGCAACCCACAATATCAGCTTGCTCTTGAATTGCTTGATCGTACATGAGTCCAAACATGCTCGATTCTATCCAATCATCGCTATCAACGAATTGTATGAAGTCACCTTGCGCATGCTGTACACCAAATTCCCGTGTAGCACTCACGCCTTGGTTTGGATTATGAAACACCCGAATACGCTCATCCTTCGCAGCATATTCATCACAAATCGAACCAGAGTTATCTGGCGTACCATCTTCAATGAGCAGGAGCTCAAAGTCGGTGAAAGATTGTGCCAGGATGCTATCAATGCATCGAGGCAGGTATTGTTCCGCTTTATATACAGGAACAATGACGGATATTTTAGGATTCATTTATAATTTAATATTCTTGAAAATTATTGTTGCGACAATTGATGTTGGAATTGTACAAAACGCAAGAATTGTAGTCATCCAATAAGCGTTTTCAATTAACCAATCTGTATGATTCTGACTAGAAAAGAAAGAATAAAAGCCGAAGAGAATGATAAAATGAAATATGTAAAGTCCATAACTTGTACCATCCATGAGTTTCCATATCTTGTTATCTTTGGGAGAGTATCTCCTATTCAATAATCTAAAAAGTTGGATAATCATTGCAACTCCTGCGATTTCATATACCATTCTTACCCCCCCGATAGCGGTAGGTTATAGTTAGTAAACAACAGATATATGGCCAATATACCCGTATAGAAGACAGGAATATAGCGTAGGTATCCGCTAATTCTATCTTTAAATGCAGACACAAGGAAGCCAAATTGAAACCAAAGATAATAATATCCTATTCCCCATAATTTGGAGGCTGGCGTGTATTTTGAGATAACCATACAACCCACAGCAATAAAAACTGAAAATAGAAGGTATGTCATTTTGGTAGAACTCATTGTCCACCATGCTACTATAGATATGATGAACAAATAGAAGACGAACCATAAGTGATGTATCCCAAATAACGCATCGAATGAGACCTTTCCATACATGGCTAATTCACATAACACACCAAAGACCCAACAAGGGAACAATAGTCTTTGACACTTCTTCCATATATATTGTTTCCATTCTGACCTTTTAGTGAGTTGACCACTATAGTGAGTGACAAAACCTGATATAAAAAAGCACAATGGCATACTCAGCAGTGTAATCAATTGAGTAAAAGGAGACAACTGATCAAAATACGAAGGGTAACCAGAGCAATCGACCCAACCCCAATCCGGATGAAAGGGGGCAAAATTGTGTTGTATCAGAACAACCCAATATATAGCAAATACACGGGCAAATGATAAATAGTCTAAATGATTTTTCTTGTTCATAATTAATATATGTTTCAGAATATTACCACAAAATCAGGAATGGATTATCCTTTTCATTCCATCAATTGAAGGCTTTACTAAGCGTAATATTATAAAAGGCAGAATATATATTTGTTTTTTAAGCAACTTTATACAGAATCCATACATTCCTCTTCCTGCAAAAAGATGACTTTGCACCACACTAAAGGTTTCTTTAAATGTTTTGTAACCTCTAAATGAGAAAGAATGATTAAAAACATTATTAGCGAAATAGAGGTGGCAAAAATAGGAGGAAAGGAAATAATTTAGTGCAGAGAAATCAACTTTCAATCGCTTTGAAATATTTCTGTAAGCATTATCAAAAGCTTGCAAAGAAAGGACATAAGAATCTGCTTTTAGTGCGTACTTATGATCATTTCCACCACCTATATAATAATGATATGCCACGAGCGCATTTGTAGCAATCTTTGTGCAATATTGATAATATCCAAGCATAAAAAGTGTATCTTCTGCTAACTTCATTTGTTCATTAAATCGAAGATTATTATTTATAACAATTTCAGCACGAAACAATTTGCCCCACGGAGTTCTAAAAGATAGATTCATAATTTTATCCGTCAAGCATTTTCCAATTTGTTCATCAACTGCAAACAAATTTTCAAGATAGGTTTCACTTTTATCTGTTCGAAAGCCGAATGATAAATAACCTCCTACCACCAAATCAGCATAACTATGTTTCATCCAACAACAGAAAGCTTCAGGACTCAAATAATCGTCTGAGTCAACAAACGTTAAATACCCCCCGAACATGCGTAAGACCATAGTTTCTCGCAGAGCTCACTCCACCATTCTCTTTATGAAACACTCGGATGCGCTTATCCTTCTGAGCATATTCATCACATATTGCACCCGATTTATCAGGGCTTCCATCGTCAATAAGCAGCAGCTCAAAGTCGGTGAATTTTTGAGCCAGGATGCTATCAATGCATCGAGGCAGGTATTGCTCCGCTTTATATACGGGAACAATAACGGATATTTTGGGAGTATTCATTCTTATTCTATTTTAAATGCACTCATTAACTTAATGGACTAAACTTTTATTTATTTGATGATGGTCTGCGCTGCATCCTATTTTCAGCTTCCTTCAGCAAACACACTCCTTCTATTTCCTTAATCCCTCTTCGAGCATCTGCAAGCATTTCTTCTTCAAGGCTTGGCGCTTGGCATTGACTTGCGCCCAGTCTATCTCACCGAGCTGCGCAATTTCGTCCATCGACGAAACCAGGCGGTCCTCCAAGCCGAAGAGCTTGAGCAGGGAGGTGAATCGGCTCATGCCGCGTTTTTTGTTGCCAAGTACCACGAAAGGCTTGTTGAAGAGGATGCTGAACACGCAGGCGTGGAAGCTGTCGGTGATCACGATGTCGGCTTGCATAAAGCCATTGAGCCATTCCTCGACGGGCTTCTGGATGCGGTCGCTCAAGGGGGCAAAGACATCTTCTACCTTGCTGCTAACATAGAAGGGGGTCAGGCCGCGAGCTTCGGCCAACTGACGGATGACCGACGATGCGTGTTCCGACGAATCGAGCACATAGGACAGGAGGATGTGTGGATGCGCCTCTACCTTCCCAGCTTGGCGGACGAGCGCTTCATAGTCGGCCGCATCGAGCAGCATGGTGGGGTCGAGCACATGGGTGGCCTTTACACCAAGATAGCTGTGACACAGCCCCACTCCATCGTCTTCGCGCACAGTGACTAGATTAAACATTTTAATGAGCTCTTTACATTCTTGCGTCTGTAGATCGTTAAATTCCCATTTATTTGTTCCAAATGAAGGTGCATAGGCTATGCGCTTCACATGTGTCCAATCTTTGGCAAAAGCAAAGAATGCATTTTCGATCTTTGAATAGTAGGAGGGGCGCCATATCTGATCACTGCCCACTACTAGTGCCTCGTATTCATTGGGGCGTAGTGTGCTCAAGTCGTCTACATTACGATAGTGGATGTATTTATCAATAAAGGGCTGGGTGTATTGACTTATGATGGGATAGGTGCGATTGAAATAATGTTCTTGAAATATGCGGATCTTTCGACCAAGAATATATTTTTTTACTACTCGTTTAGCAACAGAAAGTGGAAAACGATACTTATTTACATGCATTTTCTGCTCCCTATCAAGCACTTGTACTTCATGCCCCATTCTTTCCAATACCGTTTGCAAGGCATATGCCTGCAAAATCCCTCCATAGTTTGTATGGAGAGGTTGTGTTAATATTCCTATCTTCATTGTGTTTTGTATCTTATTCAAAATGAGTCCCAGCATGCTCCCTGCTACAAGCAGAAAAGTAGCTTAATAAAATTGCTCATGACAGTTTGCATGCCAGAGACTCTATAAGTTATTATTTCGTTTATTCTATCTTAGACTCTTCATGCGGGTAAGGGGTAGTTTTCAACTGGTCTAGCTCACGCTTTTTCTGCAACAATTCTTCACTCATCCGTTCTCTTTCCCCTCGCAGGGGACAGAAACCTTCCTTACCGTCAAAGAAGGAGTCTTTCGAATCCCTCCGTTCAATAGTCTTTAAGACCCCTTCGGTTCCCCTTACACGGGGCAGAAACCCTTTAGCCAAAGGGAGCTCCACATCCTAACTTCTATCTAATGTCCCACAGATTGCACAGATTAACACAGATTCTTAGACCTGTGCGGTCTGGGGGATTAAGGGCACGCGGATTTCGCTAATCTCCCACAGATTTCACAGATAACACAGATTTCTTAGACCTGTGCGGGATGGGACGTTCCGGCAGCTTCTACTGCCAGAACAAGCTTGGTACTTATCGAGTTATAAAAAGTATCCAGCACCCCCTTCCAGCCAGCTTTCGCCAACAGGAAGGCGGCACCTTAATGGTTCTGATTCAATCTAAAAAATGAAATCACTATTTTCCTATCTCATCCTGGGCTTTCTTCAAAGCGCGGATTCTTAACTCCTTCTCTACTCGCCTCTTCACTTCCTTCTCTATCATGTCCTCGAGGATCTGGTTGAGAGGACGGGAGAATGGGTGCCAACCGTAATCGGCGTTCTCCTTCGTGTGACAGAACAAAATCGTGCAAACTTCCAACAATGCCTCCAGACGAACCTCCTCGCTAGGATAATGGGTGAAAATCCAATTGGTGAAACGGACAAACTCGGAGAGCAACATATGCTCTCCCTTGTTCAAATGGGTGAAGAAACTGCGGGTCAGGTGAAACTTTTTCTTGATATCACTCTTCTTCAACACCCAGGCACGCATACCTTCGGTCAACTCATGATAAGTCGCCTTCTCTGAATAAATGTGCTTGGCAGCCTTCACTAACTGGTTTGAAAACTTGTCGAAACGCTGCTCGGCAGTTTTCGACGAAATCTCAGCCGCGAGCTTCAACTTCTCAGCGGCAGAAAGTAGGAATTTCTTTTTTCCATCGTTTCTTTTAAAATAAAATTAATATTAAAATTTCTCATTTTTACCACAATGTGGTAATTTTCGATTTCCTATATTGCCCTTTTGTCGTAACTTTGCTGCCAGTTACCGAATGGTGAACAGTAGGGTGAACACTTGCCCCAAGCATTCACCTTTTCGGCTCAGGGGTGAACCCTAGTAAAAAGAACTTTGTATATACAGCGCATGCTAGAAATATAAGAGTCTCTATTATAATGGGTTATATAGTGTTTTTAACACATTATTAACGCTAAAGGTTGGCATCAGGGTTCACCCTTCACCGACTTCATCGCCAGTGTTCACCCACACTCTTTCTTAGAGAACGTTGCAAACAACAGATTAGTATATTAACAACTGATAATTTTAAAAAATGAAAAAAGACCCTAACAACAGCATGAATGGGACAGCTACGATGCCATCGTACTTCCCTTGTATCAAATCTTCGGAGAGCCATCCACTCGCCGACTGGTTGTATCTCAAGAGCGTGATTACCTCTAGCCCTGAGCTACGAATGATGACTGAGACTTACCGCAAGCGCCTCGCCATCAGCAAGCAGTTTGCCGACCAGTACAAGCCTGAGATGCCTGCTATCACGGTTTCGGCACTCATGAACGGCTACGGCAGACAACTTGCCGACTTCCTCAAACCTACCTACATGTTACAGCTCGACTTCGACCATGTGAAGAAGGAAGATATGGAGCAGCTTATCCAACTGGTGAGAGGCGACAGTCATACGATGGTAGAGTATGTCACCGTGAGCGGCAGGGGATTCAGAGTATTCTGTGCCTACCATCCTGTAGATGATGACGACATCAGCGTGCTGGAACTCTTCGATGCCGTGCTGCAGAAGGCGATGGCTTACTACACCCAGCTCCTGGGTATCGCTCCCGACAAGCAGTGTGTCGACATCACCCGATGCGCCGGTCTTGCCTACGACCCGGATGCCTATTTCCGTTGGGATGCCGAGCCTTTTGCCTTGGGACCGAAGGATCTGAACCCCCTCTACACGAAGAAGGCATTGCAGGCGAAGTATTCTGCCAGGCGAAACGCCAAGGGAGGTAAGCGAAGCAGCAGGGTGAAAGAGGAGGCGAAGTCAGGCGACAAGGGTGCGCCTACCATCGAGGAGGCAGCTTCCCATATCAAGGAACTGCTCGACCTGTGGGGCTATCGGTTCGAGCCTGAGCATCACAACGAGTATGTATGGCACTTTGCCGACATCTGCATCTACTATGGCATCCCGCAGGAAGAAGTTCAGACTTACGCCGACCGTGAGTTTGGCACCAGCTACGAAGATACGGCTTCTGTCATCAAGTCTCGCTACAAGCATCTGAACAAGTTTGGTATCTGGCATTTCTATCGCCATGGCGAGGGGCGCAGCGCCAAGCCATCGGTAAGGGGCATCAAGCAGTGGCTACTCACCCACTATCTGTTCCGCCGAAACGTGCTGACGGGATTTTACGAGGTGGAGAGCCGCTTCGTTTTAAACGGCAAGTATCCTGACTGGGTACGCATCGACGACAATATTGAGAACTCCATCTGGAGCGAGATGGACGAGTCGGGACTGCATCTCTCAGAGAAGACCTTGCACAACATCATCAACAGCGACTTCAGCGAGCCGTTCGACCCCTTGGACGATTACCTGCGCAGTCTGCCGAAATGGAAGAAGGGAGAGGATCCCGACTACATTGACCAGCTCGCCGACCGCATCGAGGTGGAGAACCTGCCAGACAACGAGCATACGCAGAGCCTCTTCCGCTATTTCTTTAAGAAGTGGCTGGTGGCGATGGTGGTGGCGTGGGTAACGCTGAAGGTGGTGAACCAGATGATACTCATCTTCGTGGGCAAGGGCGGCATCTTCAAGACCACGTTCTTCCACATGCTGTTGCCCCCACAGTTGCGCCAGTACTTCCTTAACGACTCGACGGGCGCCTATACCGACAAGGACTTCATGGAGGCTTTCAGCAGCAAGGCTCTGCTCTGTCTCGACGAGTTTGAGATGGTATTCGGCAAGAACCTGAGCGCCTTCAAGAGCAACATGACCAAGGTGACATTCTCCATCCGCCGACCTTACGACAAGTACCGTTCGGAGATGCCCCACCGCGGATCGCTCTGCGGCACCACCAACAACCAGCAGTTCATCACCGATGAGGAGAACCGCCGCTACTGTCCTTGGCTGGTAAAGAGCATCGAGAGTCCGATAGAGCACCCGATAGACTACGACCACGTGTTTGCCGAGGCAGTGACACTGGGTCAGGAGGTGATGAGCCATCCTAAGGGCGAGCCCCTGGAGTGGACATACTGGTTGACAAGGGATGACATCGAACTGATGCGCAGTCACAACCGCCTCTTCATGGTAGCCAACTATGCCGAGGAGCAGATACTCCGTTACTACCGGGTGCCGGAGCCAGATACGCCGCTACAGTTTATCAAGTTCCGCTACAGTGCTGAGATACTGGAAAGGATAGGTGTGAACCCTGCCCTTCGCCAGAACCTGAACAACCAGAACATCGGTAACGTGATGAAGCGTCTTGGATTCAAGAAGATTCACAAGAAGAACGGCAACGGCTGGGCTGTGATAGAGAAGGAAGGTAGCGAAATCAACAACGATGCCTTCATCGATCCTAACGATACCGTGGAGGATTAAGTATCTTGGTTACGACCACTAAGTATCATGGTTACGATAGCTAAGTATCATATTTACGAAGCATAACCCTAATAGATAACATTCAACATTATTCTTAGTCTCCCACAGATCTCACAGATTTACACAGATAATCTTGTTGCAAGCAACAGGTACTCACTATGCCTCATAGCAAATAACTCCGAAGGAGTCGAAATCCGTGAAAATCTGTGAGATCTGTGGGAAAATTCAACATTACAAGAAAATGGATTTACGAAGTTACACCAAGCAGGAGTTAGCCCTGCTCTATTTTCCGGATTCCGACCCGGACGTGGCAAGAGCCCATCTGATGAGATGGATAGTAAGATGCACCCAGCTCTACGAGCAGTTGCTGAAGAGTGGATACAACAAGAGCTGCAAGGAGTTCAATCCTCTGCAAGTATCCTATATTTTCTTCCATTTGGGAGAACCCTGATATTTATCAGTGATAATCGGTGAGTATCGTTGAGCAACAATGAGCATCGGTGAGTTGGGAAAATGAAATGTTGTATCTTTGCAATGTGATTCAGAAAGAGTCTCCCACAGATCTCACAGATTTGCACAGATTCTCTTCGTTGCAAGCAACGGTACTCACTAAGGCTCACAGCAAAGACTCCGCGAGGAGTCAAAAATCTGTGAAAATCTGTGAGATCTGTGGGAAAACAAAAACTCCGCGAGGAGAAAAATTCGTTCGATTCGAGAGATTCGTGTTCAAGAATCAGGCACTGCGCAGCGCCCACTCAACATTCAACATTCAACATTCAACACTTAAAACTTTAAAACTTATGTTGCTTTACGTACTAAAACTAAATCAGAACGCCAAGATGCCAGAGGCATACGGCAAGTATTACGCCTATCCAGTCATCACTCAGACGGTAGGTATCGACGGCCTGGCCGAACACATGGCTAGCCACAACACTCCTTTCTCTAAGGGAGCCATCAAGGGCATGATTACCGATATGGTATCGTGCGTCAAGGAACTCACCTTGCAAGGTTTCGCTGTGAAGATTGACGACCTCGCCATCTTCTCCATCGGCATCCGCAACAAGGAGGGAGCCGCCTCAGAGAAGGAGTTCACCATCGCCAAGAACATCGAAGGTTTCCGTCTCCGTGCTCGTGGCACCGGTGAGTTCAGCGCCAAGACCATCAACCTCGGAGCTACGCTGAAGAAGGCCTCTGCTCTGTTAGGAGATGGCACCACCCCGGATACCACTCCGGATCCCGGGAAGGATAGCGGAAAGGATACCCCTGGTGGTGACAACATCGACCAGGGCGGTAGCGGAACCACTGGAGAAGGAGGAAGCGACGGCTTAGAGTAGCCCTACCCGCCTCGCATCTGAAACAAGAGAAAGCGCATCGGCAGGATGCAGTCCGGAGTAATCCGAGGGCCCCATCAGGAATGAGTTCATCACTCACCATTCAACATTGTCAAATCATCGCCCTGAACGGATACTTGCTCATCCTGCCCGCTTCCTTCTTGGTCTCCCACAGATCTCACAGATTTACACAGATAATTCTTCGTTGCAAGCAACGGTCTTATACTCATCAGGTCTCACTGCAAAAAACTCCGAAGGAGTCTATAATCTGTGAAAATCTGTGTAATCTGTGGGAAAATTAAACATTAATCACTAACAACAATGAAAAAGGAAACAATCCAGAAAGTCATCAACTTCGTCATCACCGTCCTCACTGCCGTTCTCAGCTCCTTCTGTGTGCAGAGCTGCAAGTGATATTTTAGTTCTCCCACAGATCTCACAGATATACACAGATAATCTTGTTGCAAGCAACAGTTATCACCAAACCTCAATGGAAAAACTCCGAAGGAGTCAAAAATCTGTGAAAATCTGTGTAATCTGTGGGAAACAATCATTAACCCTTTAAAATCCATAGAATCCAATGAAGAATCAAAGAAAAATCGATTTGATCGTGGTACATTGCAGTGCCACACGTATTAACCAGGACTTCCCAGTAGAAGCCTTAGAAGCCTGCCACAAGGCCCGTGGTTTCCGCTCCATCGGTTACCACTATTACATTACGAAGGATGGCGTGGTCTATCCCTGCCGTCCAGAAAGCGAGGAGGGTGCTCACGCCCGCCACTACAACGCCCATAGCATCGGAATCTGCTACGAGGGTGGGCTCGACGAGAAAGGAAAGCCTGCCGACACTCGCACTCCAGCCCAGAAAGCATCTCTGGAAGACCTCCTCTACAGTCTCGTCCTCGACTATCCCGATGCCGAGATCCTAGGCCATCGCGACCTTCCCTGGGTTCGCAAGAGCTGTCCTTGCTTCGATGTCAAGGAATGGCTGAAGGAAATCGACTTCCATCTCTAGAATGCTCAAACAATTCCCAGATATTCGTGCTATTCGAGTTATTCGTGTTCAAAATCATCCCAGCTTGTAAGTCCTAAAAAGCTTATGGGTTGGGATTTTTTCTTTGTTTATTCACATCATTTCCCTAACGCTTTCTTTACCGCCTTTACGCCAGCATCGCCTAAGACTTGCTTTACGACAGCCTTCGTCAGCATCTTCGCCTTGCGTATCACCCTTCGATACAGAGGTATGTGCAAACAGATAGCTACAGCTTGTCTTACAGTCGCTCCCTGCCAAATCAATTTAAAGAATAAAGAGCGTTTAGGATTCAACCATGCATAAGGAGAGAAACCACCATTTGCCCTACTAACCAAAGCATACGACGATTCCCACTTTTCCATTTTAACCTTTTGCAAGAACTCTTTACCCTTAGGGGTATTTATGAGAACCAAACTCACACCTTTATCATCATCGAATGAAGGATTAAATTTATCAATACCCCAAAAATCTCCCAAGGAGATATCACTATGATGCTTTCCATCTTTACATTTGCAATCATGACAGGAAGGCCTCAAATAGAGGTTTGAAAGAAATCCCTTCATATATACATTATCATAATGTATATCAGACGACAAAACGGAATTTTTGTCCGCCTTAGAGGCGGACTTTGACCGGACGACAAAACGGAATTTTTTCCAGCCACTCACCGTCTTATCTCTAAATTTAATGTCCCCTATGGGGGACTTTGCATTTAGAGATTGATACAAAACGGTATTTTTTCCAGCTGCCGCCTTCAGGCGGCTTTTGATAAATTCTTCTTCACTATAAGTCTCGGCTAGATATTGTCTCCAAACTCCTGGGCTAGGAGCTCCATGACAAACAACATCTATTGTCAATAAGTTAGGATATACCTTATGCCTGAGAAATCCATGTAAACCTGCTATTTGGCAAGGAGTGCCAACAAACATCACTTTTCGACCGCATTTCAAAAACTTTTCAGCTTCCTTATATGTGTTTTCTATTCTGCTCTGCAGATATTTGCTCATCATCAAAGCATAAAGTCCTGATACATTTTCAACGCCGACATGATGCACTTCCCAATTTGAATCATAATCAGCACCGAAAACAATACCACCTTCATTGATGATACTTTTAGCTAATGGAAGGAATAATCCACCCGAAGAACTACCAAGTCTTTCCTCCGTATTTGTGTTTTTTGCAGCAATTACCTGTAAAGGGAAAGTCTCCTCTTGCGGATTAAGAATGGGACAAATCTTCTCACACAACCCACATTCCACGCAACTCTCTTCATTTACATAAGGATAGAGGAAGCCTTCTTCATCTTCAGTAAGAGAAATGCATTGTTTTGGACAACGCTGTACGCAAGCAGAACAACCACAACAATTTTTTTTATCTGTTATATGTATCATCACTTTGAAAATTTATGTAGCATACCAAGAGCTTTAGCCTTAACAAATACTCGTTCATTGCTTGACAAGCCCAACGTATATGCTGTTAATGAAACTGAAAGTACACATACTATTCCAACTATGAAAAATCTAATCACCGTATCTTCCATATTAAAATAGACAAAAGCCGGAAGAATTACCGAAACTGCGATTACCCAAAGTACTGGTGAATAGATATATCTTAAATAATCTCTGATTCTAATTCCAATTAAAGGACGAAGCAGGAACATTCGTACAACCTGCGTCAAAGATTCCATCAAAAAGTGTACTATGAATACAGAATACGCAGGAAGTCCCAACCGGAGAGATATATACGAAATAGGTAATATCATCAATAATATTGTTCCACAAATCGCCTGATACTTACGCACTTTACCTGTAGCCTGATTTGCTATAATCAGAGGATTAGACAAGGTATAAATCAAAGACGTACATATCATAATGCGCAAGAAAACAACTGTATTATCTGGCACTATCTTCAGCCACACTGTCAATATGAATTTGGTTTCAAAAAGGACTGGCAAAGACAGGAAGAAGAGAAGAAAGAATGAGAAACGTGCACTGCGATACATCAACTTGTGCATTTCCTGCATTTCTCCCTGTGCATATGTTTTGGTGATTTGAGGATTGAGTGCCATCTGGAAGTTGCCGACAAACTGCTGAACAGCATTCTGTACCTGAACCGCAATACCACGGGCAGCATTAACAACAGGTCCGAAGAAAACATTCAGCAGCATGTTCAAGCCTTGTCCGAAAAGTACAGCTGCCAAGTTACCAAACATACTCCAACCGGCAAAACCGGTCATTTCCTTAAATAATGCTTTATCCCATACGTGCTTGTATTTGGTTTCTTCAAAATGCTTGTTACAATAATAACTATAGCAAAATCGAATCAATATCTGTATCGCCAAGAGCAGGAAAGCATACAAGA
>ERZ773115.516-NODE-516-length-43072-cov-15.455913_pt1 | contig 43072 bp, 72 predicted proteins | sample MGYA00511116_ERZ773115 | MGnify/ENA primary metagenome ERZ773115 (study PRJEB29015, sample SAMEA2737869) | human gut metagenome | biome: human gut; feature: human-associated habitat; material: faeces | place: China | collected 2012 ... | reverse complement strand
TTCCGTTACTATGATTTTGACCCGAACAACCACGTTGCTGAAGTGATCGCCCACGGTACGGTTGCAGAGGGCGAGGATAAGTGTGCAACGAACAAGTTGGAAATCGTGCGGGAAATCCCTTGGGCTGAAGTCCTTGAGGTTGTGAACACGGGAAAGGATTGCACTGGACGTTGCAACAGCGGCAACTGGAATAGCGGCAACTGGAACAGCGGCGACTGGAACAGCGGCGACTGGAACAGCGGCAACAGGAACAGCGGCGACTGGAACAGTGGCAACAGGAACAGCGGCAACTGCAACAGCGGCGACAGGAACAGCGGCAACTGGAACAGCGGCAACAGGAACAGCGGCGACTGGAACAGTGGCAACAGCAACAGCGGCAACTGCAACAGCGGCGACAGGAACAGCGGCAACTGCAACAGCGGCGACTGGAACGCTACATCCTTTTCCAATGGCTGTTTCAATACGGTATCGCCCAAAATCTATATGTTCAACAAGCCTACCGACTGGACGTTTGAGCGGTGGTTTAACTGCCGTGCCCGGCGTTTGCTGAGCGATATTGACGATTGCCAGCTTGAATACGTTTATCTGTCTGATATGACCGATGAAGAAAAGGCAGCGCACCCTGAAGCTGAAACGACTGGCGGTTATTTGAAGGAGCGCACCACAGCGGACAACGCCCGGAAGTGGTGGGCGGGGCTTAGTGCCGATGATCGAAACGTTATACTCAGTTTGCCGAACTTCGACGCGGCGATTTTCAAGGAAATCACGGGGATTGACGTAAGCAACGGCTGATACACTTCAAGAGCTGCGCTATCTGGCTATACGGGCGTGCGGAAGTGGGCAACCGTTCCGGCAAGTTACCAGCAAGTTACCGGCAAGTTAAAATCAAAAAGCGTGAGGGGGTGAATTATGGCAGAGAAAAAACGCAGCAGTTTTATTCTGCTGCTGGAACACATCCATACGATGGAAGAACTGACCGATGAGGAATTTGGCCAATTTGTCCGCGCCTATGCAGCGTATGTGGAAACCGGAGCAGACCCGGAGTTTTCAGACCGTTCCATGCGGATGATGTGGAAAACCGTGAAAGCGTTCGACAAGATGAACACGCAGAAATACTCTAGCACATCGGAAGCACGCTCAGAAGCCGGAAAACGTGGAATGAAAAGTCGATGGGGCGCAAAATCAGAAGATAGCAAAGAGAAAAAGGTTATAACAAACGATAACAAAAATAGCAAATGTTATTTTGTTAATAACAAAAATAACTTATCTGTATCTGATTCTGTATCTGATTCTGTATCTGTTATACCACCTATCGGTGGTATAGAAAGAGACGTTCCCGCTGCCGTGGACATGGAACTGTCAAAAATCGTCCAGCATTATCAGCAAACCATCGGAGACTTCCCACGTTCTGCTCTGGATAAGCTGCAAAAGTGGCGGCAGGAGTATAGCACAGAAATGATCCTGCTGGCCATCGACAAAGCCGCAGAAGCTGGGAAGAGGTCATGGAACTACATAAACGGCATTCTTTCCGGGTGGCAGCGGGATGGCATTCAAACGCCGGTGGACGTTTTGGCAAACGAACAAAGCCGACAAGCCAGACCGAGAGGCAAGCAACCAACCGAAACCGTAGACGACCAGCTTGCCCGGGTACTGGCAAAAATGGATCGAGAAAGAGGGTTTGAGACATGACACGGGAGGACGTGGCAAAGCTGATCCGAATGAATTTCACGCTGTATAAGCTTGGTGCAAAGCCTCTGACCGACGAGGAGATGGAAACCACCATTGACGTGTGGGCTTACCAGTTTGGCGATTATGACGGCGATACTGTCAAGAGGGCTTTTCTGGCTGCAAACCGGGTGTGCGTCTACCCTATCACGGTAGCTGACATCTTTAAGCAGCTTTCCCAGAGCCTTGACCCAGAAGCAGAGTGGGACGCGCTGGCCGATGCAGCCCGCAAGGCACAGAAATACATGAGCTGGAAAAACTTTCCGATGGTGACCGGCATTGACGAGAAGGGCGGGCTTATCCGTAGCGATGGCACGGAAGAGCTGCAAGTGCTGTACGACAGCCTCCCACCGGCGGCCAGAACTTACGCCGGGAGCGTGGGCGGCCTGAAGGAGCTGGCCATGACCCCGGACCTGACCTATCGCCGGGTCGAGTTTCTGAAGCAGTCGCGGGAGGACATTACGACCGCGCCCCGGGAAGCTGCTCGTCTGCGCAGCGGACCGGAACCGACGAGACTGGAGGCTGCAAATGAGTGATGTCAAGAAACCAATCCGTCTGGTCGATGTTGGCGAGCTGGAAGCTGATCTGAAGAAGGACCTCGCCGAAGAAGAGGCCAAGGGCAAGGCCGCCGACACCCTGTTCTGTGAAAGCATCAGCGATGCGCTGAGCGACCTGAGCAATCTGCCTACCATCGACCCAGAGAGCTTGCGCGGTCATGCCAAGTGGGTGAAGGACAAGGAATTGAAGTTTATCATCGTCGATGATGAAGACAACAGTCACGAGGAACCGGCAATTTGCTGTACCCATTGCAAGGCCAAGATTTCGCAAAGCGATTTCGACAGTTGGGTCTGGAACTTCTGCCCGGTCTGCGGGTTCAAAATGGAGGATGCGACAAATGGCGATGATTGACCGTGAAAAAGCCATCGCAAACATCAAAGCGGCATATTGCGGTGGCTGCGAACATTACAACGGCGTAAGATGCCGCGCGTGTCAGATTATGGACGCGATGGATGTGCTGGAAGATGCCCCGGAAGTCGTCCCGGATGCCCAGCGCTGGCGCAATCCTGAAACCGACCCGCCGAAGGTTGAAACCGAAGTACTGGTGCTGGTTGACTGTGGGAAAGGATACTGCATCACAACGGCCTTTTATGAGGACGGAACTGTTTCTCAGTACGAAAGCCTCTGGCAGTGGGAAGATGTTGATGATTACGGCATTTATGACGAAGAAGATGATTTGTATAGGCTCCCGAAAGGCTGGTGGGAATACCGCCACTTTACACCAGAAGATACACTGGAATGTCCGATAGATAAGCCGGTCGTAGGCTGGATGCCGCTTCCGGAGAAGCTGAAAAAGGAGGGCGTGGCATGAGCAATGACAACATGAGCCGGAACGCCGAGCATTATGCTGACCCGACCCCTGCCGCAGCTATGCGCAACATCTGCCGGGACGAGTACCAGAAGGAAGCCGCCCGGCTTGACAAAATCGGAGACATCGTTCCCCTGCTGCGCCAGATGGCCGACATCGCAGGGTTCGAGATCATAGGCCGCATCCCGCTGAGGGACAAGGCCACCGGAAAGGAGTATCGGTAAAATGACGCAGAGAGAGATTCAGGAAAACCTCATTCGCACCGTTCGCGATATGCTGCTCACCTCCTGCGAGAAGATGGGCGCTCAGAGCATCGAACATTGCTGGACGCGGCACGATGGCACGGAGGTAAAGCTGGCCCTTTCCATTCACCCGGCTGGTGAGAAGGAAGAAAAGCCGGAGGATGAGCTGTACACCTATGCGAGAGCTGCTGTCCAGAAATTCGGCATGAACAAGCAGGTCGATATGGCTATCGAGGAGATGTCCGAGCTTACCAAAGCACTGCTCAAGCACCGCCGGGCGTCGGATTGCGCGACTACTGTAAAGAGCGGCGACAACATCCGTGAAGAGATGGAAGATGTCAGAATAATGCTGGCCCAGCTCGACTGCATCTATGGCCGTAGTCCTCAGTGGGCCGAAAAGAAGCTGGCCCACCTCAAGGAGCTGGTCAAGGGCGAGGAAGGTGATGGAGATGTCTGAGCATTTCAAAATTGATTGTAACCTCGTGGAGGACCGGAAAGCGTTGGTCGTCGTCCTGTCGATGAACGGCTACACCGTCCGCATGGGCAAGGAAAAGCGCAGCGGAAAATCCACTTTGACCTATTTCGTGGAGTATTGGAGGGCTGACGATGAATGATCAAGCGAAATCTAACCCTGAAACCGACACTATGAGTCCGGAGGAAATGGCCCGTTATTTGATGGGGTTTTGCCGTTGCTATTTGGCGACAGGAAATGGTTGCCCAGGTTGCCCATTCGATAAGCCGACCAGTAACGATGGCGATGGAGAATGCCGTCTCGGTGTTCCTTCCGACTGGGACTTTTGAGGAGGAGGAATTGAGCAATGAATAACCGAAGAACGGCGGCTAGCATTCGCCGCAGCTATACCGGTGCCCGAAGCCGCGCGGAAGGTGCAGGTTTTGAGGCCATTATCAGCTCCGCTTGCGACTACTACCGCGCAATCGGGCGGGCAGACATCGAGAAAACCCCGGAGCCAATGAAGCCCCTCGGTGGTGCAGATCGCTCCGGCAGATTCATCGCCTGCTACACCAAGCAGGCCCAGCCAGACTACAAAGGCGTTCTCTCAGGCGGAAGAGCGGTCGTTTTCGAGGCGAAGCACACCGACACCGGTCGTTTGTTGTACGACCGCGTATCAGCCGAGCAAGCCGCCTGTTTGCGCCGGATATCGCAGCTGGGCGGTATCGCGTTCGTTCTGTGCTCGTTCAATGGCCGGGAGTTCTACCGCATTCCGTGGCCGATCTGGGAGGACATGAAGAACGTATTTGGCCGGAAGTACATCACCCCGGCGGATTTGGCAGAGTACCGTATCCGCGTTGCGGTGCCCGGAGTGTTGCTATTTTTGGAGGGAGTAAAGGAGAAAAAAGATGGCTCGAAGATGGACACCTGAAAGTGAGAATGAAAAGCCTCCCCAGAATAAAAAAGCGCAGCTAGTCAGAGGGTGGTTTGAGCGCCTGCCCCGGATGCGGGAACAGATACAGCAGCAGGAAGAACGCATTGTAGATCTGCAGTGCATTGCTACCGCGACCACATCTAACGTCTCATCTGCACCCGGACGTTCTGGAACCAGCGATAAGGTGGGAAATGGAAGCACTGCAATCGTTGAAGCAAAGGAAAAGCTCGCTGCACTCAAGTGCGAGTACGTAGAAATGCAGAAAGCGGCAATTGATACGGCATACCTGCTGAACGCTGACCAAGCGTCAATCCGCCGCAGCAAGTGCATCATCCTGTGCTATGTAGAGGGAAAGACGCGCGAGCAGGCCGCTGCTGAGGTGGGCTTTGCACAGGCACATACGGCATCCAGAGCAATTACAGCCGGGTTTGAAGCCCTTGCGGAGATCTGGGAAGCAACGCCTTTTTGCAATTTTGACTAAAGCGCATAAAAATCACGCATTTTTTTGTATTGCTTCGGGTATGTATGCGGTATGTACAGACACCATGAAAAAGTGATTCAATAATATCATCGGCAAAGCCGTAAAGGCAAACCGATCTGCGCAGTCTCCGAAACGAATCCCCCTCCTCCCAAGGCTTGACATGCATTTTTCTTCCTCTCGTTTCGCGGGCTGCTTCTATGCCGTTATAGCTCAACTGGCAGAGCGCCGCCCATTTAAGGCGGGACAACGCTGGTGACACATCTCGGACATCACTGCGCACTTAACCAATGCGCATATACAGACTTGATGGTGCCGGTTCGAATCCGGTTAACGGCTCCGACACGCTGCTCTCCCGAAGCAGCGACCACCTGACGCATGGGCTGACATCCCGATTGTGGCTGCGTGTAGAGTGGCAGGGTATCCTTACCTGTCCTCACAACCTCCGCACGCACCGGAGGCCACATAATCCGTACACCGGTTTCCATAAACCCCCGGCAGGATGTGCGTCAACAGAACCAGCATGGAAACGTGCTGGTTTTTCTTTTGTTATATGCCGCCTGAGCGCAGTTTGGAGCGCGGCGTGTGTGTGTAGACACGGCTGGTTCGATTCCAAGGGCGGCTTTTTATATTCCCGTAGTTCAAGTGATGGAACAGCGGTCTCCAAAACCGCAGGCTGCAGGTTTGAGCCCTGCCGGGAATGCCATTTGCGTGCCCTGTGAGGGGGCTGCGCAGATAGCCGGGCATCTGGCGGCGAAAGTTCCGGATGCAGCGGCGCTCCACCCGTTTACGTTGTCCGAAAAACTGAATGTACGGAGCGCTGCTTATTTTGATAATTTGACCGTTCGGATTTCCGGGCGGTTTTTCTTTTGCGCAAGTTTAGAGAGGTGGTGGCGGTGGCCTACAGCAAAAACAAAAGGATAGGCAGACCGCCCGTCTTTGAGAGCAAAGAAGAACTTGAGAAAAAAATCGAAGAGTTTTTCAAAAGCTGTGAAGGGACCGTCCTAGAAGACGAAGTCGGAAAGCCTGTTTTGGACAAATACGGAAACGTGATAAAAATCGACGAACGCCCAGAAACAGTCACTGGCTTGGCTTTAGCATTGGGGTTTAAGTCTCGGCAATCTTTGATTGACTATCAAGGAAAGGCTGAGTTTTCTGACACGATAACGCGCGCGAAGCTTCGATGCGAGAGATACGCCGAAGAACGGCTCTATGATCGCGATGGAAACGGCGGGGCAAGATTCAGCTTGCAGGTCAATTTCGGGTGGAGCGATAAGCCGAAAGAAGCGGAGCAGGAAGAGCGTCACGATGATGGCTTGATAAAGGCATTGAATGCCGCCGCGGACCTCAGCCCGCCGGATGACGTGGAGATGCTTCCAGAGGAAGAGGACGACAATGCGGAAAAGTAACGGTTTTCGCTGGAAAGCCCTCAGCCAGCGGCAAAAGCAGGTCTTGAGCTGGTGGACACCGCAGAGCGCATACAGCGGTTACAACGGCATTATTGCAGATGGCGCTATCCGATCGGGCAAGACCTTTGCCATGAGCTTTTCTTTTGTCCAGTGGGCTATGACCTGCTACAGCGGCCAGCAGTTTGCCATGTGCGGAAAGACCATCGCCAGCTTCCGGCGCAACGTGCTGGGCACACTCAAGCAGCAGCTTGCAGCCCGTGGCTACAACGTCAAGGAGCATCGGGCAGAAAACTGCATGACCGTCAGCAAGGGCGGCAGAACCAACGAGTTTTACTTTTTCGGCGGCAAGGACGAGAGCAGCCAAGACCTGATACAGGGCATTACCCTTGCCGGGGCATTCTTCGACGAGGTGGCCCTGATGCCGCAGAGCTTCGTCAATCAGGCCACAGCCCGTTGCTCTGTCACCGGGTCAAAGTTCTGGTTCAACTGCAACCCGGGCAGCCCGCAGCATTGGTTTTATCTGGAGTGGGTGCGGAAATGCCGTTCCCGCAAGATGATGTATCTCCATTTCACGATGGACGACAACTTGTCACTTTCCGAGGACATCAAGGCCAGATACCGCAGCCAGTACAGCGGCGTTTTCTATCAACGCTACATTTTGGGCTTGTGGACGGTGGCCGAGGGTCTTGTCTACGATATGTTCGACCGTAAGAAGCACGTCATTGACAAGCTCCCGGCGCTGTATCCAAAGAGCGCTTATGTGGCGTGCGACTTTGGAACCCAGAACGCAACGGTCTTCCTGCTGCTCCAAAAGCAGACCGATGCAGACTGCTGGATCGTCACCCGGGAGTACTACTACAGCGGGCGCGAGCAGAAGCGGCAAAAGACCGTGGGCGAGTACGTCACAGACCTGAAAGCGTGGCTGGACGGCCTGAAACCTGAGCGGGTCATCGTCGACCCCTCTGCCCTACCCCTGATTACGGAACTGCGCAAGAATGGCTTTACCCAGACGCCCGCAAACAACGACGTCCTGAGCGGCATTCTGGACGTGCAGACCATGCTGCAGACCGGGCGGCTGAAGATCTACAAAGACTGCAAGCACACGCTGGAAGAGTTCGGGGTATACGCTTGGGACCCGGATAAAGACGACACCGTCCTGAAGGTCAATGACCACTGCATGGACGCTATCCGCTATTTCGTGCGCACAAAGCGCCTTGTAAAACTGAGGAATTGATTTTGAGCACTGTATATACATTCCAGACATTTCAGCAGGCGCAAGCCGCCGGGGAACAGCCTGATTTCATCCGGCGGTTCGTGCAGCAGCACTGCGCTTCCGGGCCTTACAAGATGGCTCTGGACGCCGACCTGTACGATGCCCAGAAAAACCCGGGCGCTGAACGCTTCGCACAGACTTACGCTTTGATGCTGAAACGCCTGTCCAAAAACACCAAGCCGGACACCCCACACCCCGATATGGTCAAGAGCAATCTTTTCCGGAGGCTCAACAAACAGCGGGCGACCTACTCCCTCGGCAACGGCGTGGTCTTTGCGGACGATGGCGTGGACAAGGAAAGGCTGGGGCAGAACTTTGACGAGCAGATCCAGAAGGCCGGATATTTCGCCCTGATCCACGGTGAGAGCTTCGGATTTTGGAACAACGACCATCTGGTGGTTTTCAAGCTGACCGAGTTTGCTCCCCTGTACGATGAAAAGACAGGCCTTTTGCAGGCAGGCGTGCGCTTCTGGCGACTGAACCCAGACACGGATATACACTACATCCTGTACGAGCTGGACGGCTTTACCGAGTACACGGAAAGCCGAATCGGCAATGCGATAAAGGAGGCCGTGCCGAAGCAGGCATACAAGAGCGTGACCGTCACCACACCCGGCGGCGGGCTGGAAAGCATAGAAGGCGAAAACTACGGTGCTCTTCCCATTGTGCCGCTGTGGGGCTCAGACCTGCACCAGAGCACCCTTGTTGGGCTGAAAGCCTACATTGACAACACCGATCTGGTGATGTCTGGCTTCTGCAATGACCTGCAGGACTGCGCGCAGATTTACTGGCTTTGCGAGAACTTCAACGGAATGACCGATGATGAACTTGTGGAGTACCTCACCAAGCTGAATCTGTACCACATTGCAGGTGCAGACACCAGCGAGGGCGGCAAGATCACCCCCTACACCACCGAGATTCCTGTGAATGCTCGGCAGACTCTTTTGGAGCTGCTACACACCCGGGTGTATGAGGACTTCGGCGGTCTGGATGTGCACTGTGTCAGCGCAGACAGCACCAACGACCATCTGGATGCAGCCTATGAACCGCTGAACCAGAACGCGGACGACTTCGAGGCTCAGATCAAGCCGTTCATCCGGCAGATCTGCGCACTGGCTGGCTTTGACAATGCTATGCCGACATTCAACCGCAGCAAGATCACCAACACAGCTGAGCAGGTCGAAATGGTGATTTCTGAGGCGCCGATCATCGGGCAGGACATGGCCATTGACCTGCTGCCCAACCTGACCCCGGAGCAGAAGGAACAGGCAAAGTCCGCGCTGATGGCAGAGAGCGCAACGCGGGAGACCACAGACGAGGACGAGGAGGACAACGAGGATGAAAACTGATAAAAGGATGAAAATATTTTTCTGGATTTTCTTTGGCGTGTGCGTTGCGTTTATCATTGGAAGCGCAATTTTAAACGCCGTTTTAGCTGTTTACTACGTCAAAGGCGTTTTTAGCGCAGATATGCCTGAATGGGCTAAATGGGCGCTTGTGACTATTGCAGCGTCATGAAACAAACTGACCTTGACCGCATCTCCACCCGGCAGCTGAACAGGCTGCGCCGCCGCATTTTGCGGGTATACGGAACAGCCCGCCGGGAGATGACCGAGCAGCTGACCGAGTTTCTGGAGCATTACCAGAAGCTGGACGCATACAAGCGCACGCAGCTGGAAGCTGGGAAGATCACCGAGAGCGACTACCGCACATGGCTGCGCAATCAGGTGTTTCAGTCCGAACTGATGCACCAGAAGCTGGACAACATCACCCAGACGTGCACCACAGCCCAGCAGACGGCGTACAAGCTGGCGCGTGATGAACAGTATGATATATTTGCCCTTGGCGCAAACTGGGCGTTCTACGAACTGGAACAGGCCGCAGGCGTGTCGTTCGGTCTGACCTTGTACAACACCGAGGCGGTCAAGCGCCTGCTGCTGGAAAACCCCAAACTTGTGCCAAACAAGCGCATCAAGAGCGAGAGCAACAAAACCTACGACGCCCGGGTGTTCAACCGGTACGTTACAAAAGGCATCATACAGGGCAAAAACGTCCATGACATTGCGGTGCAGGCTGTGCAGGGCATGGCAGACACGGAAGTGCACTGGGCGATGAACAACGCTATCACAGCCCTTACAGGCGCCCAAAACGCCGGAACGATGCAGCAGCTCCGCAATGCTCAGGCGCTTGGCATTGAGGTGCAAAAGCGGTGGAACAGCACTCTGGACTACCGCACCCGCGAGACGCACCGCCTGCTGGATCAGGAGACCGCAGACCTTAACGAGCCGTTTAAGGTGCAGGGCTATGAGATCATGTACCCGGGAGACCCCAACGCCGCCCCGGAAATGGTCTATCACTGCCGCTGCAAAGTGACCGGGGCGCTTGTAAAGTACCCACGGCAGAACTCACAGCGGCGGGACAACACTACAAAAGAGGTCACATCTGACCTAACCTATACCGAGTGGTACAAGGCAAAGGGTGGCACGGAAGCCGAACAGATGTGGTGGGCAAAAGAGCGAAAACGCAGAAAGGAGAGTTCCAAAAATGAGTAAACGAGGCTCTGGAAGTTCTACAAGGGCGAGCAGTGAGAAGACTACGCTTGATGAATTTCTCGCAAAACGTGGCTTAAGTTCGCCCATCAGCGATTACATGGACGATAAGATGCGTATTCCTCACGGCTTGACACGCCGCCAAACGGAAAAAATGCAAAGGGAAGCCCACGAGGCCGCTGCACAGTATTCCGCAAGGCGAGAGTCTGCTATTGCAGAATACAAAGCGGGCGTTGCGTCTGGCACAATCAGAGAAAAGAGCCGTGTTGAAGTTTTGATGGGCAAAGCGAAAGGGCATCCTGACAATCCTTCAACACAGGCAGCACGCCGTGCGCTGGAAAAACGTGGTTACAACTGGAAAACAGGAAAAAAACTCAAGAAAAAGTAAGGCTTGGAGGGATAAACCATGATTCTGCCAATGGAAAACACCGAGAGGATGATATTTCCCGGTGTGGGCAAGTACGGCATCCCTGCTATCCAGCCTGAAACGGATATCCGCATTGACAAACTGGAATGGATCCCGGTCAATTATGCGCTGACCGCCAAAGACAAGGCCACAAAAGGCGTGCATTTTTACAAGGACGATTACCAGTTTGAACGGTTCTGGAACAACCCAGACAAGTATATTCCTCTGCTGCAGCAGTTTGGGGCTGTGTGCTCGCCGGACTTTTCTCTTTACAGCAATATGCCGCTTGCAGTGCAGCTTTTCATGCACTACAAAAAGCACTGGTTGGCTGCTTACTGGCAAATGCACGGAATCCATGTGATTCCAACGCTCTGTTGGTGCGGCGAGCAAAGTTATGACTGGTGCTTTGACGGAGAACCGACAAACAGCATTGTGAGCATTTCCAGCCACGGCACACAGTCCGACCCATACGAAGCAGAATGCTTTGCCAAGCACTGCCGCGTGGCGCTGGACAGGCTCAAGCCGACAAGTATTTTGTGGTATGGCAAATGCCCGGCAGAATTTGACTGGAATGTCACAAAAATTAAGCCATTTCAATACGAGAGGAGGCACTACCGTGAGTAAAAGAGGTTCGGGCAGCTCCGCGAGAGCGGGCGGCGGAAGCGCTGATGAGCACAAGTTTGAATCATTTGTAAATGGCCGCTGGATAACAGACGACAGAAAAGTTGAAGCAGAACGGCAAAGAAAGCTTGCGACTATTGTTGACAATTCGAGATATAAGAAATCACACAACGAAACCATTGACTTTGTGAAAAAGCAAGTTGGCGTTGACCTTAACAAATACAGAACTGGTGATGGTTCTGAACCTTACATGACAACATTTTGGGAAAAAGGCCCAAAAGTTGCATTTGATTTCAAAGGAATGTCTCGCAGCGACTGGGACAAGTTAATGCAGCTAACAACAAAGCCGTATGGCGTTACTTTTGAACAGGGCAATGCGTGGATTGGCTACATCTCCAGAAAGAAGAAAAAGTGAGCCATGAAATTTGATTACGACATCAAATTCACCGACAACACCCCGCAACTCCATGAAGCGCTGGAAGCGTGGGTGGAGCGGGTGCTGACCATCTGGGGCATGAAGGTGCAGGACTATGCACAGCTGCTTGTTCCCACCGGCACGGCAGACAGCACCGGAATAGAAGGCTATGTGGGCGGTGCGCTGAAAGCGTCCATTACCTACGTTGTATCTGCAGCGCAAAAGACCGTGACCATCGGTTCTAACTTGCTATACAGCGCCTATGTGGAGTTGGGCACCGGTATCTTTGCAGAGAAGGGAAACGGACGCAAAACGCCGTGGGTCTGGCAAGACTTCAACGGCAAATGGCACTTTACCCGGGGCATGGCTCCCCGCCCCTTCCTACGCCCGGCGGTAGAAGATCATATCAAAGAACTGCAAGAGATTGCGGTGGAAGAAGCGAACAAGGAGGCGTAATTCATGGATTTGGAGAAAATGTTCAAAACACCAAAAGAAAAGTTCCTGCCCGATGATGTGAAAACTGCGCACTGCGAGGCAGAAGACCTTTTCCTTGAACTTGCAACGCAGCTTGACGCGCTTCCTGAAAGCCGAGAAAAAAGTCTGTGCATGACAAAATTACAGGAAGCGAAGTTTTGGGCGGTCGAATGTATCACCAAAGTTGCACGCAAAAACTAAATACTCAGCGGTTGGCGCACAGCGTCAGCCGCTTTTTTATGCCGTTTTCGCACAACTGGCAGTGCTCCCGGCTCATAACCGGGTAGTTGCAGGTTCGAGCCCTGCAAGCGGCACCACACCGGCAGCACGTCCGGCAAAATAACCTGATTGCCAAGCATGGCAGCCCAAGCAAGGGCAGAAAGGACACACACATGGCACTCAAAAGAGCAGATATCCGCAAGATTCTGGAAAACGCCGAAACCTCCAACGATGACAAGGCAAAAGCCATTCTGGACGCCTTGCACGAGGAGACCGACGCCCTCCGGGACGAACTGGATACCGAAAAAAACGCCCGCGTTGCAGCGGAAAAAGAACGGGACGCGGCCAACAGCGGTAAGCAGACCGCAGAGCAGGCGCTGACCGACTACAAGACCCAGCAGACCAACAAGGACGCCCATGCAGCCAAGGAAGCAAAGTTCCGGGAGCAGCTAAAGGCCGCAGGCGTGCTGGAAAAGTACTTTGACCGCATCGTGCGCTTGTCTGGCGAGGACATCGACAAGATGGAACTGGACAGCAAGGGCAATGTGAAGAACGCGGACAAGCTGGCTGAGAGCCTGAAAACCGATTGGAGCGACTATGTGGGCAGCACCTCAACCAAGGGCGCACCGGTGGACAACCCGCCCGCAAACACCGGTTCCAAAATGACCAAAGACCAGATTTTTGCAATCAAGGACGCGGGCGAGCGTCAGGCAGCGATTGCAGCAAATGCCGACCTGTTTACAGGCGGCGGGAAGGAATAATCTATGGCAGCAAAAGAAAATCTGATTACCACCACTGAGATCACCGTCAACCCCCGGGAGATCGACTTTGTGACCCGTTTCCAGCGTAACTGGGATCATCTGCGGGATATCATGGGCATCATGCGCCCCATCCGTATGCAGCCCGGCACCGTGCTGAAGAGCAAATATGCACAGGGCACCCTGCAGAGCGGCACCGTGGCAGAGGGCGAGGAGATCCCTTACAGCCAGTACACCGTCAAGGAGAAGGATTACGGCAAGATCACCATCGAGAAGTACGCCAAGGCCGTCTCCCTGGAAGCAATCCAGAACTATGGCTACGACGTCGCTGTGCAGAAGACCGACGACGAGTTCCTGTACGACCTGACCGCAAAGGTCACCGACAAGTTCTACAAGTACCTGAACACCGGTAGCCTGAAGGGCACGCCCAAGACCTTCCAGATGGCTCTGGCAATGGCAAAGGGCAGCGTGGAGAACAAGTTCAAGAACATGCACCGCACTGTCACCGGCGTGGTGGGCTTTGCAAACGTTCTGGATGTGGCCGAGTATCTGGGCACCGCAAACATCACCATCCAGAACCAGTACGGCTTCCAGTACATCAAGGACTTCATGGGCTACAACACTATCTTCCTGCTGTCCGACGGCGAGATCGCAAAGGGCAAGGTCATTGCCACCCCCGTGGACAACATCGTGATGTACTATGTTGACCCCTCCGACAGCGACTACGCAAAGGCCGGTCTGGTGTACACCACCGCAGGCGAGGCAAGCAACCTGATCGGCTTCCATACGCAGGGTAACTACACCACTGCCGTGTCCGAAAGCTTTGCCATCACCGGCGTGACCCTGTTTGCCGAGTATCTGGACGGCATCTCTGTCCAGACCATTACCCCGGGCGAATCGGTCTGACCTGCAAGGAGGTGACCCCGCATGACTGTGCCAGAACTGTGCGTTTACACACACAATTTTTTTGACCGGTACGATGCACCATTTACAGGGCGGTTCATCATTGGCACGGACTATATCTGGGATGCGATCAACTTCAACACGGACGTGCTTGCAGAGGATCCCGAAAACATCCTGTCCGGGCTTGCGCCGCACCAGTTCTACAAAATAGAGGGCTCTATCTTCAATGACGGAGTACATCAGGTGGGCGAGCCTCTGACCCCCGAAACCTTCACCGGCACGGTACAGCCTATGCGGGTTCCCAACGTGTTTGTGGAGCTTGCCAAGAAGATCACCGACTACGATGCAGCCACCCCCGGAGGTGGGCGCTATGTTTCCCAGTCCTTCAACGGATGGAGCGGCACAATGGCCACCGGCACGGACGGCTTGCCCGCAGACGGCTGCACCCACTACCGCCGGGAAATCAACCAATGGAGGAAACTGTAATGCCTGTAAACGATTTCACTAAATTCACCGTGATGGAGAATTTCACAAAGAAGTTCTGCTTTATGGTCAAAAAGCTGGTATCGGACGGCCTGTTTGGCTCTACCACCACATGGGAGGACGGTATGGAGTTCCTCGCCGTAGAGCGCCACGACCAGACCATTGAAGCGCAGCAGGCAGAGCAGCAGGGCACGGCATCCACCTACTCCCTCTATGTGGATAAGGGCATCAAGCTGTCCCCCTTCGACCGCATCAAGCGGCTGGACGATGGGCAGACCTATGAGGTGACCACCGCGAGCAGCGACAAGATTTCTCCCGCCGAAAGCCAGATGAATCTTGCCGTTGTGCAGTGCAAAAAGGTGGTGCTTTCCTGATGGGCGCAGCAGAAGCCATTACCACGGCGCTGAACAGCTATTTTACGCTGTTCAATATTCCGGTATACCCGGAGGATTTCGTGCCGCAGGGCACTTCCCTGCCCTATATCACGGTGCTGCCGGTCATCCCCAAAGGTTTTGACGAGAGCAGCACCTTTCATGCGCGGCTGTGGTATCCGGTAGACGGCGGCAAGCTACCCATCATCCGCAAAACAGATGAGATGCGCGCTGCCCTCGGGGATGGGCTTACCATCGAGTGCGAGGGCGGCGCAATTCTTTTATGCGCGGGCAATCCGTGGGCGCAGTCTATGGACAACCCCCCGGAAAAATACCTGTGCACATACCTTACTTTTGACGTCACATCCTTTGTGGTGTGAGAAAGGATAACGCATGAACAAAATGTATCACGCCATTTCGGCAGATGCTTTCAAAAAGCTTCAGTTTCAGGCTGGCGCACTGCTGAAGAAGTTCGACCCGGCGGGCACTACCCCCATTGCAGCGGAGGATATGATCTGCCTGACGTCCGGCGGCATCACCGTCAGCTGCAAGCCCAACACCATTGATCTGGGCGAGGATCTGGACGAAGTGCCCGAGAACACCTATCAGCTCAAGCACATTACCAGTTGGGATTGTGGTCTGTCTACCACCTGCATGACCGTGAGCGCCGACACCATCAAGCTGGAACTGGGCGCTGCGGATGTGGAAACAAACAAGATCACCGTCCGCGAGGACTACAAAAACGAGGACTTCCAGGATATCTGGTGGCATGGCAATCTGATCGGCGGCGGCTATGCTGCGGTCAAGCTGATGAAGGCCGTGAGCGATGGCGGCCTTGAACTGAAAACCACCAAGGACGGCAAGGGCAACCTCAACCTGAGCCTGAAGGGCCACTACGACATGACCGACACCAGCAAGGTGCCTATGGAGTTCTACGTCAAGGAGGCAGAGTAATGATCCTTACCATCAATCTTGACCCCGTGGAAGCCCTGCCCAAGCTGTATGACGCGGTGGACGGCATCACCCGCATGATCATGGACGCAAAGGACAACGTGGACAACCCGGAGACCAAAGCCGCCCGGGAGACCATCGTTGCCAACGCCATGAAGCTGCTGGGTGCAGAGCCTGCCGAAACCGCAGAGGGCAAGAAAAAGCTGACCCCGCGCGAGTTTGCGCTGGCTGCGCTGGACTTTATTAAGCCCCTGATGAAGCTTGACCCGCAGCGCACCATGAACGCCCTGCACCAGTTGTACACGCTGGAAAAGGGCGAGAAGGACACCTTGCCCAAGGCATTCACCTCGCTTACCAAGTCCGTGATGCAGGAGGATATGCAGGATTTTTTGTCATCGCTGGCCGACTTGAACGGCCTGAGTTTTGGCACTACCTCTGCCGCGCCGACCTCCAGCATCTCCGCGCCTACGGAATAAAGTATTTCGTCTGGTTTGTCATCAGCGAGATGCGCGAACGCCACCGCACAAAGGCATACCAGCTGTATACGGCTGATATGCTTTTTCTTTGTGCTGTATCGCTGGGGCAGCAAGTGGAGCAGTCCTTCAGCGAGATCATGGCAGAGTATGACAAGCCGCTATCTGAGCGCCGACACGAAACAACACTGGAAGAAGCGCAGGCGTGCTGGGAAAAGACGCTTGCAGACAGTAAAAAAGCCGCAGAGCAGAACGGAGGTGGTGAGACCTGAATATTTTTAATTTGATGGCCACTTTGGGGCTTGATACCTCCGAGTATGAGCAGGGCATCGAGCAGGCCAGAAAAGAGACGCAAAGCGCCGCAAACTCGCTGAACCGCAGCGCAAACACCGCCGGGAGCGGCGTTTCTGGCATGGCAAGCCAGTTTGCAGCAGCCAGCGCAAAAGCGACTGTCCTTGCAAATATGCTTACTTCGCTTGGGACAAAGGCGGTAGGCCTTGCAAAGGGCTTTGTGGAGATGGGCATTTCTTATAATGCCCAGATAGAAAAGTACACCACCGGCTTTACCAATATGTTGGGCAGCGCACAGGCCGCGCAGGAAGCCATGCAGGCTATTCAGGAGGACGCAGCCCGCACCCCGTTTGACGTGGCATCCCTGACGCAAGCAAACCAGTTGCTCATCAGCGCAGGCGAAAATGCTGCGTATTCCCGCAAGGTCATCAATGCACTGGGCGATGCAGTTTCCGCAACTGGCGGCGGCAACGCCGAACTATCCCGCATGGCTGCAAACCTGCAGCAGATCGCAAACGTGGGCAAGGCTGCAACGATAGACATCAAGCAGTTTGCCTATGCCGGCATCAATATCTATCAGATTTTGGCAGACTACACCGGCAAATCGGTGCAGGAAGTCCAGAATATGACCATTAGTTACGACCTTCTTTCACAGGCGCTCATAGCAGCCAGCGAGGAGGGCGGGCGTTACTATAACGCCATGGACACCCAGAGCCAGACCATGAACGGGCGTATATCCACCCTGAAGGATAACGTCAGCCAGCTGGCTGGACTTATGACCGGCGACCTTTCCTCCGGCATCGGCGTTGTGATAGGCCACCTGAACGACATGGTTGTCGCAGCGCAGGAAGCCTACAAGGAAGACGGCTGGAAGGGTCTCGGGAACGCAATCCTTGAACTGGATAATCCCATCAGTGCTATCATCAAAAAGTTTGGGCAGCTTGGCAGCGCGGCCGTTAGTGCACTGGATAAGGCAAGCTACTATCTGAACAAGGCACTGGGAAAAAACGCTTATTCTGGTTACGACAGCTACGAGGACTACAGAGAGGATCAGCAAAAGCAAAGCAACAGGAACCGGCTGCGGCAGAACGCTCTTTCCGGCAAAAGCGTAAGCAATAAAAGCTGGTCTGAGCGACAAGCAGAAGCAGCGGCCGCGAGCGGCGGCAGCTCCATCGTCACAAGCCCTTCCAGTTCTTCCGGCAAGAGCACCGGCACAAAATCCAAGACTGAAACCGTCATAGCGTCCGTGTCGCACACCGCCACCACCACCGCACAGAACGCGCTTGGCGCCGTGACTACAAGCGTTGAGACCTTGCAGGAGAAGGTAAAGGACGCAGCGGGCAACATCAAAGACCGCGTGACCGAGACCACCACCGAGACCGGTAAAGAGATGGTCAACGGTGTTGCTACTACCTATACGCTTGTGACCAAGAAAGTTACGGACGCGAACGGCAAGATAAGCACCACGACCAAGAAGGTCTACGCCGATATGTCCAAGACCCTGCTTGGCACCCTGACCACCATTGCAGAAAAGACCTTCAACGGCATCACCACCACTACGCAGCAGGCTGTGGAGACCTACGCGGACGGCAGCCAGCACATCAAAACAACCGCCACCGAGACCGGCGAGCGCATTGTGGACGGCGTGCGGCAGACCTACACCAAGGTCATCAGCTACATTGACGGCGTGCAGGACAAGGTGACAGAGACCGCGCAGAACATCGACAAGAGCATCAAGGCGACCCAAAAGCGCATTGAAGAGAATCTGAGCAAAGCACAGCAGCAGCTTAACAGCGGTATCTTCAAGATTGGAAAAAATCTGTATACCGACCTGAAAAATCAGGACTGGGCAGCGCTTGGGCTGGATATCGTCAACATGATGTGGGGCGAGGTGTCGCAGGAGCAGCGCGAAGTCCTGTCTGACTGGGCAAACAAGGCGCTGGAAGCCATCAACGAAGCTTATTCCGGCGGCGGTCTGAGCGAGGCGTTCAATGCTTTTAAGCAGATCATGTCCAACGGCATCAAAGCAGATGCGGACGGCGTTACCACAAGCGTAGACGGGCTGAGCAAAGTGTTTCAGGATTTGGGCATCAACGTTTCCGATGTCGGCAGCAAGATCATGGGTGTGCTGAACACCATTGGCTCCGGCATGGGCAGCTTTGCCCTCAACGCGGGCACGGATATTGCAAACCTTGCCGGGAGCATGGGCAGCCTTGGCACGATCGCCGAGGGCGCAGGCGGGCTGATCGCAAAGGTGGGCAGCCTGATTATGGCAAACCCGGAGGTCGCCGCGATCATCGCCATTGTGGCGGGCGTGGTGGCGCTGGGCGTGGCGCTGTGGGCAAAGTTTGGCAAGGGCAAGAGCAGCGGCACTACCAGCACGCAGCACGTGCACTCCTACAAGGATATTCAGGACGCTTACTGGTACGGCAACGAGCGTGCTTTTGCAGGCTACGACTACCGCACCGACCCCTACGTCATGAACCCGGACAACAACGCCATGCTGACCTATCAGGCCAAAATGCAGGCGCAGATGGAGCGGCTCTACGGTGTGGTGGAGAAATATCTGCCGGAAGCCGGAAACAGCGTGATTGCGCTTGACGGCGAGCAGGTAGGCCGCATCATTACCCCCAGCGTAAACAGAAGCCTGGGAGACCTTACGGTGCTGAGCGAACGAGGGAACTGATATGTACGAGATCTACGCATACCCCTTTGGCAACCCGGACGCAAAGCTGCTGCTCTATCGTCCCAACGACCCGCAGGCACTGGTGCTGTCCCCCAAGCTGACCCGCGAGGTCAGCAAGGGCGGCAGCCTTGTTTTTACCATGACGCGGGATCATACGCAGTACGATATGCTGCAAAAGCTGAGCACGGTGGTGCAGGTGCGGCGGGATGGCAAAGAAATCTGGCGTGGGCGGGTGCTGAAGCATGAAGCCGATTTTTACAACCGGCGGGTGGTGTACTGCGAGGGCGCGCTGAGCTACTTCAACGACAGCAGCATCACCCCATTTAACTACAAGGGCACCCTGCGCCAGTTTTTGCAGCACATCGTTGCCGCCCACAACGAGCAGGTAAAAAGCAAGATGAAATGCTTCCAGCTGGGCACGGTAACGGCGGCGCTGGGCAATTTGCAGGTGCAGTTTGGCGATGCCGACCAGTACGGTGTTGGCGAGGATTACGGCAAAGTGTGGGACATTCTGGACAAGCTGGTGCTCAAAGTGTTCGGCGGTTACTTCTACTGCGGCTTTGACGCGGCTACCGGCTACAACGTGCTGAACTATTGCGATCAGGCAGTGGAAGCCAAGCGGCAGACCGCCCAGAAAATCGAGTACGGACGCAATCTGCTCAACCTGAGCGAAACCACAGACGCCACCGACCTTTATACCCGCATCTATCCTATCGGCAACAAGCACACAGTGGACACCTCCAAGTGGTACTACAAGCTCATGTGGTGGCGGGACCCCTCCAAGGATAAGCACGAAGAGCGTTGGGGCATCATGGAAGCAGATGCCGCTACCGTTGCGCAGTATCTGCCTGCATCGGGCTACTCTTACAACTTGGAAGAGGGCTGGATCCAGAACGACACCGCGGTGCAGAAGTTTGGCATCATTACCCGCATCGTGGAACTTGACACCGACAGCGCAAACGACACCTTTGCAGCCGGTGTGCAGGCATTGCAGCAGAACTACGCTATGAAGACCAGCTACGTCATCCGGGCGGTGGATCTCGTAGACGCAGGCTACGATACAGACCGGCTGGATTTTTCCATGTACTCCCATATTATCAGCAAGCCGCACAGTGTGGATGCCGTCATGCTCTGTACCAAGCTGGTGGAACCGCTGGAAAAGCCTGCGCAGAAAGAGTTCACATTTGGCATGACCCGCCGCACCCTGACAGACCGTCAGGTGGCCAATATGGGCACGACAAATCTGCTGGTGGAAAGCGCTTACACCTCCGAAAAATACCATCAGGATATGCTGAAACGGCTGTTTGCCGCCTCCGAACAGGCAAAAAAGGATTCCGATGAAGCCGCCAAGACCGCCACAAACTTTTTGGAGTACACCCCGCAAAACGGCCTCATTGTCCGGCACGATTCTCTGCCCGGCAAGCAAGTGCAGATCCTGAACGATGGCATCCGGGTCATGGATGGCAGCAGCATGGTCAATATCCAGGCCAACGCCATCTCCATCACGGACGGCATGGGCAGCTGTTCCATCAATAGCGGTTCAATTATTTTCAACGGCATTCGCAACAGTAAAATTTTTGAATGGCCTTATCAAAAGGATTCTCATGGCAACCGAATAGGAGAATTTACTGCACAAACAACAAAAATCGACCTTTCTTCCTACTCGTCTGTAATGCTGGTCTATGACACGCATAAAGGCGGAACATGGTTTGCAAGTGGAGGCAGTGCTGGTAGACTTACGGTCGTTCTTCCTGTTAATGGGCAAACGTACTCTTATGCTTATCCGTGGAATACCGTCCATTGGAGAACCGTCAAAGTGAGCGACACGGGAATAACGTTTGGTAGCGGAAACGAAAGAACATCCGACTATAAAAATAACGTTATAACTGGCGTGATACATTTGGAAGTTCCTATTACTGATGGTGTTACGAAAAACGATGAGGTTTGCCGCCCGTTGGAACTATACGGTTTTATGTGAGGAGAACTATGAAACACTTTAAATTCAAGTGTAAGGTCTGCTCTGATGGGCGGCTGTATGCAGGCGGCTGGTGCCACGAAAGCGTCATTCCGAACCCGCTGCCGCCTGATGAGATTCTTCTGGATGATCTGTCCGGTATCACGCAGGGGTTCTACACAGATTATCTCTGGGACGGCGAAAAGCTGATCTATCGTCCGCCTGAACCATCTGCTGAGCATGCCCAGGCAGTACAGACTTCCGATGACGGAACCGAGGTGACCTACACATGAGAGACTATGCCGCACTGGAAGCGCTCGCCGCCCAAAACCCCCGCATGAACGATATGCGCATCACAACGCCGACCAAGACGTTCTCCATGCGGTCTGACTTTGGGCTGTGGCTCAAGCGCGGCTCTCCGCAGATCGGCAAACCGGAAACCGATTCTATGCTTGTGGAAGTGCCCGGCGCAGATTTTCTGCTGGATCTGACCCGCGCCGTAGATGGCAGCGTGCACCACAAAAAGCGGAAGATCACCATGGACTTTGTCTGCGACCGGCCTAAAACACAATGGGCATATATCCGGTCTAGACTGGAAGCGTTGCTGCAGGGGCAGTGGCTGCACTTCTATTTTGTCCGGGACGGCGAGGTCTGGGCTGGGCAGCTGGACGTAGAGATGACCCCCGGCGAGTATAAAGCTGCCGTGAAGATCACCGCGACCTGCGACCCGTGGCCGAAAGATCATTACTTTATTCTGGACGCTTCCAAGCTGGATACAGACAAAATTGCATAAGGAGGATACATGGGTTATCAGAAACAGAATTTCGTTTCAGGTCAGGTGCTGAACAGCGCTCACCTGAACCACATCGAGAACGGCATTGTGGAGGTCGAATCTTCCGTATCCACTTCCATTGTGGACAAAGTCACAAAGGAAGAGCTTAAAAACACGATCGACCCCACCCTCTCCGTCGAGGGTAAGGCGGCGGATGCAAAGGCTACTGGTGACGCGGTTCAGGGCGTAAAGGATGACCTTGCCGCCGAGACCGCTCGCGCGGAAACAGCGGAAAAAGCCAACGCGGACAACATCGCGGCTGAGGTCAAGCGCGCACAAGCCGCCGAAAGCGCCCTATCCACTAAAATCACGGAGGAAACGGAGCGGGCAAAGGCGGCTGAACAGGAGAACGCGGAAGGAATTGCCGCCGAAGCATCCCGCGCCAAGGGTGAGGAGCAGCGCTTGGACACTGCCATTGCCGCCGAAAAGACCCGCGCGGAACAGGCAGAGCAAGCGCTGGATGCGCGCACCGCAGCTCTCGAATCCTGCGGATTTGTCGTGGTTGACGGCAAAGTCTGCATGAAATATGTTAAATCCTGAAAGGAGCAAAACACATGGCTGAAACTATGGTAACCGATCCGGTCTATCTGGATCAGACCGCAAAAGACAACGGCAGAAAGCTTGACCAGATGACCGCCGCCCTGCTGGGTATGTCCAGCTCGCTGGGCGTGATTGCGCGGGCACAGACCGGCGTGGTGGAGGAGATGGACTACAACGCCATCAAGTCGGTGGTGGCTGCCGGTAATGCACCGGCGGTTTTCCCGGTTGGCACGCAGCTTGTCAACACCTACACCGGCAAGGACGGCAAAGCCTACGACTGCCCGTGGGACGTAGTGAAGTCGGACGATACCGCAGAGGGTGAGACCGGCACCACCGCGCCTGCAATGGTGCTGCAGATGCACTACGCATCTCTGGAGGATATCCAGTTTTCTGAGTATCAGGCTTTTTATGTGGTGCAAGAATCCGGCCTTGCTGCTGGTACCTACAACGTCAAGATGGGTCTGGACTGGGGCACCAACGTCAAAAACGGCACTGTCTATCAGTTCACGTTGACCAAGAACGCCCCCGCAGGCGCACGCCTGACCGGCTTCTACAACGCCCCGGATACCGCATCCACCAACTGGAAGGTGTACGTCTATAAGGATCAGCAGAAGTCTGAACTGCTGGAGACCTGCAACGTCTCTGCTGGCAGTGCGGGCATGAACCTCGGCACGTTTTTGGCTAAGCCCAACGGCAACCTGAACGGCTTGCATCCGGTTAGCTACGGCGACAACCGGTGGTGGAAGTCCGCGTATCGTCAGTACCTCAACAGCGATGCACCCGCTAAAGAGTGGTGGGCTCCGCAGGACGAGTGGGACATGAAACCCGATCAGGCAGACACCGTGCCCGGCTTCCTTGCGGGCTTCTCTGATGACTTCAAGGCTGCCCTGACCCGCGTGAAGGTCGTGACCTACGGCAACACCGTCACCGATGACGGCAGCGCTGTGGTGACCTATGACAAAATCTTCCTGCCCTCGCTGGAGGAGATCTACTGTTCTCCGCAGGTCAGTGGCGAGGGTACATACTGGCCGTACTGGAAGGAGCGCACCGGCGCAAAGACCCCGCAGGCTCTGTGGCAGACCTACCCGCTGCGTATCACCCGCGACCTTGCACAGCGCACTGTGGGCCGCGGTGTGCGGCTGCGCTCTGCGTTTCGTGGCTCCGGCGGCAATGCCTTCACCGTGAACTCCATCGGCTACGTCGGCCACTGGCACGCGGTCACCGCGACTCGCTGCGCCCCGGCTTGCGAAATGACCAATCTTAAATAATCACCGGGCAATCCCTTGCCCGGTGAGAAAGTGAGTGCTATCCCATGGCAATGCGTAAAGACCAGATACCGGACAATAAATTCACGCTGCCGCTTGACGCGCGTGAGCTGGCACTGTATACCAGACAGATCACCAAAAACGCGAAAGTGTTTGACCTCGAAATTGACGCAAGCCTTCCCGGTCAACTGCGCGCTACGGCAGACCGGATATTTTTTGATATCTTCGGAGCAAACGACCTCCGGCTGGACAAGCCGAACGAAAGAGAGGAGCGCTTTAAGCTTCAAAGACAAGCTGTCCGGCTGTGCACCGTCCTTTTGGCGGAGATAGACATGGCGAAAGCCAGCTATCACCTTTCCGGCAAACGGTGCTCTTTCTGGGGCAACACTGTGCGCGATATCCGGCAGCGTTGCCGGGACTGGCACGAGAGTGATGCAAAGCGTGCAAAAGCGCTTTGACATAAAAATGGCTGTAGGCTAATGGGCCGCAATGTGCGGCTGCGCTCTGCGAATCGTGGCAACGGCAACAATGCCTTCAACGTGAACTCCAGCGGCAACGTCAACAACTGGAACGCGATCAACGCGAATCGCTGCGCCCCGGATTGGACGGCAGCACGCCCACAAAAGCCCCTGCATAGCAGAGGCCGGGCAAAAACTGCCGTGCAAGGAGCCGAGTGCCATGTCTGTCCTCTGGCAGACGAACAATATCAGCCGGACGTGGCCACCCTGCGGGGTGTTGACCGCTATCACCCGGCAGATCCTTGCGAGGAGAGCTGAAAAAATCAGTGCAAGAAGAAGAAATAATAATCGGGTTCGATGCCCTGTATAATTCCGAGGGCAAGTGCGCCAAAGGCGTGTGCCGCAAGGCAAGCGTTGGACGGTTTCACCTGTTTCGGATGGACGAGATCCTGAAACTCCAAAAGGAGCTCGCGACAGGTACATACAAGGCACGGCCAACAATCAAAGTTAGAATCACCTATCCCAAGCCCCGCACAGCGGTTGCGAATGGCTTTCGGGATAGGGTATACCAGCGCTCTCTCAACGACAATGCTGTTTATCCAGCAATGACACGGAGCTTCATCCGGCAAAACGCGGCCTGTCAGACCGGCAAAGGTACCGACTGGGCGCGCAAGCAGGTCAAGCTCATGATGGAGCGCGAATACCGGCAGCACGGCGCTGATGGCTATGTGCTGTTGGTAGATATCCGGCACTATTACGACACGATGCCCCATGACGTGGCAAACCGCTGCTTTGAGCGGCATCTGCCGCCAAGTGTGCATAACCGCGTGCGTGAGGTTCTGGATCGTCAATATACCGGCGAGGCCGGTTATAATCCGGGCAGCCAGATGGTGCAGCTTGCCGGGATCTCGGTGCCCGACCCCATAGATCACTACATCAAGGAGCGCCTGCGGGCGAAAAAGTACGTCCGTTTTATGGATGATAGCCTCATCATCCACCACGACAAGGCACGGCTTGAGGAGTGGCGGGAGGCGATCCGCGCCCGGTACGCTGCCGATGGCATGGAGCTGCACCCGACCAAGACCAAGATCGTCAGGCTAAAGGATGGATTCCGTTTTCTAGGTTTCATCTACCGCTTGACCCCGGCGGGCAAGGTCGTTATGACCGTTGACCCGCAGAATGTCAAGGCCGAGCGCAAGCGCCTGTTTCGGCTTGCCCAGCTCATCAAGGCAGGAGAGAAACCGGCATCTGCCCTGTATGAGCAGTATGGATCATGGAAAGCCCATGCCGCTAAAGGCAACTCGCAGCAGCTGCTGCAGCGCATGGATCAATACGTTAAAACTCTGCTGGAGGGGATAACTACATGAAAATTGTTCACAACACTGGCGACATCAAGACCGCCGCCGAAAACGAAAACCGGGACGCGGATTTGGCACAGATCGCGTCTATGGTGGACTTCCTGTGCATTCTGGCCGATGTGCCCATTGAGGACGAGGCTGCAGACAAGGAGGGCATGAGCCATGAGTGATAAGCACAGCGCGATCTTCGGCAAAGCGAAAGACGAGTACGAGGCGGGCCGCTGGTCTAAGGCCATGCTGCGAATCCTTGTGCAGCGCAAGCCCCAGCGCCTGACCGCAGAAGAGTATGAAGAGATTACCGGCGAAAAGTATTAAGGAGCAGAGTATGAGACCTATCATGGACGTTTCCCGCTGGCAGGGTAACATCGACTGGGACAATGTCAAGGCAAGCGGCCTTGTCTCCGGCGTGATGCTGCGGGCGCTGGGCAACAGCGCGAAAGACGCGCCCAGCAAGCCGTACATCGACCCCACCTTTGAGCGCAACTACCGCGAGTGCCAGCGGCTGGGCATCCCCTGTGGCGTGTACTACTACTGCAAGGCGGTCAACACGGAAGAAGCTGACGCAGAACTTGCCCTGCTGCGCAAGGTGCTGACCGGCAAGACAGTGCAGCTGCCGGTGGCGGTGGACATTGAGGACAAGTATGTGCAAGCTCCGCTGGACAAGCAGACCCTGACGAACATTGCCGCTCATGCGCTGGGCACGGTGGAGCGCTGGGGCTTTTACGCCATGCTATACACCGGGCTGTACTTTGGCCGTGATAACATGTACATGACCGGCGCGGCGCTCAAGCCGTATGACGTGTGGCTTGCAGCCTACCGCAGCAAAAAGCCCGCGCCGGAATGGAAATTCGGGCTGTGGCAGTACACCAGCAAGGGCAAGATTCCCGGTGTTGTGGACGCGATCCCGGGCAAGATTTCCGGCGTGGACTTGTCTGTGCCCTACAAGGACTATGCCAAAATCATTGCAAAGAAGGGTCTGACCCGTCTTCGGGAGGGCAAATGACCGAAAAAGAAGCTTTGCTGTGGGTGCTGGGCATCTTGGGCAGCCTGTGCGCTGCTGCCATCACGATCGACAAGGTGCTGGAAATCATCCATAAGTACATCAAGAAGGCACAGGAGCCGGACAACGCGCAGAACAAGCGGCTGGATGAGCTGGACAAGCGCGTCGGCACCTTGGAACAGGGGCAGCTCCAGCATACACAAGCCCTTGCAAGAGACCTCCGGCGATTTGACGGCATTGACGAAGAAATGCGACTTGTCCTCGTTGGCGTGCAGAACCTTTTGGATGCGCAACTATCCGGCAACAACCGGGAAGGTATGCAAAAAAGTAAGACCGACATTAACAATTACCTGCTGAAAGGAGTAACCAATCATGGAAGCAATCCGTAACACCATTCTTACCCCGATGCCCGCATGGCTGGCGCTGGTACTCATCGTTGTTGGCGCTGTTTCGCTTGCGTTGGGGCTTATCCGTCTGGGCTACGGCGCAGCGGTCAAGACGCTGGTGCTTGACCTCATCGACCAAGCGGAGCGAGAAATTCAGGGCACGAAACGCGGAGCAGAGCGCAAGGCGTGGTGCGTCAAGATGCTGCGCACTTATCTCAATAACAGCCGGTGGGGCAAGCTGGTCAGCTGGGCTATCACCGAAGAGACCATGAGCAAGGTAATTCAGTTTTTCTTTGACCGCATGAAAGCGGCACTGCAAAAGCAGTAAGGAGGATATCATGGCAAGCACTACATACGAGCATTTTTCCGGGTATGGCGAAACGGTGACAAAACGTCACCAGTTTGCCAGCATTGGCAATATGGTGCGCAACGCCGGACAGCTGCCGCAGCCTTTTTGGCTCGGCGGTGCTGCCTGTGGCGGCGGCTCGCGTAGTGCTGCCCACTGCGCTGCAAGGACTTGACCGACAGCAAATGACTGCCGCTATCAAAAGCGCACCGCTTGGGAGGGTAGACCGTAAGATAGCCTTACTGCGGTATGTTGAGCGGCTCCCACTGCCGGACATTGCAGCGCAGACACATTACAGTCGGACGGCGGTAGGCTACCGGCTGAAAGGCATTGAAAAAATGCTGGATGTGTGATATACTAATCTTGTATATGGATTAGTTTTGAGCTTTTGCTCTGACAATTCAAAAGCGGCAGGCTTTCGGGTCTGCCGCTTTTCTTTTTGCACGATTTGCGGCATTGCCTGTGGGCGGTTCCGCTCTTGATTTTAGACTTCGCCGTTTTGGCGGCATAAAAAATCCCCCACTTTGCCTACAAAGCACCCCGCGTGGCACGCAGGGCTTCGGCAAAGCAGGGGATTTTTTTGTTTTACAGCAGCTTGTAGTGTTCAGCCAACAAAAAGCGGACGTATGCCGGGCAGCCCCGGCTTCCGGCACACCAGTTCTGCACCGTGCGCAGCGGAATGCCCGCGCATTTTGCAAAAGCGGTCTGCGACATTCCGGTGCGGGAGATCAGCTCCCGCATGGACAGGTTCGCCAGATCCCAGATGACGGACAGCCGCTCCTTTTCGGCGTCTAGGTCGATGCAGCCATCAGCGCCATCCTCGGCGCTGAGCGTCACGTTATTCAGAAAAATCTCCTTTACGGCTCGCGGATTGCTCGCCATAATAAAAAGTTCAGCGTTGCTATACATGGTATCCTCCTTTCAAATGCGGTCTTTCACGGACAGGCTGATTTTGCGCACAAAGCCATCAGGGAACTTCTCACCGCTCCAGAGAGAGCCGAGCTCTCCATCGCTGCCGTTGTCGCGGGGATACTCATAGAAGGCTGTCATGCCCAGACTATCGTTGACGCGGCGCAGCTTCACGATGCGGTCGGGAGCAAGCGCGATTTCCCGGGTAAGCTTGCCGTTTTTGTCCAGTGCATCCTCGCACAGCCACTGAAGCGCCGAGATAAACTCGTCCATCGTGATGGTAGAGTGGGCAGCCCAGTCTTTAAAAATGCGGCTGTCGCCTGCAAGAACGATCTTCTTTTTAGTCTCAAAGCTGGTCATGGTAGCTATTTCCTTTTTTTGTGCGATTTTGGTTTCCTTTACTGTCTATAATATACACCCATTGGGTGCAAAAGTCAAGCTTTTTTCAAAAATATTATACCCGATGAACGTATTTTTGCCCACGCTGCCCTTTTGCAGTGTGGGCACTTTTTTGTCCTTCGTTGTACCTTCGTTGTCTCTCCCGGTGTGGCATTCTGGTACGATAAACGCAAAAGGAGGAGCGCTCATGTGGCACAAGTTCAACCCAAACCCGCGCGGCAGCAGCGTCGGTGACTGTGCAGTGCGAGCCGTTGCAGCTGCCACCGGGCAAAGCTGGGAGCAGGCATACATAGGGCTTGCGATGATGGGCTACGCACTGGGCGACATGCCAAGCGCCAACCGCACATGGGGCGCGTACCTCCAAAAGCGCGGATTTAAGCGCCGCCTTGTCGAGGCAGACTGCTCCACCTGCTACACCGTGGAGGATTTTGCAAGGGAGTACCCGCGCGGGATCTACGTTCTGGGCTGCTCTGGCCACGTTCTGGCTGTTGTCAATGGCGAGTGGATTGATAGCTGGGACAGTGGCGCAGAGTGCCCGATTTATTACTGGTACAAGGAGGACTAAGCAATGCCATACATTCCATACGGATACCAGCCCGGCTATTATGGGCAGGCAATGCCGGATCAGCTTGCACAGCTGCGGCAAAACGCATACCAACCGCCGACAATGCCCGGTCAGGCTGCGCAGCAGGCGGCGCCGTCCATCATCTGGGTGCAAGGCGAGGAGGGAGCCAAGGCGTACATGGTTGCCGCCGGGAACAGCGTTTTGCTGATGGACAGCGAAAACAGTGCTTTTTATATCAAGAGCACGGATGCAAGCGGGATGCCGCTTCCTCTCAGGACGTTTGACTACAAGGAGCGCACCACAGCCGCAAAAACGCCGCCACAAACGGCGCAGCAGCCCGGCGTGGAGTTTGTCACCCGGGCAGAGTTTAACGCGCTGGCAGCCCGCTGTGCGGCGCTTGAGAAGCAAGAGCCTGCAAAACCTGAAACGGAGGTCAAATAAGTATGGCAAACCCTCTTTTTAACGCACTGGGCGGCGGTATGCCCGCCATGCCAAACCCTATGGGTCAGTTCGGGCAGATGATGCAGCAGTTCCAGCAGTTCCGTGCAAACTTTCAAGGCGACCCGAAAGCAGAGGTGCAAAAGCTGCTGCAATCCGGCAAAATGTCACAAAACCAGCTGAACCAGCTGCAGGCGATGGCGCAGCAGTTTCAGCAGTTCCTCCATTAAGTCGTAACCGTGGCCACGGTTCAAGCATAAAAATCATTTAAAACACACGAAAGGAGTACAAAAATGTCTCTTTCTTCCGATTCTGCGGTTCTGACCATGCCTGTTCAGCCCGCAAACACCAACGGCGGCAACGGATTTGGCTTTGGCAATGATGGCGCATGGTGGATCATCATCCTGTTCCTGTTTGCCTTCTGCGGCGGCTGGGGCGGCAACTGGGGCGGCAATGGCAACACCGGTGCCGGTGTCGTTGACGGCTACGTCCTGACCTCCGATTTTGCCAACATCGAGCGCAAGATGGATGGTATCAACAACGGCATGTGTGATGGCTTCTACCAGCAGGCGCAGCTTGTCAACGGCGTGCAGCAGACCGTGAACAACGGCTTTATGTCCGCAGAGATCAGCCGCGCAAACCAGCAGGCGGCGTTCATGCAGCAGCTGTTTGCCATGCAGATGCAGCAGCAGGAGTGCTGCTGCGAGAACCGCTCTGCCATTCAGGGCGTCAACTACAATCTGGCCACCCAGTCCTGCGAGACCCGGAACACGGTGCAGAACACCACCCGGGACATCATCGACAACCAGAACCAGAACGCCCGCGCCATCCTTGACGCCCTGACCGCACAGCGCATCGAGGCAAAGGACGCAAAGATCGCCGAGCAGGGGCAGCAGCTGTTCGCAGCACAGCTGGCGGCATCTCAGGCAGCCCAGAACGAAACGCTCAAGGCCTACATGAGCGGTCAGCTGGCCTACTACAACCCCCGCCCTGTGCCCGCTTTCCCGGTACCCGCACCCTACCAGTACGGTAACTGCGGCACCGGTTGCGGCTGCAACGGTTGCGCTTAATCGAATAACGGCAACTGACTACAATTTGTAGCCTGTTCAGCCCCTGAGCTGATTTTGCAAACCAGAGCGCCGGGGCAAAAGTCCCGGCGTTTTTCTATGAAAGGAGCCGATAAAATGGCCGAATTTAGCAACTCTAACACCGTCAGTGTGGCGGCGGGTGAAAACCTTCCCCTGACCGAGACCGCGGTAAAGGCCCCTGCCTGCATCGTACACCGTGCTGGCAGCGGCCTTGTGACCCTGCGGGGTCTGACCAATCAATGCAAAGCGCGCTTCAAGGTAAGCTTTGGCGGCAATATTGCCATTCCCACCGGCGGCACTGTCGGTGCTATCTCTGTTGCGCTTGCTGTCGGAGGCGAGGCGCTTAACAGCGCAACCGCAATTGTCACCCCCGCAGCAGTGGATCAGTACAGCAACGTCTTTACGGCGGTGTTCGTGGAAGTCCCCCGGGGCTGCTGCGTTACTGTGGCGCTCAAAAACACTAGCACGCAGGCAATCAGCATTGCAAACAGCAATCTGATTGTTGAGCGGGTAGCATAAGGAAAGGAGTACAACATGAGTAAGAATCTCTATGATCTGCGTGAAATGCTCTGCGAGGAGCTGGACGAGTACAACCGCGATGCAAAGAACGGCCTGAACGAGCGCACGCTGGACACCGTGCACAAGCTGACCGACACCATCAAGAACATCGACAAGATCATGATGCTGGAGGACGGCGATTATAGTCGCACCGGCGAATGGGAAGCCGATATGCGCGGCAACTACGGACGCACCGAAAACTACAACCGTGGCAACAGCTACGCAAACCGTGGTCGGCATTATGTGCGCGGTCACTACTCGCGCGGCGATGGTCGGGAGCGGATGATTTCTGACATCGAAAACATGATGCAGGACGCAACCGGCGCCGAGCGTGACGCATACAAGCGTGCTCTGGACATCCTGAACAATATGTGATAAGGGGGGCGGCAGGCATGGACATCGTGGAGATAAACGAGCACATCCGCAAACTGAAATGCGAAGAAACGAACTGGCAGAGCGTGGAAAAGCTTGCCGCCCTCTGCACTGTGCGAAATGAGTTGAGCGAAGCGGAAAGCCCGGAAAACGGCCACGCTCCGCAGCCTGAACCAGTCATGCAGATGGAGTATTCCACAAGACCGCAAGAACCGCAGAGTGAATTTGTAGAGGCTGCAAGCGCTGTGCCGTTCGGCGGGCTGATGGAGGTACTGGACAGGCACATGAACGCAATAAAGCTGGTGTACCCGAAAGAGTATGAGCTAGTAATGCGGAAGATCGTCTCTTTGTCTGAGTGACGATGCCCAATAGGCTGAAGGCACAGGGAAAGTAAGTCGCCCAGCCAAAAAAAAGCCATACATAGCAGCAGCCCCGGGGATCCTGACGGTTCCTCGGGGCTGTTTTTGCGTTTATAAAGCTGTTTTTCAGCGGTGTGTTACCAAAAATGTTACCACGATAAAGAAAAGGACGTCAATTCTCAACGAAATGGCGTCCTTTTTACATGGTGGAGGCGATGGGAGTCGAACAATTAAAAATGATGGATTGTCGTCAAAAATTCATCTGGGATGCACGAAAGGACGAAGGAATAATACGGATTTGTTGGGTTATGCCCGATTCGTTTTTTGACATTTAGAAAAAAGAGTGTTACCAAATGTGTTACCAGAATCACCCTTGAGCCTTCCTGAATGCAGCGGTCGTTGCAGCCGCCAAATCTTCTCGCTGGCCCTGCAATTCATGATGGTACACGCCGGAAGTATCCATGTTCTTGCTGTGACCAACCAGCATTTTTAGCTGGCTGTCAGTCAGGACGCTTGATTCAACGCTAACAAAGGTGTGCCGCAGCTCGTAAAGTGAGACTTTCGGCTCAAGCCCGTTTGCTTCCTGATACGATTCCCAGCGGCGATAGAGCGTATGCTCTGACGGAATCTGAAACAGCGGCGTATTGTATTGTAGCAGTATGCCTTGAGCCTTTAGGAGCTGTACCTGCGCCTCATAAGCATCCCGTGCTTCCTTGCCCATGTCAAAAGAGCGGATGGCGTTTTCATTCTTTCCGGTGGTCTGCTCCCGGTGCACGTTGATGCTGCGCCGAAGGCTGACCGTGTTCCCCTTGATGTCACCATACCAGAGACCAATCAGCTCCCCGGGGCGCAGGCCGGTCGCAACTGCAAATCGGTAGGCGTAGATATATTCATCAAATACCAGTTTTCCATAGTAGGTGCGGGTGTCTACGCTAAACAGAACCTTCAGGGCGGTGGGCTGCAAGATCGTGCGTTTCCCCATCCTGGCATTCTTCGGGATAGCCAGGTCGGGGTGGAGCGTGGTGTACCGGTTTTTCCTGCACCACTTGACAAAGGCGGTTTCCGCAGCCCGGATCGTCATAAGCGTCTTTCGGCTCAACGGCTGGTTTGAGATGGGCTTGCGCTGGTTCTTTTTCTGTGAGCGCTTCCGGAACGAAACGTCGATTGCCTTTTGAAGATCGCCCTCGGTCAGCTCGTCAATGCGGATATTCCCACAGGTCGGCAGGATGTAGCAGTCTCCGTAACGCTGGCATTGTGTCACATAGGACGTCCCGCAGGTGAGCTTCAGCTCTTCTACCCACTCTGAATAGAGTGCAGCCACCTTCTTCCTGCCGTCCCGAATGCTATCATCAAGCCATGCATCCGCTTTTGCGTTTGCTTCCCGTTGTCCTGTCCGGCCCGGCGTGCTGCTGTAAAACCGTTTGCGGGTGCCGTTCTTCTGAACCGCGATGCACCAGCGCTTTTCCTTTTCCACCCAAAATGCCGTGTTGACCCGTTTTTTCATAAAATCCACCTCCATACACAAGAGTACACTGTGCCGCTGCCCTTGGGACGGCTGCGCTTTTTTCTTTGCTGCGGAACGGCTTCCGGCTGCTTCTTCCCGAACCACGGACAAAAAGAAGCACCATCCGGGATCTCCTTCCGGCAGCATGATCTCACGCATTTCATGGCTTACTCCTTTTTCTTCCCGATATATCCAAAGGCACCATTTTCAGCAGCGGCCCTTCCGGCCTTGTAGTTGATCTTCAGGTCGTCAATGGGAGGTTGTGGAGCGTCCGGGCATGGGTCAAGGCCCGCGATCTGCGCATAGGTATACTGGTCTATGATGGTCCCGCACACGCTGGCCCGGTTATTCAGAGGGCAGTGCAGGTTTGCAGCTATTTCCGATATGACAGCAGGCGGGCTGCTGCCGTGACGGCCCTTCAATATGAAGAGAAGCAGCCTTTTCGTCAGCGGCGGCAGGTTTACCACGAGACGGCACAACTCCGCGTTTAGCTCATCGTTGGCCTTGCCGTCATCCGGCACCGCGTACAATTCCGGGTGCAGTACCTCCATAAATACCGCGATGGGCGACACCCCGCAGGAAGAGCACCAATCCATGATCTCGTCACTGTCCGGACTGGACTGCCCTTTCTCCCAGTTCTGCACGGTGCGCTCGTTCTTCCCTATCAAAATCGCCATCTCGCGTTGGCTCAAACCCGCTTTCACACGCGCCTTTGCCAGAGCAGCACCAATTTTCGCAGCTGTAAAATAACTCATACACACCCTTCCCCCTCAAATATAATGCGTGAAAAAAACAAAAAATGGCGCAGAAAAAATCTGCGCCATTCGACAAAATTTTCTCTGATTTCATTTTCCAATGGCGCATGGTAGAATTTGGTACATAAGTTGACACAATTACCAAAAATCAGGAGGAAAACAAAATGAAAAACGGCCAAACCAGCAACAAAGACCCGGAAATGACCATCATTGACGGAATGCCCGCCAGCGTGCTTACCGGCACAGCCAAAACCCCGCAACCTTGGGAGGATTGAACCATGACCAACAAAAAGACCGCCTGCTTCTGCAACCACATCCGCGCCGCGCTTGCCTGTTACGTTGATATGACCCCGGAGCAGCAAGCCCTTGCCGCCATGTACGCCAACCGCAAGATCACCGGCTTGCACACCCTGCGCGCCGCAGCGGTAAGCCCCGGCGGGGAGTGCGCCGCCAAGTTGTTGCAAAAAATTCAGCAGCTGGACAACGGCGACCAGTAACAAAGCGCATATTTTGCGCGAAGTAAGCGTAAACCGCGCGTTTTTCGCTTAAAAGTGCGCGTAAATCGCGCGATTCAGCGCAAATGTCAAATTTTCAGCGCATTTTTGTGCAATTAAAATCGATTGACACTTACGCCAAACGGTTGTACAATGCAGTTGTAAGCAAGTTTACGCATTGGCTCTGTACATAACCTCAAGACCTTGGCTCGGAGCGAAAGTCCAAGTAACCGTAACATGGTCAAAAATTTCTTTTTGCCGCCCATCCACTGCACGAGTGTTACCCATCTCCTCATAAAGCCATTCTGGCAGACCAAGTGCTTTGTTGGTAAGCTTTATTCTGTCTATTGCATCGTATTTAAAAATAAAGGAGTTTTTTATATTAAGCGGATTTGTATCTATTGTCATGGAAGAACCATCGGAGGAAACGGAAACGACAGCACCAGCATCGTATAGTTCTCCAAATAGTTTAAAGTTTGGAGTTTCGCCTTCCTTGTAAAGCAAAGGAGCAACGTAATTTTCTAGTTTGTATACAGTATTTTTCCCATCTTCCCTGTTTACTTCCCAAATCGGAAGAATAACGTTTGAGCCGTCACCTGCTGTTTCGTGATAAGAGCCCTTAAACATAACGTCTTTGTCCGCAAAGGCAGCTCTGTAATATTCATACAGATCTTCCTTTACTGCTGCATATGTGCGGACGCCATCATTCACAACGGAGAAACACTTATAATTTACTTTTTTGGTAGAGCCGACAGTATAGGTGTAGTAGTAGTCAAAATCTGTATGTCCAGAAAATTCAACATACTCACCTGCACTATACTTTTCACCTTCCGCAAACGCGGTCATTGCAAAAGGAATGGACAGAGCCGCGGTCAAACCAAGTGCAAGAAATGTTCTTCTTTTCATGATAACCACCTCATAAACAAAAATAGGCAGCCAAACAGCTGCCGGAAACCTTAAATTATCAATGATCTAGCCAAAGGGGGAAAATAAAGTGCAAGATACTAGCACAAAATTGATGAAATCAACACCGGAATGTGTTATACTTGAGAAAATCAAGCTTGCACTTTCCCTTGGTATCGACGTGGACAAACTTTTAAAGGAGGCAATGCAAAATGTCTGATAGCACATTTCTTCTTTACATTATCGCCGTGCTAGTTACAGCAATACTTCTTATCCTCGCAGACGATATTTTTGACTTGGGCGATGTTTCGCTTTTTCACAAAAAAACAAAATATCACACAATTCCAGCAGAATGCTTTCCTAAAAAGGTCACGCTGGGCGACCTCTGCGAACTTTGCCCCGAAACTATTTTCAGGGCATCAGATGGCTGTTATGGGACGATTGTTATTGACACTCAAAAAATAGACGATGAAAAGATGAAAGTTTACAAAACGCTTGCTGTCTACAATCTGGATGCAAAAAATCACAAACTGGAAGTTTCTGACCCATCGCTCTTATGACCGATAAACCACGTTACCAGTGAGCCTACAACTGCTCCAAATAAAGCAATAAAGGCATTTTGCATAAACTGGTTTCTTGTGATCGTCTTTTTGCTCTGCTTATCAATAAAATAAGTTTTGCCTTGAGGGGTCAACCGTATCGGACATTCCGAACGGCTGACCTCTTTGTATTTGCTGCCAACAACCACAAGGCCTTTTGCTTCCAAGATGTTTACAGTATTATCAGGATTCTTTATTCCACCCCGGTGCAATCCAGAAATGGTTACATAACTGGATTCTGGATGCGTTTCGTAAAAATCACACAGAACGTGCATAACCGCATCAAGTTGCTTTTCACTGACCATTCTTTTTCTCCTGTGCAGCTATAGCAGCATCCAGCATACTCTCAAACATGGCCTGTGTTGCCGGGTCAAGCATATTATACTTATCTAATATAGCCTGCCCGTGCGATTCACGCTCAGCATCCTCCGGGGTGCTGGGCTTTTCTTTTTGCCTATCGTCGCCAGAAACCAACGATTCAACGCTTAATTCAAAATAATTAGCGATTTTTTCAAGCGTCTCGTACTTTAGCGTCTGCTTTCTACCAGACTTCAAATCGGATAAAGAACCACGACTTGCACCGGAATCTCTGCACATCGTGGTTACATTGACACCACGCTTTTTGCAAAGGTTTTCGATATTGTTGTACAAGTTTGCCATAATTCCAGACCTCAAATTGTGAGTTGCGCCGAAATTACGCGAACGCTTAAAAAAGCCTTGCATTTTACGCGAAAGCGTATTATACTAAGACCATACCGCGATGGCGTAATACATGATTTCTAGCAATTTCATTATATTACACTTATGCGTAAAAATCAATAGCTTGGAGGTGAAAAAATGACAGAAAAGAAGCCTCTTTGTGAATTTGGCAAGCAAATCGAGATTGCACTGATTCAAATGGACAAGCGCAATGATTGGTTGATTGAGCAGGTCAAAGAGGACACGGGTAGATATTTCGACCGTTCATATCTGCACAAGGTCAAGACGGGAGAAATCGAGACCCCCGGGATTTTGAAGAGCATCAGCAAAATACTGAACATCAGCACCCATACAACTTAAAAAGGAGGAAGCAAATGCCTGATTTTGAAACATTTCTGCTTGCGCTTGCATCGATCGTTGTCATCATTGTTGCCTTTGGCTTTTCGTGGGCGATTATAGCCGGTCTTTGGTGGCTCATTTGCTGCTTAGTCGGATGGCAGTTCACTTTCGGCGTGTCCACGGCAATCTGGGTTGCGGCGATGCTTCTGAAATGGGTAACAAGCCATGATTAAACCGGAAGCATGGACAGGCCACCTTATTTGCCGTATGCACAATAATTGCGTCACGCTGGAACAGCTTGCAGAACGTCTGGGATGGACAAAGAGCTATTGCTCTCTGATCCTGAACAGCAAGCGCAAGCCGCGCGGCATCCGCGAGAAGATGGAAGCCGCAGTAAGCGAACTGATTAAGGAAAAGGAGGGCAAAACGGTATGAACAACGACAAAAAGCCCAGCCGCAAGCACGACTGGACTACAACAAGGATTCTGGCTTTGACGCTTTGCATTCAGGTTGCAACACTTGTTTTGCAGATCGTCAATCTGGTGCGAAAGCTTAGAGGATAAACGCAAGGAGGCAAGCAACTGTGAAGAATCACGAAATTCAGTTCATCGCTCTTTGCATTCAGATTTTGGCTTTGGTGGTCATTTTACTAAAGAAATAATCATGGATGCGATGGCAACACCGATTGCAAGGAGATCATAAAGCCGGTCAATTTGCTTTTCTTTTGCTTGTTCGCGGTCTTTGATTTCCTGCTTTTGCTGGCTTTCTTCAAACTGCTGGCGCAGCTGCTTCAAATCTTCCGCATACCGCCGCTGTACATCATACAGTGTAGGCTGCTGCGAGACTTGCGGACCGGAATAATTCACTTTGCTGGCGTTCAGAATGCGCTCTATTTCATCTGTACGCTGGTTCATGGATCCCCGCTGATTCATTTTTTCACCCCCTCCCGCTCAAGTATAGCACAGGAGGGGCAGAGTACAAGGAGGACAAAACAAGACTATGACAGACATCATCTTATCTACCCAGAACGGCGAGCCGGTGGCATCCAGCCGCCAGATCGCCGAGAGTTTCGGCAAGGAGCACAAGCACGTTCTGGATTCCATCAAAAATCTGGTGGCCGAAAATTCGGCTGCCAAATCCATGTTCTACGAGACAACGTTTGAGAACCGCGGCAAACAGTACCCCATGTACCTGATGAACCGTGACGGCTTTACGCTGCTGGCTATGGGCTTTACCGGCAAGGCAGCGCTGGAATGGAAGTTGAAGTACATCCAGGCGTTCAACGCGATGGAGAAGCAGCTGGCACAGCGCCCGCAGCTTTCCCGGGCTGAACTGATGGCGCAGGCTCTGATTGCCGCCCACGATGAACTGGAGCATAAAGACCGGCAGATCGCGGAACTTACGCCCAAGGGCATCTTTGCAGACGCGGTAAACGCCAGCAAGAAGAGCATCCTTGTGGGCGAACTTGCAAAGCTGCTGTGCCAGAACAGCGTGCAGATCGGGCAGAACCGGCTGTTTGTCTGGATGCGCGAGCACGGATACCTCATCAGAGACCCCAAGCGCAGCGACTACAATATGCCCACGCAGCGCGCCGTGGAGCAGGGTCTGTTTGAGATCAAGGAGACCACCGTGGTGCACTCCGATGGGCACACCAGCATCAACAAGACGCCCAAGGTGACCGGCAAGGGTCAGATCTACTTTGTGAACCTGTTTTTGAAAGACAAAGCCAAGCAGTTGGACGCATGAAAAAAGGGGATTTCCTGATGAACGGGTTCAATAAGTACTGGCGGGAAGCCCGCTGGGACAAGAACCAGCCTGCACGGCTGGCACACATCAAAGAAAAGAGGTCGAAAAAGCATGATGAAGGTCATACAGGGCAGCTTCCGGCAGATTCCGTACTGGAAACTTCGGGGCAGGTTCCACAGCTGCGGCTACCGCGATCAGGAAGTCGCTAAGTATATCGGCATTGGCCGGGACACCATGAGCGGCAGGATGCAGGGGCACAATCCGTGGACAAGCGCAGAGATCACAGCAATGTGTGAACTGCTGGACATCCGACAGGATGAGATCGGGGAACTGTTTTTCCCCTCACTTGAGAAAGGAGAATCCGCATGAAGATCAAATCCACTACTTACTACTGGCTGGCTGTCATTTTAGGCGGCGTTGGAATGGGCGCAGCTATGGGTGCAGAGGGCACAGCGCAGACCACCGGATACATCTCCGGCACGCTGTTTTCGGTGTCGCTGGTGCTGATTTTGGCCGCTGTTCTGCTGGCTCGTATGGGCTTTGCCGCAGAGGACAGGGAGAGAGCCGCAAAGCGGCGCAAGTACGGCAAGATCAACCGCACCCACGCCCGCAACCCGGAGTACCCGGAGAATCAGGAGCGTGGGGCATGATGACGGCCAAAGAGTACGTTGAGGGCAAAGTAAAGTCCTACACGCGGCTTGCCGAACGTTGCAGGCGAGAAGCCGAAGCCTCAGATGACATTGTTGTCCGGGCTGGATACTCCGCACGAGCAAACGTCTGGGAGATGTGCGCCGAAGAAATGGACAACGTGCGGGAGATGCTGCAAGAGGAATCTGAGGAGATCACGTATGCCTGACACTGTCCACCATGTCATGTGGTACACCGTGTACGATGCAAAAACTGGCAATCTTCTTACATCCGGCACATCTGATATGTGCGCCCGGCGTCTTGGCTATAAAAGTGCAAACAGTTTTGCATCCTCGGTTTATCATTGCCGCAAGAAAAAGAGAAAGCCGCACAAGTATTCCTTTTTTCAAGAAGTCATAAAGCGCGATGAGGTGGACAGTCTGCCGCCGATACGCCGCAAAAAAAGAAGAGCCTGCCCGTGCGCCAACACGGACAAGCCAAAAGGGTGATGAGTCTATCCGCCCATCACCACAAAAATACCACAACGTGCGGCAAACCGCAAGGAGGTAAAACGTGAAAACCTTAATTTTTATCGTTCTGTGCGCAAACCTTGGGTACATCGCCCTTGGCTGGCGGCACAATAACAGGAGGTGAGCGGATGGCGCTTTTAAAGGTCTATGATGTTACCAAAAAGCAGCCGGATGACCTTGTTTCATCGCAGAATATCGCAGACGTTTCGGACGCGATCATCATTGCTGACGAACTTGTAAAGCGAGAGCCCGCCTATTTGTACAAGGTATTTGATTCCAGCATGAATGTTGTTTATATGAGGTGAATTTTTATGCAAAGCGATTCACAAAAGCGCCTTGCAAGGCGTGCCAATATCAAGGAACTTTCCAACAAGGCCGAGGGCATCTATTACTACATCAAGCCGCAAAATATGCTGTTCAGGCTTATCAGTGCTGGCAATGAACTTGCCAGCTCAATCAACGGCGCAGTGGCATATTTCACACATTTTGCACAGAACGGCAGTATGGATGACACCGCGAGCCGCGAGGTCATAGACCGCATCTATCGCAAGGTGGGCAACATGATGTGCGATATCGACATCATCCACGCTGCAGGCGGTGCAGAAATCATGCCTGAACCGTATGAAAGCATAGATTTTTGTTACATGATTGAGTTCCGCACCCTTCTGCGGGAAGCAGTTATCAATGGTCTTCCGGATGATTACAAAGGCGTGCAGCAGAACCCGACACAGATCAGCCTCATAAAGCCGAGCGTTGCGTACAATGTCGCAATCCCGGACGAGTATGATGACCCGTTTTTTGACCAGTTTGTCCGCAAAGAAGAGCAGCGAGACCGGAAAATCGTATTCCGGTGCACAAAGTCAGAGCTTGACGCTATCAAGCGTTATGCACATATCATCGATGTAAAATACACTGAGGAGGAGATCCATCATGCCTGAGACCAAAATCGAAAAGACCCCTGTTGAGCAGCTTCAGAAGCCCGCAGCGCCCGCCGAACCCCTTACTCCTGTCAATCCCCCTGCCGCTCCCGCACAGCGCGCCCTCTCCTACGCCGAGAAAGTGCAGGGTTTGACCACAGACGAACGCATCTGGCAGTTGGCAAAATCTAAGGCCGTTGCACTGTCCAATCTGCCGGACGGCTGGCTGCCCAAGACCTACGCGGGAAACGTTGGTGCCTGCGCCATTGCCTGCGATATGGCACAGCGCATGGGCACCACCGAACTGTTTGTGATGCAGAACCTTTACGTCGTCTACGGCCAGCCCACTTGGAGCGGCAAAAGCTGCAAAGCACTTATCGACAACAGCGGACAGTTTGCAGGGCGTTCCCGCTATCGCATGGAAGGTCAAGAGGGCACGGACGCATGGGGCTGCCGCCTGATCGCCGTGGACAAGCTGACCGGCGAAAAGGTAGAAGGGCCGAAGGTCACGGTGCAGATGGCAAAGGATGCAGGATGGTGGAACAAAAACGGCAGCTACTGGCCGAAGATGACCGAGATGATGCTCAAGTACCGCGCCGCCGCATATTTTGCCCGCGCTGAGTGCCCGGAAGTGCTGATGGGCGCAAACATCGACTACGAGGCAGGAGTTGGCGACAGCGCAGAGGAGGAACCGAAACATGCTTAACGTTGTAGCAATCATGGGTCGCCTTGTGGCAGACCCGGAACTCCGCACCACCACGAATGGCGCCAACGTGTGTACCTTCCGCATTGCCTGCGAGCGCAGCTATACCCCGAAAGGCCAGCAGCGTCAGGCTGATTTTGTGGATATCGTGGCATGGGGCAAGACCGCCGAATTTATCTGCAAGTTCTTCCAGAGGGGCAGCATGATCGCCATTGATGGCAGCCTGCAGACCCGGAATTATCAGGACAAGCAGGGCAACAAGCGCACGGCGGTGGAGGTTCTGGCAAACAATATCAGCTTTGCAGGCGCAAAGGCGGCAGATAAGCCCGCTGCACGCGATTTTGACCAGCAGACGCAAACTTACACCCACGAAGCAAAAACCGCACAGAGCGCCCCGCAGCCCGCCCAAACGCAGGGCAGCATGGACGACTTTTCCGTGATCTCGGACACCGACGACCTACCGTTCTGATTATGGGTAAAACCGATTTATTCGCAGAGCGGCTGAAAGAGCTGCGCAAACTAAGTGGTGATTCCCAAAGAAAACTTGGGAAAAAGCTTTTTGTTTCGCAGGTCACCGTTTCCTGTTATGAGCATGGGCGAGCAAGACCGAGTTTTGAAACGTTGGTGGCTATATGCAAACTATACGGAACATCATCCGACTACTTGCTTGGGTTGACAGATGATGACCCATCCGACGAGTTCAGAAAGAACCGGCATTGACATAAACAAAAACTAAGGAGGAAATGCAAACAATGAGCGTAAAAGGATATAAAGTTTTTAATTCTGACTGGACGTGTCACGGCAAACAGTATTCTTGCCCGGGAATCTTTGAAGAATTTGTAAGTCCGTCTGTCTGCAATGTGGGTATGCACTTCTGCAAGAATGCTGCCGACTGTTTCCGTTACTATGATTTTGACCCGAACAACCACGTTGCTGAAGTGATCGCCCACG
>ERZ773115.504-NODE-504-length-43598-cov-12.132513_pt1 | contig 43598 bp, 44 predicted proteins | sample MGYA00511116_ERZ773115 | MGnify/ENA primary metagenome ERZ773115 (study PRJEB29015, sample SAMEA2737869) | human gut metagenome | biome: human gut; feature: human-associated habitat; material: faeces | place: China | collected 2012 ... | reverse complement strand
GATAAAACCGACAGAGGTTTCTATTGGTTCTCATAAGAAAGTGATATGGAGATGTGAAAAAGGACACGAGTGGGAAGCTGCCGTTAAGAGCAGGACAATAAATAAAACTGGTTGCCCGTACTGCTCCCATAATAAAGTATTGGCAGGCTTTAATGACCTTGCAACACTTCTGCCGGATATAGCTGCTGAGTGGTCGGACAGAAATTATCCGACACTTCCAACGCAGGTTACGGTCTTTGCCAATCGTAAGGCTTGGTGGAAGTGTAAGGATTGCGGCAGAGAGTGGAACGCCCTTATTTCTACCTGTTCCGGTGGCAGTAAATGCCCGTATTGCAGTGGGTACATATTCCTGAAAGGGTTTAATGCTTTGCAGACAACACACTCTGAAATTGCTTTTGAGTGGTTGGAGAAGAACTTACCATTGAAGCCTGATGAAGTAAATGCAAAGTCGAGGAAAAATGTCTGGTGGAAATGCAGTAAATGCGGTAACGAGTGGAAATCAGTTATCAATGCCCGTGTGAAAGGTACGGTATGCCCCGTTTGTGCGGAGAGAGAAGTCCTTGCCGGATATAATGATTTGGCGACAACAGACAGTCAGCTTCTCAGCGAATGGGATTATGAACAGAATAAATTGAAACCGACACAAGTATCATGAACTTCAGCAAAGAGAGCGTGGTGGAAATGCAGGCACGGTCATTTATGGAGTATGAAGATAAATGAAAGAACGATATTGAATAAAGGCTGCCGAATTTGTGAGCAGGAGTATTTGTCATTGTTCCCTGCTTTGGCGGTCAGCTATTATTATGGCTTTAGCCAGTTGAGTACATCGGAATTTCTCAAAAGAGAAATGGAGATGCACGAAACAAAAAACCACCTGCTATGCGGGTGGTGCAATAAGTGCTTATAGCAAAAAAATCACCTTTCCAATATGATAGAGTTGTTCAAGCTACTACATAGTGAAAGGAAAGGTGATTTTATGGCAAATAAGACGAATGATATGGCACATACGAAATGGATGTGCAAGTACCACATTGTCTTTACTCCAAAGTATAGACGAAAAGCAATTTATAATCAATACAAAGAAAGTATACGGGATATATTGAAACAACTGTGTGCTTATAAAGGAGTAGAGATTTTAGAAGGGCATCTAATGCCGGATCATATTCATATGTTGGTAAGTATTCCGCCTAAAATGAGCATTTCAAGCTTTATGGGATACTTAAAAGGCAAGAGTGCATTAATGATTTTCGATAAACACGCAAACTTGAAGTACAAGTATGGGAATCGACACTTCTGGGCTGAAGGATATTATGTTAGTACCGTAGGACTAAATGAGGCAACTATAAGGAAGTATATCCAGGATCAGGAAAAGAGTGACATTATGCAGGATAAACTAAGCGTGAAAGAATATGAAGACCCCTTTAAGGGGTAGCCGGTATTACGAACGCCCTTTGAAGGGCGGCGACGAGTCAAGGGCGTAGTGGCTTGAACAAAGTGAAAGCCAGCGTCTTTAGGCGCTGGCCGGTAACAGAGGCTTATAGCCTCAGAGCAAACCACCCGTTAGACGGGTGGTGGTGATTCTAATAGGAAAGACTTGAAAGCAGAACTTGGTTCTGACCAATTGCATGGAGTTCCGCTTGAAACATACATACCTTCAGAAAAACTGGCTATTGAGCCGGGAAGTGCTGATGAGAATATAGAAATAATGAAAGCGTATATGTGTAAGCAACGAGGAATAAGGCTGATTAGCTGCCGATGAAAGGCACAGAACTGGATTATGCTAATAGCTTAAAGAAAGCTTTTCAGAGCGTACATATTTTTATTTCTTCCGATACCGAGGAAGATGTGGAGATAATCAAAAATACATTTCAAAGACGGAGGGAGAGCCCATGAGAGAGAAAACCTATCATCTATACTTAAATGAAGAAGAACGAACTCGAGTGTTACAATCGCTCATTGAACTGAAGAACAATTTAGCATCAGTCAGGTAACCACGAGCAAAGCGGTAAGCCGAACTTGTGAAGATATAGATGGGGCAACCTTATCCTATGCGGAAATCAAGGCAGTTGTTACGGGTAATCCGCTGATTAAGGAGAAGATGGAGATTGACAACGATGTGCAGAGACTGAAACTGTTAAAAGCATCCTATGATAACCAGCGGTATGTATTGCAGGATAATTTCATGATCCGTTATCCGAAGCTGATAAAGGCTGCAAACGAAAAGCTTGCCTGTGTCCGAGAAGACATCAAGCTTCGGGATAAAGAGTTACTGGAGCATCCGGACTTTGCAATCACAGTAGGCAAGTTTACTTATACGGAAAGGGCAGATGGCGGTGCTGTTATGCTGGATGGCGGTAAGTAAATGTAAGACCGGAGATACAACAGCACTTGGAAGCTTTCACGGGTTTGAACTTCTTGTGGAGAAGAATTTCATGGGAGTAAATTACTTAATCCTTCGGGGAAAGACAGAGTATAAGGTAGAGCTTTCTGCCAGCCCGGTGGGCAATATGGTAAAGCTTGAAAACTGTTTTAACGGTATTCACGAGAATGAGGAATATCTGTTAAAAAAGATAGAGCAGTACGAAAACGATCTGGCTGCATCCAAGGAAGAGTATGAGAAACCATTCATGCACGAAGAGGAACTTCAGCAGAAGCTTTCAAGGCAGTTTGAACTAAATGCCCAGCTCGACCTTGAGAACGAAAAGGTTGCGGATGCAGACCTTGGAGGGATTGAGGAAGAAAAGAGCATGGATGTAGCGGAAAACCAGTTGCCTTATCAGACAAGGCAAGACAAACCAAGATAAAGATGTGCCCTGCCAATGGCGGGGCATTTCTAATGGGAGGGATTTTTATGAGCAGAAGAAAAGTGTTTGCGGCACTACTGATTGTGGCGGGTATTTTGTTTTTTGCCATTCCGATTGTATATCACTATATCGGGATGAGAGAGACAGAGAAGCTGACGCAGGAATTTGAGCAGATTTTGGAGGAAGTGCAGGAAGATGAGACAGAGATGGAAGAAACCGGGGAGGAGGAAACCAAAGCCTCCGGTCGTTCGGAAGATGCAGCCATATTTGCAGAAGGGGATGTTATTGCCATTCTGGAAATTGAAGCATTAGACATACGTTATCCGGTGGTGGAGGGGTGTTCCTCCTCAAACCTAAATAAGGCAATCGGGCACATGAGTGAGACTGGGCGAATCGGAGAGAAGGAAAACTGTGTGTTATGCGGTCATAATGGCAGCAGATACGGAGAGTTTTCTACCAATCTTAACAAGGTTTCCATTGGGGATATCGTAACCCTTCTTGATACAGAAGGGGTGCTCCATTCTTATGAGGTTACGGAAACCTTTGTGGTGGGTCCTTTCGATCATTCGATTCGTACACAGGGAGAAAGGGAAGAATTAACCCTTTTTACCTGTGCGGAGAAAGGAACCAAGCGGTTTGTGGTAAGGTGTGCTCCCGCCAGTGAGGAGGTCGCTTATGAAGAATAAGACAAAATATCGTCTCGGAGAAGTGGAAGAGATTGTTTCTGAGATGAAATTTGAAGATAGATGCGATGAGCTTGTGGAAGTGGACGATGACATGCAGCTGTTAATCAGTGGTTGGTATGTCTCTATCCCCAGTCTGTCGCTGTATCTTCGGGCAGGTGTTGCCTGTGTATTTGATGAAGAAGCAGGTATGTATATGCCTGACTTTGATGTGACTGTCCTGTATGAAGAAGAGCTTGACACAGAGCAGTGGATTTACTATGAGCAGGACGGATTTGTGGTTACTTTAGGCAACTGGCTGAATGGTCGTCTGCCTATCAGTAATATAGAAACTTTAGAGTGTCATCTGGTAATTCCGGATGAGGATGAACCGGGTCGGGCGGTTCCCGACAGAAAGTGAGGAATTTATGAAGTATTCAATTCATGTAACAGAAGCTAAGAATCAGGAAGGAAATGTAAGGGGCTTTGCCAATCTTGTGTTTGGAGACTCCTTCAAGATTACCAACATTGCCATTCTGGAGAATAAGGAGAAGGGTACTATTTTTGTATCCATGCCGAGATACAAGTCCAGCGAGCGTGACGAGAATGGCGGTGTGGTCTACAAGGATGTCTGCAATCCGATTACCGCAGAGTTTCGAGAGGAGCTTTATGGGAATATTCTTGAGGCATTTGAGCAGGAAAAGGCGGCTGACAAGTCGCAGGCAGGCAATGTAAGAGGCGAGGCAGAGCTGCCGCAGTTTTCCGTGACGGTAACACCGTATGAGAGAGGGCAGTAATATCCGTGGTCTTGCCCGCATCTACTTTGATGACAGTTTCATCGTGAATAATGTGAGCATCCTTCAGGGCAAGGATAAGGTGTTTGTGGCAATGCCTTCCTACAAGACAAAGCAGACAGACGAGCATGGAAAAGCTGTATATCAGGATGTGTGTTATCCGGTAACGAAGGAATTTCGTGAGAAGCTTTATTCCGAGATTGTAAGCCAGTATGAAAAGGCAAAAGAGCAGAGCGAGAATAAGGCGAAGGAAGCAGCACAGACACAGGCACAGCAGTCAAAAGACCAGTATATGAAGGCGGATGGGAAGGAATTGCCCTTTCGCTAATGACAAATAATAAGGCAGAGTGGCCATAACGCTGCTCTGCCGGAAATGGAGGAAACGATGATGGAAGATAAACCTATGACCGGAGAAGAGGTATTACAGCAAATCTTAAGAGCATTGAACGGAAACGGAATGCAGCAGGCGGCAAATGGAGTTTACGAGCTTTGTGCTTATGTGGACAGTATGACCCATAAGGTGGAAGATATGACAGAGGAGATTGCAAGACTGCGTGAAGATATCCAGAAGATGCAGGAGGATACCTTTACAAACAGACTTAAGAAGTTTTTATCGGAAGCTGCTGACCATCTCGAGAAGCGTTGTGATGAGATAAAACAGCAGATCTTCGAGGTGAAGGAGAGCATTAAGAGTGAAGCAGGGGAAATCATGGCAGATTTTAAAATGCGTGGAAAGGCAGCACTTAACAGGGTATCTGAGTTTATCGGTCTCAAAGATAAACTTGTAGGTATCCGAAACAAGGTCAAAGAAGGTATTGCTGATACCAATCGCATCATTGCCAAGATTGATTCCTTTGGAAAAGGTATGCGTGAAGCAGGACAGAAGGTAGCCAATACGTTCAGAACCTTTGCTGACAAAGAAGAGGTAGATTACTCTGAAAAGGAAATGAAGTTCTCAAAGACAGAGCTTATAAAGAAGCCATGGCAGTGGCAGAAGAAGGCGTATGAGTCTATGGTGCTTCGTTTAGATGCTGCTATTGATAAGGTGGAGGATTTGTCGAGGGATGTGGAGCTTGACCGCATAAACAAAAGGGATATGGATAAGTCAACAGAGCCGGTTGCAGAGGAGATAAATCATTTATTACCTGTGATAGTTGTAACAGAACCTTCTGAATACCAGTATGGTGCGGAAGTCTTTGAGACCGCATATCCGAAGATACAGGAAAAGAATGTGGAAACTGCGATGAAGAATCTGAATATTCCTAAGACTGGAAAGTTGAGGTAGAGACTTAGGATTATGGGTATTGCCTAAAAAATATGAATAAGTACAAGGAGGGTATATCATCAGAAAGGGTGGTATATCCTTTTTGTGTCGTAGAATTTTTTAAATAGTAGTAGACAAGGTGCAATATCGGGACATAAATTGTCAGATTTAGAATATATGCTTAACTCATTTTATTATATATGTTAAAATATTTCAAATACAAAGGAGCTAATGAGTTGATATGATTCAAATAATAGTGGATGCATTAGTAAACAAGCAATCACAAAGTCATCAAATGACCGATGAGGATGAGAAGCTATATAGATATGGTTATATTTTACTGTGTGAAGTTGCATTAAATATAACTATTGCATTGGTAATTGGAATAGTTTTTTCAAAGGTCAAAATAATAATGTTTTTTTTGTGTATGTATATTCCTTTAAGAAGTTTTTGCGGTGGATGGCATGCAGATAAAATTTGGAAATGCACGGTAATATCAAATGTGATATTGATATTACAAGTGTTTTGTTTGCAGAATCTATTGAGTCGGCTATCAACGGGGACGATGCTGTTAGTATTCTTTCTGAATATGATATGTATTTTCTGTGTGGCACCAGTAGAAACAGAAATGAAAAAAATTAGTCAAGAAGAAAAATATATTTATGTAAGAAAAATAAAAATAATATTTGTTCTGCATTTGATTATAATTTCTATAAATACATTGTGTAATGCTAATGAATTTGTATTTAGCTTGATGTTTGCGTATATAATACAGAATACAATGTTATGGTTAGAAATAGCAAAGAATAAGAAAAAAATTAGATTTATGTAAGTTTTGATGTAAAAATTCGGGTGAAATTCAGTTTTGTAAATGAAAATCTGCATACTACAATAAAAATCCAAAATCCTAACTTATTACAAAAAATCCTAATACATATTGACAAATAATGGATAAAATGATATAATATTAGATTAAAAAAAGAAGGGGGGGGGTGGAGCCCTATGTACCACGTGGCTATTTGCGATGATGATAAGGTGTTCATCTCATATATTAAAAAAATTATTAGTCAAGTTAGGAATACCAGTCAAACTCAATTAAAGATTTATGAATTTTATTCAGGGGAAGAATTGGTTGGTAATTTAGATGCTATGATGCATATAGATTTGCTTGTTTTAGATATGGAATTAGGTGGTATTGATGGAGATGAAACAGCAAGAAGATTTCGTGAAAAATTTAAAAATACAGTATTAGTATTTTGTTCGGGAGTGCGTGCTCCAACAGTCAAATCATTTAAGGTAACTCCTTATAGATATCTGTTGAAATCATATTCAGATAAGCAATTTGTATTTGAAATGGGAGAAATTTTTGCAGAAGTAGAAAAAAAGGCTAAAGAAGAATATATTGTAGGGCATTACAGAAATAATGTAATTCGAGTTAATATTCAAGATGTTTTGTATGTAGAAAATGCAAAACGAGGAAGCAAAATTATTGTGAGACCGGATTGTGAAGCAGCAAAGTTTGAGGGACAGATATTGGTAGATGATAAACTGGAGACATTAGTAAAAATATACGATGAATTTGCTTTTGCACACAGTAGCTACATAATAAATATCGTTCATGTTGAAAAAATAGTAGACAATATAGTTTATTTGGATAATGCTGAGTGTTTGTCTGTATCAAGAACATATCAAAAAGAATTTCGCCAAATCTTTACAAAAAGCATTGCGGAGAAATATAAATAAGAGAGGTAGAAAAGAGTGGGATGGCTGAATTTACTTATCCTTTTTTTGTGTTGCGTTGTTGAGGTTTTCTTACTTTACGACTATTTTGAAAATTTTTTTGAAATAAAAACAAAATATATTAAAATAGTATATGCAGGAACGGTAGGTGCTGTTTTTCTGATTAATATGTTACAAAATAGTATTATGAATTTGATTTTTATTCCAATAATACTGTGGATTTTTGTGACAGTAATATTTGATTCTAAATTAGGAATCAGATTTGTATATTTTATAATGGCGTACATTGTTATGGTAGGCGTGGAGTTTTTATATATTATATTGTCAGACACAACAGCAACGTTGTTGAAAAGAACAGGTTTAATCCCGGTGTCAGAATATTTGTGGCAGTTGTTGTTTATAAAATTTGTAAATTATATCATATTTATTGTGTTAAAGCAGATGTCTGCAAAATCAAAAAAAAGAATGACGAATAAATTGTTTCTTATTTATTTGTGTGTACCCATTTCTACGTTGGGTACTATGCTTACAGTGTTTTATTCAGGAATAGATATTAGAAACAATATGATGATAGAGATTTTAATGACATTGTTTTTTGTGTGTATGATAGCCGGAAATATGGTTTTATTTTATGCGTTTCAAAAGTATACGGAAAATTTAAGTGAAAATGCTAAGCAGGAATTAGAACTTCTTTATCAAAGAGCTGAGGTAGAGAGATTAACTAAAATTGCTCAGTGGAATGAAAATTATAATGAAATTATACATAACACATCACATTATCTTAAGGTAATAGGACAACTGGCTTATGAAAAAAGAAATGATGAAATATGTAAAGTGGTAGATAAACTGAATGGGAAGCTAAACAGGGAAGAAATCTGTGAATACAGTAATCATAAAATGTTAAATATCATTTTATCTGAATATTCGCTTAAAGCAGATAATGCGGACGTTAGTTTTGATGTGTATGTGGAACCGGGATGTGTTTTGAATCATATCCAGGATGTTGATCTTATTACAATGATTGGTAATTTGCTTGACAATGCTATTTTAGCTGCATCAAAAAAGGCGAAAGATGCCTCTGTTGTTGTAAGAATTTTCATGCAAAAGAATGGAAAACTTTGTGTGATTAAGGTGGTTAATGATTTTGTGGAAGACCTGAAGGAGGTAAAGGGGAAACTTATAAGTACTAAAAAAGAAGCTGGAGTACATGGAATTGGTTTGTCAAGCGTTTCAAAGATTGCTGAGTATTATAATGGATATTTAGAGTATTATATTATTGATGGTAAATTTAATGCGGTATTAGTTATGATGGTTTGATTTATACATATTTTTAGAAGACTATACTCCTTTTCAGATTTGTAATCAAAGATGGATTACTTGATATCTGAGAAGGAGTTTTTATTTTACAGCTTTATACAACAAAAGTAAGCGCAAAGTATTCCTACGCTAGACAAGGTTAATTGCAACCCTAACCAGCTAAAGCTAGGATTGCAAGCATTTTACTTTATTTTCACTTGCTAGAAGCAAGCGTTTTACTTTACATCGTGCCGGAACAGGTATCCTGAACGGTTTCATTCCACGGAACCAGTTTTGACAATTCTGCGTCCGACATTACAGTTCCGGAAAGCCGTTCTAGCAAGAAGAATATTTATAGATGTTTAGGGCATGTGCCTTGGCCATCCCAGCATGTTTCGGGTTCCTAAAAAGAAGGAACCATCTTTCCGAACACGTTGTCCGGTGAAGTCAGTTCGATTTTCACAACTTCCTGCCGGTGCGGCGAGTGATGGTGACCTGCAGAATTAGGAAGTTCAGAACATCCTGCTTTACGGAGCCGTTTTACCCAGTTGTAAAAGGTTCCCGGCTTAATATCATGCTGTAGGCACCATTCATGATCAGTAAGTCCACTGGAGCGACATTCCATAATCAGTCGGTATTGTTCGTCAGCAGGGATTCGGGGTGCGCTCATAATCCAGCCTCCAAAAGTAGAGTAAAATGCTTGCATTCTTGCTAGGTTAGTAGTTCTCAATAGAGTGAAACACTTGTATTTCCTGCTATTATTATGAAGCCCAATGGGCAAGGTGTCACTACGTCAGAACATTAAGCGCTTACCAACAAAATGAATCGACATGCAGAGTTTGGACACAAAATGTTGAAATATGGACATTGTATTTAAAAAATTTGTCAATACATGTAAGATGGCAGAAAAGATAATTGGAGGATTATATTTATGAAAGCAAAAAAAAGTTTTGGTAAAGCTGTGATGAAATGTTTAAATGTCTTGGCATTATTGTTGGTTATGCAAACTGCTAATTCAGCATGCATATGGGTGGCTTATCAACCTGAATTTCCAGAAGCGGCTAATAAGCTAAAATTTAATAAGTAATTTGTAAATGGTCAATATAATACGACATTATGTTTACTTTGTCAAGGTAAAACGACATAAAATTCAGAAAATCTATGACATAGAATTCAGAAAATCCGGAATAGAAAGATTGGTTTTTTGTTGAATATGCACAAATACAAGATATATAATAGCTGCTTTTATAAACTATGAGTCGATATAATGTCGTATTATAAAAAATCATGAACAAAGGGTGGGATAATGTGATTAAAGGAAGGATATGTAATTCCTGTAAAAGTGAAATACAAAGAAGTGAATTAGATAACAATTATTCAATTTGCCCTCGTTGTGGATATTATATGAGAATGCATGCAAGGAAGCGCATTTCAGCGTTAGCAGATAAAAAGTCATTTCGTGAATGGGATGCTAATATGAAGTTGAGTAATCCGTTAGGTGATAGAGAATATGAGGAGAATCAGAAAAAAGCTTCTTTAAAGCATAAATTAAATGATGCAATAATTACGGGTGAAATGGATATTGATGGTTTCCATGTTGCAATAGGTGTAATGGACACTAGATATATGATGGCTAGTATGGGATATGTAGTGGGTGAGAAAGTTACTCGATTGTTTGAAAAAGCCCAAAAAAAGAAGTTACCAGTTATTATGTTTTGTTGTTCTGGTGGTGCTCGAATGCAAGAAGGAATTATTTCGTTAATGCAAATGGAAAAAACAGTAGCTGCGGTAAAAAGACATGATGAAGCAGGTTTACTGTATGTATCAGTATTAACCAACCCAACGATGGGAGGGGTAACAGCAAGTTATGCGATGCTGGCAGATATTATATTGGGTGAAAAGGGTGCTATGGTAGGCTTTGCGGGTAGTAGAGTGATTGAACAGAATACGGGAGAAAAATTACCTAATGGATTTCAAACAGTAGAGTTTCAGAAAGAGCATGGATTTATTGACGCAGTGGTTGAAAGAATCGATGAAAGAAAATTTTTAAGTTATATATTAAAAATACATCAAAAAAGTAAGCCAATTAAGAAGAACGGTGTTAAATATAAGAACAAATTTGTTGATAGCAGTAAATTAGAGGATATTTCTGCGTGGGACAGAGTACAGATAGCAAGACAAACTGATAGACCGACAAGTCTGGATTACATAAACGCATTATTTGAGAATTTCTGCGAGTTAAGTGGAGATAGGGTGATGGGGGATGACAAGGCTGTTATTGCTGGAATAGCAAAATTTAACGGTAGAGCGGTCACAGTCATTGGTAATCAAAAAGGGAAAAAAACAATTGACGATGCAATATTTCGAAATTTTGGAATGTCTTCTCCCCAAGGCTACAGAAAAATATTGCGTTTGACGGAACAAGCAGAAAAATTTAAACGCCCAATTGTGTTTTTTATAGATACGATTGGAGCTGCCTGCGGAAAAGAAGCAGAGCAAAAGGGACAAGGTTTGGCAATAGCTAATCTTCTTCAAAGAATGTCTACTATCAGAACTCCGGTATTGTCAATTATAGTTGGAGAAGGTGGTAGTGGCGGAGCCTTAGCACTGGGAATAGGAAATGAAGTTTGGATATTAGAGAACGCCATATATTCCATTCTAACTCCAGAAGGATATGCGAGCATTGTATGGAAAGACAGCAGTAGGGCAAATGATGCGGCTGCTGTTATGAAATTAGATGCAAAGGAATTATATAAACTGGGAATTGTTGAACGAATTATTTGTGAAAAGAAACCTGTCACAAAAGACAATATGTCTGAGGTTTGTAATGAACTGCGAACTAATATGGAAGAGTTTTTTGTAAAATATGAAAAAAAGACTTCAAGAAGTATTGTTGATGACAGATATCGAAAATTCCGAAAGTATTGATGATATGATACTGTTCTAGTAAGTCAGGTTTAGTGAGGTTTTATGTAATATGAGATTGCTAATGATTATTCCATCGTTTTATACGATAAGCGGGAAGAAAGTAACACCGTTCTGGATGCCACCACTAGGACTGGCAACTATTGCAGCGGAAGTTCCAGATTATTGGGAGATAAAGATTATAGATGAAAATGTAGATGAACTAGATTATGAGCATGAGAAAGCTGATCTTGTAGTTATATCATTTTTAACAACAAATAGTGTCAGAGGTTACATGATAGCAGACGCTTTTAGATGTAGGGGTATAAAAGTTGTAATTGGTGGAGTTCATACAAGTGTCAAGCCTGAAGAAGCTATTTTACATGCAGATGCGATATGTATTGGAGATTCAGAGGGCATATTTAGGAATGTTATTAATGATTTTGAGAATAATTGCCTTCAAAAGAAATATGAAAGAATTTGTACTGTGGATAACATCAACGTATTTAACAAACCAAGAAGGGATTTATACAATAAAGAAAAATATCTGACTATAAATACAATGCAGACATCTAGAGGATGTCCACATGTGTGCTCGTTTTGCAGTGTTGCATCCAGATATCATAGGAAATATGGTGTCAAGCCTATTAAGCAAATACTTGAAGAGATAGAAGAAATGGATGTGCATGGCGACCCTATTTTTTTTGTTGATGATAATATGTTTGTTAACAAGAAACGTACCATTGAGTTACTCACGGAATTAAAGAGGTTCAATTTACAGTGGTGGACACAGACTGATATTATTACAGTTCAGGATGAAAAATTTCTGGAACTGGCAAGAGAGAGTGGATGCATAAATCTGGTTCTGGGATTTGAATCGTTGTCAAGCGTTAGTATTCAAAAAATGTCTAAGGTTCAGAATGTTGGATATAGTTATGAGGAAACAATAAGAAAGATCCACAAACATGGAATATTTATTAATCCAAGTTTTACTTTGGGTGTAGATGAAGATGATGAAACAGTATTCCAGAATATTTATGATTTTCTTGATGCTAATAGAGTGATGTTTAGTACATTTAATATTTTGACGCCATTGCCAGGAACTGCTCTGTATGACGAAATGGAAAAAGAGAACAGGATTATAGATAGAGACTGGACACATTATGACATGGGACATGTTGTGTTTAAGCCGAGGAATATGTCAGTTCAAGCATTGAAAGAAGGGCATGATAGGTTGTGTGAAAAATACTACGGGATAGATGAGATATATAAACGAGTAAAGAAATTGAAAGATGAAAAAGATAAATTTGATATTAACCTGGTTCTTGGATGGAACCTTGGCTATAAGCGCTTGATAGATAATTTTGGAACTTTTATGTGATGAAAATTAAAGAACAAAACAAATTAAAAGAAGTTTTACTCCAGACAGATATTATGAGAATGCCGGATCAGATAAATTCAATTATATTTGGTAAGGAAATAGAAGGTGAATGTAAATATTCCTCGTTTTCTAACTATCTATCGGAGGCAGGATGTGTGTCCCTGATTTTGGAAACAACAGGGCAATATGCAGAAATACTTATCCGTAATTCAGAAAAGCTAGGTACGGAAAAGATGTTTTTGGCAGAAGTAAAGGATTTGAAAATCTATAGTGATATTGCTCAAAATGATATCTCTATCAGAGTTCGGTTAATAATGAAAATAAAAAATATTTATAAATCGTACACTGAAGTGTATGTAAAGGATGAGTTAATTGCGTCAGGGTATTTAATTCATATTAGAGAATGAGAAGGCGGAGGAGAAGAGGTGAAAGTATCTGTAATAATTCCAACATACAATAAAGCTTCTAGGCTTAAGTATATGCTTCAAGGCCTGAGTAATCAAGATTTAGAAAAAGACGATTTTGAGGTTATTATTATTAATGATGGTTCGATGGATAATACTGAAGAGGTAGTTAATGGTTTTAGGAAAGAAATAAACATCAAATATATATATGAAGAGAATCGTGGTCAGGCAACTGCTAGAAATAAGGGAATTGCAGTAGCAGAAAACGAAGTGATTCTCTTTCTTGATGATGATATTTTAGTTGGTAAAGATTTAGTAAGAAGGCATGCTGAGGAACATGAAAAGAACAGAGGAAGTGTTGTTCTTGGAAAGATAAATCTCATTCCTGCTTCAAATTACGAAACCGTTGTAGAAGTTATAGAACAATATGGCTATAAAAATGCGCTATACAATTTATCTGAATATGTATGTGAAGACTGGTACCTTGACATGGTAGAAGCAATCTACCGAAAGGGGATGCTAGGAATAGCATGGATATGTTTTACAGGGGGGAACTCGTCTATAGAAAAAAAAGATTTGTTGAAACTTGGTGGGTTTGATACAGAGTTCTATAGATGGGGACCAGAAGATATAGAACTTGGTTATCGCTGCAAGAATGCAGGACTGAGTTTTAGATATTGTCAGGAGTTATTGGGATATCATATTGATAAGTATAAAGATCGGGCTCAAATGATGTCAGATACGGCAAGGAATGTGAAGTATCTAAAAGATAAATATCCTGATGACAAATCGGTGGCAAATTACATTGATTATACATGCGGTGGTTTTTCGTTAGAAGAGTTTTATTGTAGAGAAACCAATAAAGAGTTTAATGCGGATGAATACAAGGATTTGGTTAAATTCAAACCATTTGATTATATAAATTTAAAATCAAGGAGATAAGAATGTATAAATTGTATCTTGAACAATGTGTAGATAACGTTTTGCTGAAGATGGAAATTAATCGTAGCCAGTTCGAAAAAAAAAATATACACTTTTTTGCCTTTGAAAAAAGAAGATGCAGCATAGAAGAAGGAAGACTACTAGACACAAAATTTCAAAAAGAAGATAAGAATTATTTTGCAAGCTGTGAATGTAATGCTTCTGATGATATAAAAGCGGTTGCTGCTGGTATTGTGTTAGAATCAGGTAAGAAATATAAAATGGCAGAGGTTTATCGGGCTAATGGGTGGATACAGGATGCCAGTGTTGTTCCGTATCCGAGGAGAATGATAGGTTTCAGTCTTACAAATCAATGTAATCTGAATTGTGAAATGTGCTGGCAGGTAGACAGAACACGTAAACTTTATGCTTCTTATGAAATGATAAGTAAGACACTGGAAAACATAAAGGCTTTGGGCAATCCTCCAATATATATGTGGGGAGGCGAACCTTTTTTACATACTGATATAGCAAAGATAATAAAGAAAATTCATGACCTGGGACTTTTTTCTATTATCAATACAAATGGGACGCTGTTGTTTAACTGTGTCGATAAGATTATTGAGTGTATGCCTGATATGATAATTATTTCAATTGATGGTACTGAGGCGGTTCACGATAAGGTAAGAAATCAGAAAGGCGCTTACCAAAGAATAATAGAGGGTATTAAGAAATTAAACAGCATAAAAAAAACTAAGCCACTGATAGCAATTAACTGTGTTATTACTGAAGATAACTATAAAATACTTCCCGAAATAGAACAATTAAGAAATGAAATTAATGGAAGCTTCCTTGAGTATCAGTTGATGATGTTTTATTCAGAAGAAGAAAAGGCCATACATAAAAGGAGAATCAAAGAAGAATTTGGCGTTGATGCAACATCGATTGACGGGTATCCCACATCGATGGGAAATGTAGATTTTAATGAGCTTTGGAAAACACTTGAAGAGGTTACATCAAAATCAAAAAACAGAGCCAGAGTATTTCCGTATAAGGTAAAGACATTTGAAAACCTTGATGATTATATTTATCATCCCAACAAAGTGTGTGACAGACACTGTGAAAACATAAGCAGTGCAATGTGGATAGAGGCGGATGGAACAGTTTATCCATGTTCGAATTTCACAGACGTTGGTGTTGGAAATGTCTATACTTCAGATGCATTGGATATTTGGAATAACAATTCATTTTTAGACTTTAGAGATAAATTAAACAATCATCTACTTCCGATATGCAGCAGATGCTGTGATATGTACAAAACAGATTTGTTTCAGGCAGGAAATTGATATATGAATAATGATTGGCCAAAATTGAAACTTAATTTTGAAGAGAAAAAAATAATTATTCTTGCGCCACATATGGATGATGAAGTTATTGGATGTGGTGGAGTGATTTCAAAACTCGTTAGTCAGAATAAGGATGTATATGTTGTTTTCATGACAGATGGTACAAAGGGAACCACGGGTAATAAATCAAATAATTCTCTTTTGCACACACGACATGAAGAGGCTATGAAAGTAAAAGAAATATTTGGTCTTAAAGACATTTATTTTTTAAATTTGGAAGATCGAGGTGAGTGGAATGTTAATGAAACATTGAGCAGATTATCAGATATTTTTTCTGATATAGAGCCAGATGCGGTGTTTGTTACTCCATCTAATGATTTACATGAAGATCATAGGAAAACAAACGGTCTTCTAAAGAAGTTTATTGAGTCTGGAGGCTATAAGAATTCCGTATATATATACGAGGTATGGACTCCGATTAATCCGAACAGGATAGTAAATATTACCAAGTTTATTGAAAAAAAGATAAAAGCTATAAATTCATGCGAAAGTCAGTTGGGAGTTATAAATTACAGAAAAATGTTGCAGAGTCTTTCGGCGTACAGAGCATGTTTTATTCCAATTGACGGAATAGACTATGCAGAGACATTTATTGAAATGAGTAGTGATGAATTCATTGCAGAAGAGGAGTTGTAATGGAAGAAAAAACCATAGTAATAACAGGAATTGGCGTTTCGACGAGTATTTCAGATAATTATGAGGAACTTGTAGAATGCATAAAAAATAATACCTATAACAGACATAGTCGTGGTAATGATATTTTGGACGCTGTGGCAGAAAAGTTTGGAAGAAATGCATGTAGAAGGATGGACAACTTTACGTTATACAGTCTTATGTCAGCATATAATGCAATAGAGAATTCAAAACTTGATTTGGACAATGAGGATAAGACAAGAATAGGAACTATTTATTCTACAATTTGGGGGCCGGCATATACTACGAATAATTATTTTGAACCCGTCATAAAAGCTGGTGCAAAAGGAGTTTCTCCTTTATTGTTTCCATACACTGTTACTAATGCGGCGTTGGGTGCAGTTGCCAGAATGACTGGATTATCGGGAGTAAGTACAATGCTTGTAGAATCATCTGCCATAGAGTTCTCATGTGGTCAGATTAAGGATGGAAAAGCAGATGTGATTGTATGTGGAGCAACTGAATTTTTGACTCCACTGATAAAGGAATTCGGTTTTGACAATGAATTAAATGTTCCCTTTGATGGGGCAGTTTCCTTAGTTTTAGAAACCAAGGAACATGCCATGAACAGAGATACTCATATTTATGCAGAGATTTCATGCAATAGTTCCATCTATTCACAGAGCTTACAACATGAGTCAATGTTCTCATGCGACTTGTTATCTTTTGAACAGATTGTTTCTGTAATCTATTACATTGTTTATGGAATGGACCCGGAAGAATCATTAGTGTCAAGAATCGGTGAAAAATGTTTTAATACTATTAAGATGGTGAAAAAATATGAAAAATGATTTTGTTGGTAAAACAGTATTAATAAGTGGTGGAAGTAGTGGAATAGGACAGAGAATGTGTCTTGATTTTGCAAAATCCGGGGCGGATATAGCTTTTTTATATAATTTGAATGATGCTGGTGCCGAAGAAACCTATAAGCAGGTGATGGAACATGGAGTTAATTGCTATAAATACAAAGCATCTGTTCAGGACTACGAGGAAATAAAGAATGTAGTTGAGGATTTGATTAAAAAGACTGGAAAAATAGATGTTCTGATTAATAATGCCGGAGTGCTAAAAGTGGGTCCGCTTGCGGGAATGCACCATGATGAATGGAAAGATGTCATTGATATTAATTTGAATGGAGCATTTAGGTTGACCAAGTGTTGCCTTCCGTATTTGTTAAAGGGAAAAGGAATAATAATAAATATTAGTTCATATATGGCATTTAAGCCAAATGGTTCCGGGCAGGCAGTATATAGTGCTACCAAAGCAGCGTTGATTGGTTTGACAAGGGAGCTGTCAAATGAGCTTGGAAGAATTAGTATTAGAGTAAATGCTATTGCACCAGGTCTTATAGATACAGTCATGACAGATAAACTTCCTAAAAAGACAAGAGACGGGCTCGTTGCAAGTACCTCATTGAAGCGGATGGGACGCGTTGAGGAAATATCTTCTATGGCATATTATCTAGCATCGGATGAAGCAAAATTCATTACAGGACAGACATTTATTGTTGATGGTGGAAGTGTAAAGGGAACATTTTAAGGAGATAGATTTATTATGGAAAAAGTTGTTGTAACAGGATTAGGAGTCATTTCCGCTTTAGGAAACAACATTAAAGAGTTTAAGAGCGGATTAATAGAAGGGAAATCGGGAATTAAGCCAATTACGCGTTTTGATGCATCGGAATATAGGAATCCAAATGCAGGTGTAGTTGAAGGAGATTTTGGTAATGATTTTATTTCCCTGCAGTATGCAATCAATGCAAGTGAGCAGGCTGTTATTGATGCAGATATCGACTTGGAGAAGGAGGAACACTCACGTGTAGGTGTTGCAATTGCATCATCGCTTGGATGTGTTGGTCAATTTGAGAAACTGATTACAGAGAAGATTAATGGTAATAAAAAAGAAATTTCAACCTTCAAAAATATTCCGCATTCTAGAATTGCAAGTTATATAAGCAATAAATATAATGCAAATGGTCCATGTGTTTCACTTGATACAGCATGCGCATCGGGAAGCAGTATTTTAGGATATGCATATGATTATATCAGAAAAGGTCAGTGTGATGTGATTATTGCCGGAGGTGTGGATGAGTTAAGCATTTTAAGCTACAGTGGCTTTAGCGGAATGATGAATTTGTCAAAAGATATTTGCAAGCCTTTCGATAAGAACAGAACGGGAATCTTGATTGGAGAAGGCTGCGGAATCGTAATCCTTGAATCATATACTCACGCAAAAAAGCGAGGAGCTAAAATTTATTGTAGTATTGCCGGTTATGGATTAAGTAATGATGCCTATCATGAGACCCAGCCCGATCCTAAGGGAGAGGGGGCTGTGAAAGCTATGAAAATGGCGCTTAAACAAGCATCTATTTCTGGAGAAGAAGTTGACTATGTAAATGCACATGGTACGGGAACTAAGCAGAATGATGCCATGGAAATGAAGGCGATAGATGCGGTATTTGGTGATTTTAAGAAGAACATCAAGGTTAGTTCCATTAAAGGGGCTATAGGCCATACTCTTGGTGCGGCTGGAACTATTGAGTTTGTTGCGACTGCGATTGCTATAAAGGATGGTATTGTACCACCAACAATCAATTTTATAGAACCAATGGATGAGTATAGTGATTGGGATTTTGTTGTAAATAAATCTGTTAAGCAAAACATTAGATATGCCATGTCAAATTCGTTTGGTTTTGCAGGCAATTGCTGTGCCATTGTTTTGAGAAATGAGGAAGACAATGAGTAATATATATGATGTAGTGGTAATTGGATCGGGATTAGGAGGGCTTACTGCAGCGGCTAGGCTTGCTAAGCATGGAAAGAGTGTAATTGTTTTAGAACAGTATAATAGGATAGGGGGGTTCGGTCAGTCCTACAAAATGAATGGTCATACTTTTGATGTGGCGGTTCATGGAATCTGGTATTGGGAAGAAGTTCGAAAGATATTGGATGAACTAGATATTAAACTTGATATTGTGCCTGTAAGGCGCAAAGACAGAATAGTATTTAAAAACGGGTATGAATTTTTTGCTACAAGCATTCCGGAAATGAAAGAACAAATAACCGCTCTTGTTCCACATGAAGCAGAGGGAATTGCGTCATACTATGATAATCTGTTGGCTGCTATGCATGCACTAACGACGCTTTCAATTGATCCATGTAATTTTGATGCACGACGTGAGTTTATTAAATACAAGAATTATTGGGGAATGACTTTAGAGCAAGTAATAAAGTCTAAAGTTAAAGATCCGATGGCAGTATCAATGCTTATGGGGTATCACGATAGCTATTTATTTAATTATAGTTGGTTTTACCCAGCATATCACCTGTTTACTTCTAAATTTCTATACGATGCGTGGCTTCCTGTAGGAGGTTCCCAGCCGTTGGTTGATGCTTTGGAGAAAACCATTCTTAATAATGGTGGTGAGATTATGGTTAATTCTTTAGTAACCAAGATTGAAGTAGAAGATGGTGTTGCTAAGGGAGTAGTTCTTGATGATGGAACAAAAATCAGTGCTATAGATGCAGTTGTTTCTGATGCAGATGGGCTTCTTACATATGAAAAAATGATAGGTGTTGAGAATTTAACCGGCGATATGAAGAAGGAGCTTGCGAAATGGAAAAATAAAGCAAACTCCTTATCATACTTCATTTTAAATATTGGTTTGGATATTGATGTTAAAGAAGAATATGGTATTGAAGGAGATTTAACAGTATATTATCCGTCTACTGAAATTCTGGAAATGTTTAAGACAATTGATGCGGGAACGCTTCCTGAAGATTTCTGGTTATGGATTGTATTCCCTTCGGTTAATGATCCGACATTGGCACCAAAAGGGCATTCAACAGGATTGCTTTCAGTATTATGTCCTTATAATTCAGAGAACTTTAGCGAAGTTTCTAATGACTATTGCTTCGATGGATTTAAACCCAATGGTGATAAAGGAGAGACATATGAGCAATTCAAGTTAGAACTCGCAAAGAGACTGATTGAAAGAGCCGAGGAGATTTATCCTAATCTTTCATCTCATATTGTTGTTCAGGATATGATAACACCTATGACGATAGAGAGAATCACATTGAATTATAAGGGAGCTACATTAGGATTTATGCCGGATACTTCAGATAGAGATTTGGCTGTGGGATTTAAGTTGAAATCAGGAATTAAGAATCTATATATGGCTGGTGCATGGGCAGAGAATGGATTTAGTTCACCAGCTGTGATAAGTTCAGGGAATATGGTTGCTGGAGATATTTTAGATATAAAGACTGAGAATTTGTATATTGATCCTGAACATCGTTTAGAAAGACTGACAAAATTTGTTGAGCAAGGGGAATAGTATGAGTCAAAAAATAGCAATTATAACAGGTGGCACAAAAGGCATAGGACGTACTCTGTGCGAGATGCTCAGCGATAAGAATATAACTGTCTGCTCAATATATCATTCTGATAAAGAAGCTGCGGAAGCATTCAAGAATAGGATGCAGGAACAGGGAACTTTTATAGAGATGTATCAGGCAGATGTTGCTAATGAAAAAGAGATTCAGAGTGTATTTAAGGAAATATATCAGAAGCACGGAAAGATAGATTTCCTTATCAACAATGCAGGAATTACAAGAGATAGAGCATTCTTTTCCATGAAGGAAGAGGATTGGTTGACGGTAATCAATACAAACCTAGTTGGTACTATCATATGTACTCAATGTGTTTTGAAGTACATGATAAAAGAAAAATTTGGACGAATAGTTAATGTCAGTTCTGTTAGTGGGATTATTGGTAGCGCTGGTCAGGCTAATTATTCATCAAGTAAAGCCGGAGTAATAGGTTTTACAAGAGCAGTAGCATTAGAAACCTCTGGTTACGGCATTTTGGTAAATGCAATTGCTCCAGGTTTTGTAGAGACTGAGATGATTGCCAAAATGGACGAAAAGCACAGACAAGGATATTTAAATCATGTACCAGTTAGAAGATTTTCTCAGCCTGATGAAATAAGCAAAGTTGTTTATGATTTATTAGATAATGACTATATAACAGGTCAGGTAATAAGCATAGACGGCGGATTGACACTAATATAAAAAACCATTAGGTTTTTATATAAAATAATAAAGGAGAATATATAAAATGACAAGAGAAGAAGTAGTACAAAAGGTAAAGGAATTAATTATTGAGAGACTCAATCTTGAGATCACACCTGACCAGATTGAGTCCGATGCACCTATTTTCCTCGGTTCAGAAGTTGAAGGAAGTAAGAAGGGCTTGGGACTTGATTCAGTAGATGCTCTTGAGTTAGTTGTAGGATTAAATAACGAATTCGGTATCACTATCACAGATGAGGATATGGGTATTTTTGAGAACGTTGACAAAATCACAGATTTTGTTCTTGAACACATTAATTAATTATCCCTTTATAATGGTTATGGATTGAGTGATGTTTTTTAAGGAAACGCTGATTAACTAATCTGTATATCTGTAGCAGTGTATTGCTTGTTTTTATAAAAAATGATAAGTAAGGGTAATGCAGAATTTATTTAATCAGTGTATCCTTAGATATCTAAAAATGACTCTTAAATCTATAAATTGGAGAAGACGGGATATGACTGTTTATGATGCTATTATTGTAGAAGAGAATATATCAAGTCTAATGACAGCGTGCTTACTTCAGTATAATGGCATTAAGACATTGATTTTTGAGAACACAAAAAGTGAAATAACAAAGGTGTTAGAATCGCTGTATTATTGGGATCCAGACAAAGGAGCACTGGGAATTGCCTTAAAGAAATTAGGCATAGAAAGTACATTTATAGGACAAAAAGTGAAATATACAGACAAGCTAATTCTAGAAGATATTTCATTGATGAGAGATACGGATGTTGAAATATATATGGAAAAGTTGGTTAATCTTTTTCCTGATAATAAAGAAGAGATTACTCAATTATTCAATGATATGCGATTAGTCTCAGAGGAATGGCTTCGTCTGTTGGATGCTGGTTCTGTTTTCACAGCAGGGTCTTTAAAGCAAATGATGAAGTTCAAAAACGTTTCATTTGCTGATTATTTGGATAGAACCATTAGTAATGAGCGGCTAAAAGAACTACTTATGCTTGACTGTGACAAGAAAAATGCGGCATTTGTTGTTATTTCAGGTTATGTATTTTCTCAGGTGATGGATGGATACATAGTAGGTGATGTATCTGAAGTTTATAGTCTGTTAAAGGATTTCTTCGTAAAGGAAGGCGGAGAAATCATGGTAGATAGTCATTTGACACAGATAACAAAAGAAGATGATAGATATCTTATTAATGATGATAAAGATAATGTATTTTGTTCTGAACTGATTGTTAGTCCTTATACGGAGAGAATTTTTAAGAAAAAATATTTTGGAGATACTTTTGATGAGGGAAATAATATAGGAACGCAATATGTCGTAATAGACATTGAATCTGTATGTTCAGCTTCGTGTGGGTTTTGTGTAAGAGAGAAAACATATTGCGTTTTTGAGAACGTGAAGTGCATTTTGAATGTGCTTAGAACACAAGACAGAGTAGTAATAAAAATAAACTGTGAAGATGAATTATATGTTAATCATAGGCTTGTTAAGCATATTTGCAAAGTATGTGGAATAGAAAGACATAAGCATGTGGATATTTATGATAACGAAAGATTAGAACAAGAGATTGGCCTTTGGGCTCAAGATATACAAGGGTGGGAGTTTGACTCGAAACAGATGCAACAGAACGTTATGGAGATTGAATCATCCTCAAAAGGATTATATACATTAGGAGAATGGGGATGTGCACATTTTACAGCTGCAATATGTGTTGCCAATACAATAGTTAAGAGGAGAAATAGTAAATGAGTGAATTTAATTCTATATTTGAGTATTTACCACAGCAATATCCATTTGTAATGTTAGACCGCGTCGTTAGCATAGAGCATGGTGAAAAGAGTATTGCTCTTAAAAATGTTACTACCACTGAATTCTGGGTGCCTGGACATTTTCGAGGAAAACCGATATTCCCGGGAGCTCTCATGATTGAAGCAATGGCGCAGGCAGGTGGACTTATTTTTGTAGATACCGGGAGTGGTAAAAAAGTTGGAATGATTACTGCAGTGAACGATGTGAAATTTCTCAAGACGGTAGTTCCTGGTGATACATTGATTATAGAATCAGAGAAAATAGCTCAGCTGGGTAAGCAGGCAAAAGTCAAATCGGAAATAAAAATAAATGATAAAGTAGTAGCTAAAGGAACGATATCCTACGTTTTTGAATGATTGAGGACTGATTGATGAAAGATAATGAGATTGAATTTTATGTAAGATTTAATGAACAGGATGATATGGGAATTGTTCATAATAGTGTTTATTATATATGGTTTGAAATGGCAAGAAATAATTTTGCATACCACATTCTTGATGCGAATTACCAGCAACTAAAGGAAATGGGAATTGTTTTGCCGGTGGTTCATTCTGAATGTAAATACAAAAAGTCGGCAAAATTTGGTGATAAAGTCAGTGTTACATGTTTCTATGAGCCATGTAAGAAAAACGTATTAAAACTCCATTATGTGGTGAAAAATGCTGAATCAAAAGACGTATTGGCAATAGGATATACAGAGAATGTGTTTACTACGCTAGAAGGAAAACTCTTGTTGGAATGTCCACTTGTATTTGATAAGGCATTAAAAAGTATTCCAGAAGATTTTGTTTATAAAAAATAAGATAGGAGCATTGGGTATAAGATGAAAAAACTAGATTCTTTTGAAAGTATTCATCAAAGATCTTTTTTATGCATGGTCGGTGCATTCAGAGATTTGTTGGAATTCAGCGGTCATAAGTATAGTTATCCATTTTGTCTTGGAATTTCAAGTGAAATGGGTTTTTGCTATGGCCACAATAATGCTTCGGAGGGTCAGTTTTCCTATATGGCGTCGCCTTCGTATTCAATACAGCATGCTATAAACAATATGTGCCGTGTCACCAATGTATGGTCTGAGACTGGACGTGTACAAAATAAAGAAAAGCTGAAGCGAATTATAAAGAAGTATATTGATGAAGATAGACCACTATTATTAGAGGTTGAATCAACTTCGTTTTTTCAGGCATTGCATATTCCAACTTTTACAGTTAATACTACTTCTAATAATGTTTTTAGAATTGGCGGACATAATGTATTTATAGTTGGGTACGATGAAAATGAGCAGACCTATACGATTATTGAAGCGCTACTCCAGAAAAGCGTAAAGATGAGCATGGAAACAGTGCTTGATTCATGCGTAGTAACGGATTGCCTCATGGCACCTGAAGGAAAGTGGTCAGTATATTATGTTCCACCGGTTCTGCCAAGTGAAGATTATATGGTGTATCAGAGTCTGATGCATACAGTGCATCAGATGAAGGCAAAATATAGAGAAAATAAAGAGTTCTGGTATGGACTTGAAGGAATTAATCGATTTTTTGAAGACTTGGTAAAGTGGCCCGATCTAATGACTATGGAAGAACTTATCAGAAATTTGTCTATTCTTTATGACTTTGAACGTATGGGACAAGGTGGTGGATTTCTTAGAACAGCCTATGGTCAGTTCCTTAAAGAAGAGAGTGAGTCTTTGAAAATAGAGGAACTTGGTAAAGTTGCTGATACATATTTTGAACTTGGTACCATGTGGTCTGAGTTTGCAGAAAAGATTAGAATTCTGATAAATGATCCAAATAAAGAATCGTTTAAAAAAGTATTAACAGATAAAGAATTAGAAGCAAGAATATTAGATAAAGAAAGCAGAGCAATATATGAAATAGAAAATCTACTTTAGGTGCAAAGGGAAAAAGATGAACATATCAATTAATAATTACAAACATTCAATAGGGTCGCATTGCTCGTCGTCACTGATGAAAAACATATTGAACTTCAATGGTCTGAAGATATCTGAAGAACTCTGTTTTGGTATTGGTGCCGGTCTTGGTTTTATTTATCGAAAAGCGTTTAATCCGCCTTATTATTTTGTATTAGGCAGAAGTGATGATCTTGAAAAAAAGATTTGTTATTTCTTGGGCGGCGAAGCAATACCATACAAGACAGATGATGATGCAAAGGCGTGGGAAATAGTGAAAGAGTCAGTGCTTGATGGACAGCCTGCACTGGTAAATGTAGATGCATCATATCTCCCATATTTGAAAGAGAAATTCAGTATTTTTGACAGTGTTAGATATGGCGGACACAGAGTTTTGGTAATAGGATTTGATGAAGAAGCTGGAACTGTGGAACTGGCAGACTATTTGTGGACAGACAGGCAGGTAGTAAGTATGGAGGAACTGAAACTAGCAAGATGTTCATCCACAGGACAGACGCCACCGAACAATCTTGTATATCTGTTTAAGTTTCCCAAGGAATATATAGATATCGAGCAGGCTATTCGTTCAGGGATATACTTAAACGTGTCGGCAATGCTTCATCCTTGGTATGAAGTATTGGGATACAGTGGACTTGATAAATTTTGCCAACGAGTTACATCATGGAATCGGTTTATGAAGGAAGATATGGTCAAGACAAACGCTTTTATGACATATATGATGATGGAAGAAGTTGGAACAGGTGGTGGAAATTTTAGACGTCTTTATTCTAGATTCTTGCGTGAAGCAGAATCAATTTTGGAAGATAGCAGATTGGGTGAAGCATCCAAGATTTACGCTGATTTGGGAAGAAAGTGGAAAGAAGTAGCCTATCTTTTGCTTGATGGTTCCAAGGATATTACTTCTGGAATGTGGAACGGATCTGGAGCAAATCAGAAACTGCTGAATGAAATAAGTGAAAATGAACTAAAAGCATTGTATATCCTGCAGGAAGTACAATATAGAAAGTAATAGCAGATAGATTATGTTAAATAAAGAATATGATGTGATAATCATTGGTGGAGGATCGACAGGTGCAACATGTGCTAGAATTTTGGTGGATTTGGGCTTGCATGTTCTGGTCATAGAAAAGAGAATTCAATTTGATGATAGTAAAGTTGGTGCCGCTTTAGTTACGATGGAAGGATATCATTTGATTGATACTTATTTTCCTGAATTGACTGACAAGGTTTTCTCTGAAATTTCGGAAGTAGTCGGACCAATCATCTACTATAACAATGAGCTAGTGATTAAATCAAATAATTGCCAAATATGTTATAAAAGAAAAGAACTAGATACTCAGATGTTGGAGAATTGTAAGGCTGATGTCATTAGAGGTGCTTTATTTAAAAGATTCATCAAAGAGTCGGATAATACTATAGTTTATTTTGATGACAATGGTGTGGAACGACAGATTGTTTGTAAATATCTTGTCAGTGCAGAAGGCTACAATTCTTCAATTGCCAGACAGCTTTTCCCAGAGGTCATAGAGCACACATATAAAGTGTATGTTAGACAGGCTATTCTAAATGGTAGTTCTATATTTGAAGAAGGGCATTATTACATGCTGATGAATAGTAGTTCATTCCTAAACATGATTGTTCCCAAAGATGGAAAAATATACTTGATCGTTGGGAATGATTATGGCAGTGATATAGAAGATACATTTAATAAAATGCTTGAGAACATAAAGACAAACTATGAGTTTGAGGGTTATATTGTAGAAACAGAAGAAAGAGAGGTTTCAGACCTCTGGAGACATCCGCTGGCTGGAGCAGATAATATTTTGTTGCTGGGAGAAAGCGGAGGAATGTGGGGACAAGCAGATGGAATATATTATGGAGTTCTGACAGCCAAGTTGTGTGCAGAAGCTATTATAGAGAATTTCAATAAAAATGATGTTGATGCTGCCTCCATCTATCGACACCTTTTATATGAAAATAAGGTATTGGAAAAAATAGAGAAAGCGCATGCAAATGTTGCTCGAATGAGCAAGTTTTATAGAAAAAATAGTTGAACAAAAAAGACAAGATTGAAAGTAGAGCGAAAATGATTTACGATGTAGTTATTATTGGTGCTGGTCCGGCAGGATTATCATGTGGTATTATGTTACATAATTGTGGTAAAAAGGTACTTATTTTAGAGCGAGAGAAAGAACTAGGCATAAAAGTCTGTGCAGGCTTATTTGACGAGGTCGCTGAGGAGATTATAACTAATGTCTTGGGGGACCTCCCAGACGCAGTATTCTCCCAGCCGAACATATATGTTAATCCACAAGTGTACTATGATGGATGTTTGATTATTAATTCAAAAGTAAAAGAGAAAAATCTTGATAGGATGGAATTCGATAAGTGGATGTTTGAAAAATATAAGGGAGAACTTCGTTTTGGAGCTACTTATTTGAATCACATTGAAGAAAAAAATGGAAATATTAAGATTTATTATTCAGAAGATGGTAATGAAGATTACGTTGATACAAAGATTCTTGTTGATGCATCTGGTTATAACTCTGTAATAATGCAGAAAATTTTCCCGGAAGAATTTATAAATATTAAAAAGATATATGTTCAGCAAATTTTATTCTGCGATACGAATAGATTAGATACAGAAAAGACGTATCTGTTATTAAAGAAAGACTCATTTCTGAATTATCTGGTTTCCAAAAATGAAATGTGGTACTTGTGCGTTGGTGAGGAAAACGAAGAGGCGTTAGAAGAGGCTGTTGAGTATTATGTGACATTTTTAAGAGAAAAATTTGGATGTTGTTACAACATAGTAAATAAACAGGTCAGATATGCAACCGATATTTGGATTAATCCACTTTATGGAAAAAGAAATATTCTGGGAATTGGAGAAGCAGCTGGATTGTGGGGCAAATGTGGTGATGGAATACGATTTGGTGTACAGTCTGGATATTTATGTGCAAAGAGTATAATTGATTCGGATTTGGAAAGTGCTCTCAATGTATCAGAAAAATACATTGAATACTGTAATAATGAGGAAATGACCAAGAAAATAGTCTTAGGTCATGGTAATGCGAATGCTTTGAACCGCTTTCATAGAAAAGTAAATATATTATCATTTGGTGCTCCCAGTATATATAGTGAGGTATAGAAAGTGATTGAGATAGAGATTCTTATAGAAGGGAAAAAATTTCCACAGAATTCCTCATCTGTAGTATTAGTAAAAGAAACAGTATCTGAAGAAATAACGAATAATTATCTGTTAGATACCGGCTCATATTATGACAGGTATAAACTGATAGATGTATTGACAGAAAGGAAGTTGAAACCGTATGATATACAATATGTAATTCTTTCACATTGGCATGTAGATCATCTTGGCAACATAGACCTTTTTAACAATGCTAAGATTATTGTGACGGAGGAGTGTATAGATACTAATATAGAACTTGATAGATTTATTGGTTCACTCAAGTCTGAAGATAAAATTGAGGAAATGACAGAACTACTTATGACTCTTTTTCCTGACAGTGGTATTAGTCGAGCTAAATTCAGAGCCATGGCAAATTTATCTATTTATCACAAGGAACAGATAGCATATATTTGCGAAGCATTTAGACATAATCGCATCAGAATAATAAAAGACCCTAATGAAGGAATATTAACTAATTTATTATCAGTATATAAATTTGACTGTCATACCAAAGAAGACATAGTTACAAAAATACAGTTAACTAATAATTGTGCTTTTTTTATGGGAGATATGATATTAGATTCTGATGATAATTATTTCCTTGAAAAGTCCACTATTGAAGATTTGGGCATAGTAGAAAACGATTTAGTTATTCCAGGGCATGGTAAGCCATTTTATTGGAGTGGTTTATAGACATAACAAATAAAGTAGTTATGAAAAGTCAAGCTAGATAAGAGTAGTGGCAATACACTTCAGTCGAGTAGTCAAAGTTACAGAGAGAAAACAGAAGTCCATGATATCGGAATGTATTACATCATAATACTAAAAACATGAAAAGAAGGGAGCAATGTGGTAATTCCCTGTTGGAATTATCATATAAAGGATAAAATGAACGAAGTTATAGTGTTAGGAAAGAAATTGAAAAAAACGTATGTACTTAGCAAAGAAGAAAGAATACAGTCAGTTGATGGCATTGACATTGAGATTAGAAAGGGTGAATTTGTGGTAATCATGGGAGATTCTGGTTCTGGAAAGTCCACACTTCTGTATCTTCTTTGTGGATTGGAAACAATTACGGAAGGCGAAATCTGTCTTGGATTAGAGAAGATTAATGATATGAGTGAAGATGAATTAGCTGTATACAGGAGAAAGAATATAGGTTTTGTTTTTCAAAGTATAAATCTTATTCCTAATATGACACTGTTGGAGAACATAGTTCTGCCAGGACTTCTTACGGGTGATAGCTATAAGGTGGTTGCTTCTCGTGCAAAAGAACTTCTTAAGAAATTGAATCTTGAAGATCAAGCTGATAAGCTTCCGGCACAGATGTCTGGTGGACAGCAGCAGAGAGGTGCAATTGTAAGAGCTTTAATCAATTCGCCAGATATTATTTTTGCGGATGAGCCTACAGGAGCTTTGAACTCATCTAACAGTAAGGCTGTTATAGAAACAATCAAGCAACTTAATGAGTCTGGTCAGACAGTTATCATGGTTACACACGACCATAAGATGGCTGCATACGGTGAACGTGTATTGTATATACGAGATGGTAAGATTTTAAGTGAAAAGAAGAACGACAAAAAATTATCAATTCCAGAGAGAGAAAAACAATTAGCAACTTGGTTAAACGAGAAGGGATGGTAAAAATGTCTGCGGTAAATTTAGTAGTTAAGTCAAATTTTAAAAGGAACAAACTTCAAAATATTTTGGTTGGTATGGTGGTAGCAGTTTGTGCACTGATAATGTCTACAGGTTTTGCAACATTTGGTGGAATGTTTTCTTCATTTGACTCTATGTATAATAATCAAAATGCTGCAGACATTATGATGATATTGGATGAATCATTGTACGATTCTACGGAAGAGTATAACTGGTGGAAGAATAATGAGGATGTATCAGAAATTTCTGAATTGATTCCTTGTACAGATAACAGATCTATAACACATGAAGGAGAGAAATTATCTTCATATAGCGATTCTGTATTTTTTGCAGTTAAATATCCGGATTCAAAACTTGATCGATTGATTGTTATTGAAGGTGCTGAGACCGAATGTCCTGGTGCTGATGAAGTATGGATTCCAACAAGTTATGCTAAGTCATATGATATCGCTATTGATGATATTATCGAAGTACCGGCGGGTGATGATAATGTTAATTTAAAAGTTACAGGTATTGTGGTTGATCCATATTATAGCAGTGGTTTTATTTATCCTTATAGATTTTGGACTAACGAGAACACTTATGATAAATTAGTTACTGGCGATGGATATTCTTTAATATCTGTGAAGGTAAAAGATGGTTCAAAAATTGATTTCGTGTGGAAAGAGTATACAGAACATCTAGATAATTACTTTGTCGGTACTATGTTAGATATCAATTCAGTTCGTTTTGCATATTTGATAATGACAGGAATTATATGTGGTGTACTGCTGGTATTTTCAATATTTATTCTTGTTATCACACTATATGTTGTAACAAATGCGTTATCTGTATCGATTCTTTCTGATTATACGACTATTGGTATTTTGAAAGCTTTTGGATTTACGTCTAAGCAGGTAAGAAATGCTTATGTAAAGTTGTATGGGTCAATTTGTACCGTTTCGATTATAATCGGAGTAATTGTGAGTTTATTCTTAAGTAAGCTGATGCTATATATATTTGGAAAGAGTATGGGGGTATCTTCAAATGGTACAGCCATTATTATTCCGTACATGATTTTTACCTTTGTTATTTTATTTGCTATTTCAGTTGGAATTATCAATGGATGCGCTAACCAAGCAAAAAAAGTCAGTGCTGTGCAGGCAATTAAATTTGGTGCTCCGCCAAAAAGCGTTGAAAAGAAGCGAGTTACTCCTAAAATAGTTTATTCATTTAAAAGTGTAACAACGATATATGCAATTAAGCAAATGCTTACTAATCCAAGACAAGTATTCTTTATGCTAATCTCTTCTTTTGTAACTGTAGTAGTTGTAGTATTTTCAGTAAACGTGTTTACGTCCATTCAGAATATGGATAAAGATATGTCTGTATGGGGAATGGATAAGAGCGATGTACGTGTTGAGCTTAATAATGGATATTATGAGGAAAATCAGATAATAGATGAGATTTTGGTAGACGAGCGCGTGGATAAAGCTTCAGCCGTTATGGAGTATTTCCCGGTAAGTATAGAAGCGGTTGGTGATATTGCCTCTACGGTTCTCGTAGGAAATATTTATGAAAAGAGTCTGGATGACATGGGATTGGAAAACATTGAAGGGTGCAATCCTTCGGAAAGTGACGAGATATCTTTGGGCGTTAATACCGCTAAAAAGTATGGCGTATCCATTGGGGAAAAGTTTTCACTAGTAATAAACGGAAAGAAACTAGAATTTATAATTACTGGTATTTTTCAAACAGCATCTAATACAGGTAATGGTTATAGATTAACTGCTGAAGGGTATAACAGATGTGGAATCAATTTTCAGTCATATCTATACGCAGTTATCTTGAAAGATAATAGCATAAAAACGAACTTTATCAATGATTATTCAAAGAAGTATAAAGACGAACTAACAATAGAAGATTCAAATACAATTGTAGGTGGAAGCATTTCTTCCATAACTACAAGTGTTGGTCTTGGTGTATTTGTAATGTCCGCACTGTTCATAATCATTCTTATGATCATTATTGCGAATGTAGTAACTCTTTATGTTCAGTATGAAAAAAGAAATTATGGAATATTAAAAGTATGCGGTATGACTCCATTTCAGTTACATTTTTCACTTGTTAAGCAGATGTGGATCATATTACTGTTAAGTATGATAATTGGTATACCTGCGGCTATAAAAGGAACGCCAGTTTTGATGAGTTTAATCATGTCAAACATGGGTATGGTTCGCTATCCTATTGCAACTAATATATTATTGACACTTGAAGCAATGGTAATTTTATTTGTTGCCATCAGTGTAGTATTTTGGAACTCAACAGGAAGAATCCTGAAAATAAATGCCAGAGAGCTTATTTCAGAATAAGATATGTCTACTTTTGTTTATCTCTTAGAATTAGATAAAATGAATAGCTGTTATCAATTACTTTGTAAGAAATGCAAAAAAAAATATGGACATATATTGGATGTCAGAAATATCAACTGCACTCTGGTTCAATATGGTCTTTACAAAGAATATGGTAGAGAGAGAGATATAATTATATGCAAAAGTGAAAACGGAGCTCCATATATTCAAAACGAAGATACTAGAATAAGCTTATCGCATGGTAAAAAGATGACAGGATGCGCTTTTTCTGATAATTGTGTAGGTTTAGATATACAGGAAGTAATAAAATACAAGCTGGGGTATGCAGATTTTTTATTATCAGCCTATGAAAAAGATATTTTAAAAAGTTCAGAGGATAAAGATTTATTTTTGACAACCATGTGGACACTAAAAGAAGCATATGGAAAGTATCTGAATGTCGGACTGAAATATGATTTTGCGAGAACTGGATTTGACTACTCTTTATCGGTAGAGCATACAGTCAATGGAACAGTATATAAATCAGAACAGTTGCATGGGTCTGTTATTTCATGTGTGTCTAAAGATTCTAGTGTTTATTACGAAGTGGGTATAGAGGAACTTTTAAGATTTATAATAAAGACATCGTAGAGTGTCGGGAAAGGAAGAGAGTGCCATGAAGAGAAAGATTTTTGAACTTTTGATTTTAATGTGCGTTATTTTTACAGTAGTAACTTTTTTTGAAAGCTCCATACAATTGATGTTTGGGCAGAAAACAGACGAAAATGTTCATATTTTGAATCGTATGTCCTATGCATTCATAGGTGCGTTGTCAATATCATTAGTTAAGAATATTAATATGAAACATTCTTTTTTGGATGTTCTTGTGCCTTATCTTATTACTACTCCATTAATGTTCTTATCTGTCTTTATTACTTCATTGCATATGTTCATGCCTGATACGGCGTATAGAGATGCATTGTTCTTTTTCACACTTATATTTTTTATCGTAGGTTATCTTATTGTTAGGAAGAAGAAAAGAGAGGATTAAGAAATGAAGAAAGCTATCTTGTTTTCCGGGCAAGGGGCCCAGTATCCAGGTATGTTTGTGGCTCTGATTGAGAAATACGATTATATTAAAAAGATTTTTTCTGAAGCGTCAGATATAGTAGGAATTGATTTAATAAATCTGTGTAAGAATGGCACTGTAGAAGAAATGTCCCAGACTCAGAATCTCCAGCCACTTATACTGACATGTGATATTGCAGCATGGGAGCTATTGAAAAGAAATGGCGTAAGTGCAGATTATTTTGCGGGATATTCATTAGGTGAATACGCGGCATTATATGCCTCAGGATTCATCTCATTTATAGATGTTATGGAATTGATTGTAGTTAGAGCCAATGCGATGCAGACTGCCGTACCTATAGGAGTTGGTGGTATGGCTGCTGTAATTTTCAGTGATCAAAGTGTTGTTGATAACTACTTTAAGAGTCTTGATAGGAAGGTTTGGATATCAAATAAGAATACAAAGGGACAATATTCAATTTCAGGAATAACAGAAGATTTAGAAAGTACATGTGAAGAACTGAAAGAGCTAGGAGTTCTTGTTAAAAAAATTCCTGTTAGTGTGCCATTTCATTGCGAATTATTGAAACCGGCAGCAGATACAATCAAGAATAAGCTCGATCAAATTAACGTAAATGAAGTTTCTGTTCCTATAGTCATGAACTTTGATGGAACTATGGAAACAAATATTAGAGAAATAAAGGATAAGTTGTATTTGCAGTCGTTTCATACTGTGCAATGGATAGAGACTCTTAATTTCTTGTATTCAAGAAATGTTACATGTTTTGTTGAGTGTGGTCCAGGGTATACTCTAACCAATTTTACTAGACGTATGCGATTTGAAAATGTACAGATACATAATGTTGAGAATGATGAAACTTTGCAGAAAACAATTTATGAGATTGTCGGAAAACGAAGATATTAAGGAAAACTAATGTGCGTAAAGTGTTACAGTTTACAACACTCAATGTCAGTAGCTGCAAAGTATGGACAAATGAAAATAAATATGATAATGTTAAAATACAGAAGAAAAGTATATAAATTCCAAATTAAGTAGCTGCCCGCTACTGAAACGAACCAATTCTGTGCAACGATATATATAATAATGGGATTATGCACATCTTTGTTGTGTTATATATGTCCATAGCGTCCAATTTGGTCGTTTATGGACTTTTTTTATTATAAAAAATACGGAGGTGAAGGTTATGAGCATATATAAGAATTTGCAGCCACATGTACATGTATTAAAATTGACTGGTGGTACGGGAGATGGCAAGACAGAGATTGCAACGGTGTTTGCATCCAAAGAAGCCAGAAATGTATTATTAAGAGGTGTTGGACGAACAAATTCAACCTTGAAGGAACGTTTATTAGTGTATTCCGAGGAGTATACCGATAAGCTTTTAGTTGCTGTAAATTTGAATATGGAACCATATGATAAGTTAAGTTTGAGTGATTTGTTTGTTTCGTCTGTGGCAAAGGTAGTTAGAAGTCAGGGAAAGGTAGTGGCTTCCATTGTTGGAAGAGACGAAGAAGAATTAGAAAAATATTTAATTCAAGAAATGCAGGCAAAGAATAATGCAAAAGCAGTCTTGTCTTTTTTGACAGAGGAACAGAAAACCAAGATTGTGAGTGACTTGGTAGATATATACCATAGTTATCATATGTCAGAGCACAATTATGAAATATATAATTGTGTAAGAAATAATCTACCGGAAGGTGAAGCAAAAGATAATTCCACAAAATTTTTATCTGCTCTAAAAAATGAAGTAGAACGAATGATTGATATGCAGGGAGAAAACTTGCGTGAAAGTCTGTGGGATGTTCTTGCAGAAATAAATCATTGGCTTCATGAAGTGTTTTTTGAGTATTTTAGTAAAAGTGATATTTCAGAAGATGGATATTATTATAAGGAAATTTATTTAGACAATCAGGATGAGGCATTTATAGACGCAATGTTTACCGCTAACGATATTCAAAATGGTCAGAGACTTTCTTTGGAAGTGTTTTGTTATGATATAGTTATTTACATTCCTGTAAGTCAGGCGATAACTAAAATAATCAGGTCAAACGGGAAAACAAATGCTGTTTTTAAAGATAACAGGGATAATGTTGCATTTGGCATTTTTGATACTAGGGGACTTTTCCATGCAGAAAATACAGAAGACGATAATGCCGATTACCTAAGTGATTTGCTGTATCAGGGAGATGCAGATGCATTATTAATGGTAGTTCCCTTATTTGGGGATTCTAATGAGAAAAAAATACAGGAATTGTATAAAACAGCTTTTACTACTTATAGTAAACAGATACCTGCTTTTATGATACATAATAAAGTGGATTTGTTTGTAGACTCTATTCGAAAAGAGAGCTATATGGATGATCCTCTTTCAATGGATATGGAGCTGGGGCAAGAGTTGTCAAGTAAAGAAATTGTAAGTGCCATATCAGCTAGAGAGCAGGAATTACGGGAAGAAGTACAAAATGCTCAGACAAAATCCAGACAAAATTTGAAGATTAAGTCATTATCCTGTTATTTAAAAAGAGATGGTTCAATGCAAGAAGAGATTGTCAAAAGATATAACATATCAAATGTAATTATGACCGTATTTGCAGATACAGCCGACTATCTTGAAAAATCAGCAGTTAAAATTCAGGTAAAAACAGATAGACCGGAAAGTGAAGTTGTTGTAAGAATTGATAAAGAAAGATTAGCTGAAATTGTTCATGAGTATCTGTTGAAGGATGTTACGAATAAGAAAGTGTTTGCACCGGGACTTGCCGATTTGGCATTGAGTATTGGGAAAACACCTCATGGAAACTCCTATAATGCATTGCGCAGGAGATTGAAATATGGAGATGGTTATACATGCAATATTGATGAGTCGTATTATTATAATTGCAAGTCTTTTTCCATAAATTTTACAGCCAACTTACGAAACTTTGTTTCTACAGACATGGTTAAAAAAATTGTAAAGGAAACCATGAAATTATCTGGTGGATATTTCACAAAGGATAAGGATGAAGAAGAATTCTATTATATTGTAGAAGGCAGAATATTCCCGAAGATGTTTGTGGGACAGATGTTATATCATAAAGCAATGCTAAGTGCAGAACAGGAAGCAGTAGGATTTATGGCGCGATTCCAAAAGTTTCTGAAGAATAGTCAGCGATTTTTTGATAGTGGAAATCTGGACGAACAAGCGTATGTAGATGCTATGTATCATGTAGTCTATGAGGCAGCTCAGAGAGCATTAAATATGAATGTAACTTTGAGGTAGCTTTTTATAGAGCCTAATCTTTGTCACGAGTACGAAACTACCCGTTTCGGAAAGAAGGGGAAGAAAACAAATTAGGATCAATAAGAACAAATGTTCGATATATTATATGAATGTGACGTAGTATATATCGTCAATTTTACGATCAGCACTGCCAGGGCATCGTTGTATGCGTCGGAACTCCTGACAGAATAGATTGCGAAGGTTTATTCCCTTTCCTTTGACAAGTACAAAGATGTGTAAATTTTTGTATCAGAAGGAGGCAAATGAAGATTCTTGATTTAGATATGGACTATTTTATGGAGGATATAGCTACAGGAATTGCTGAAAGTAGAGAAGAGCGTTAGGCAGAGGATGAGTATGGAGATTGTGTTTGGAGTGAGCAGCGAATAAGAAGTTTTTTGGAAGATAACCTTGGACGTTCAAAAGATAGAAAAATCAAGGGAAGAATTGTGACCGGACACAACGAAGCACTATTCTTTTGGCAGGAGTTGATAACAAAAGAAAGTTTGGAAACGCCATTTGAAGTTGTGCATATAGATTCACATGCGGATTTAGGTTTTGGTTATCTTTCATGGACATATATTTTAGATGATTTGCTTCAATATCCGGTTGAAGAACGGCGTATGCATACAAAATATTTGGATTGCTTTGGACAGTTGAATGATGTTGGAATAGGAGATTACCTGTTGTATGCCATTGCCTTTCGCTGGATAAATAGTTTGACCTATTGTGCTAATCCCAATGGCGACAAAAATGATTATGTGTGGGAGACACTGAAAGATTTTGAAGAGAAGTTCATTTGGGACAAACCGGTTAAGAATACTATACAGCTTGTGTGTAATCCAGATATGGAATTTCCTTCGTATAATGCAGATGAACAAGAAAAGCAAGCATATTTGAAGAATGCTGTAAAAGAGCCAGAGGTTCCACTATTAATTATTCCGTCTATTCAAGATGTAAAGTATAATGGGGATTTTGACTTTGTTGTAATGGCGCAATCTCCCAATTATACACCCGCAAGTGCTGATTTTATAATGGATATAGTTAGAGAGTATATTGTGGAAATCTAAAATTGTTACATTGGAGATTAAGGATGAAAAAGATAGAAAGAATTGCAAGACAATTTCGAAATGCATTAGATGCGGCATGGGAAGATGATATGTTTAGAAATTTATATCCGTTTAATAACTTCCCAAATGACTGTTGTGGGCATACCTGTGATTTGTTAAGTCAATATTTGCTTGAACATGGAATAGAAACGAGGCAGGTAAATGGAACATGCAGGAAAGATAGTCAGTGGCATCATGTGTGGTTGGAAACAGAGGATGGAATTGTAATAGATATTACCGGAGATCAATTTATAGGAAGACTAGTAACAGCAAAAGAGGTTGAGGCAGTTCATGTGGGGGAAGAAGGAACAGTACATAAAATATTTTGCGTGAATAGAGTTCCTGAGATAACTACTATCTTTACAGATCCATATGAATATACGGATTTTGGAGGACGACCAAGTGCGTACCAACAGAGATTGATAGATGTGTATGAGATTGTGCGTTCATATCTGAAATCAAAGGCTGCAACGAAACGATAAATTTTTATATAGCAAGGAAGCATTACAAAGGAGCGATTACATGTTGATTACAAGTTGGTATTATGATGAAAGAAGTCAGGAATTTAAGAAAACAAGCTTAAAGGAATTAAAACGACTGGAATATGATAACAAAGAGGAATTTCTTTATATAAAAGAAAGACTGTATCGGAGTCAAAATAAGAGTGTACCTATGATATTAGTAAGAAAAGGACTTAACCAAGGCTTTCGTAGAAAAGGGAATAGTACAGGCAATCATACTGGTAAGTCTAGAGGTGAGTGTGAAAGCTTAACACATCAAGGAAACAAAGAAGCATTGGCTACAGTTGATGAATTAATAATTATGTTTAATGATGAAAAGGTAAAACTCTTTATTAAGGGTGTTGAAGTGGAAAAAGAAATTGTTTGTAATGGAACAACATACGAAATTGATTTATTCTTTGAACTGGAAAAAACTGAACCAACAGTGTACTATAATCAATGGAATGGAAAGCTTTGGTTTGAAGTTTTTCATACATGTAAAGTTGATTCAAAGCAAGCAGAAGATTTTGCTATTGCAAATGAGACCTTATTTGAGTATAAAGTACCGAACTTCTTTAATTTTGTTAATAATATTTCGTTAGAGGGATATGAAAAGCGAAAACTTTTTATTGCGGAGAAATACAGAAAAAATGGCGTATATGGTTGCTTGATCAGTAAAACAAGACAAGAAAGTCTTGCATATTGGAAGAAAAGTGAAAAAGGAAATTGGACAGCAAGGATTGGGGAACATAGTTTTACAATTGTAAAAAGCAAGTTTGGAGAAAACTATGGTCTGGTATATGGCAATGGTAAGTGTTTATGGCAATATAACGGGAAGAAGTTCTTAACTATAGATGATGCAAAGCGTAATGCAGATTTTATAGCGTTTAAGTTATATAATGGCGAGAAAATATAAAATACATTACGGTGTGTAAAGGAGAAGGTAAAATGAAAAGCTTATTTATTTCGCGGGTGAAGATAAAGAATTATAGAAATTTTAAAGATGTAGATGTTCGATTAGGACATAAGCAGATTATTATTGGAGAAAATAATGTTGGTAAAACAAATTTTTTAAAGGCATTACAGTTAATACTAGATCCTACTCTTTCCGATGAAGATAGAATGTTAGAGGAATCTGATTTTAACGATACGTTGGTTAATCCTATGGAAAACAAGGAAGAAATAGTTATTGAGGTTTATATTGAAAATTACTCAAATAATAAAACTATATTGACCGTGTTTCAAGATGCAACTGTTAAGAACGAAAAAGAAAAAGAAGTGTTAAAGTTAACATACCGATTTTTCCCTTATATTGATGATGCAGGGAATATAGAGTATCAATATAACATTTTCAAAGGGAACGATGAGACCAAAAAGTTTGGTTCTTATGAGAGGAAATATTTGAATCTTAAAGTTATTAAAGCACTGCGTGATGTGGAAAGTGAAATAAGAAATTCAAGAACATCTCCTATTCAAAGGATGTTAAAAGATTATGCAATAGATAAGAAGGATTTAGAACGTATTGCAGAGGAATACAGAAAGAATGGAGAAGAAATATTAAATCTTGATGAATTAGTAGATTTAACAAATAACATAAATAAAAGATTTGGCACAATTTTAGGAAGTGATGATTTTGATGTTTCGCTTCAAGCAATGGAGATTAGTCCAGGAAGGGTGCTTTCGTCATTAAAGCTTTTAATGGCACAGCGACATACATCAGATATAAGCTTGGGATTGAATAATATTTTGTATATTTCAATGATTTTGCAAATGTTACAAGATAAAACCGTACCGTCTTTGATTAAAGAAGATAAATATAATGAACTGATTGTACTTGCGGGTGGAGATATTGTTAAAGATACTTATGAGCAAAGTCAAAATAGAAATTATTTTCTGAAAGAGGGAATATCGGATGTTCAACATAAGAAATTATATTCTTTTATGTCAAAGAACATGCCTATATCCAATGCTGTTACAATTCTTGCAATTGAAGAACCAGAAGCCCATTTGCATCCTGTTAATCAACGTTTGATATACAAAGACGTAATACAAAATAGTAATAATTCAGTACTTTTGACAACTCATTCTACACATATAACTGCAATAGCTCCGATTAATTCCATAGTTCATTTGCATAATGATGGCACGAAGGGAACGGAAATTCATGCTACAGCAGCAATGCCGATGGATGAGGGAGAGTTTTTGGATGTAGAAAGATATTTGGATGTGAAGAGGGGAGAAATATATTTGGGTAAAGCGGTACTATTGGTAGAAGGTATTGCGGAAGAGTACTTGGTTCCTAGATTTGCTGAATTGTTAGGTAAGCCTCTTGATGAGAAAGGTATTATTGTATGTAACATCAATTGTACTAATTTTACACCATATGTAAAACTTTTACATAGCTTAGCTATCCCTTATGCTGTTATAACAGACGGAGATTTCTATGTTATAAATGATAAGGATGAAAGAGAATATCATAAAATGGATACAGAAGAAACTGCGGACAGAGGTTGGCTGGGTATGGAAATTATTGAGAGCATGGTATCTCAACTTAACTTAAATGGTGAAAATGAAATTCCAGAAGACATAGACAAATTAGACGAGTTATTCAAGGAACTTGGCTTGTTTGTAGGATATTATACATTTGAAGTGGATATGATGGTAAAGGCAGCAGCGAAAAAAGCTAGCAAAGAAGAAAACCTCAATGTTATATGTGATTTATTTTCAGATTTAACTACAGGGGGAATTGTACAAAAAAGAAACTTTAAAACGGAGATAATGTCTGGAGAATATTGGAAATGTCTAAGAAAGATTGAAGGAAATGGAATTGGAAAGGGCAGATTTTCGCAAAAATTTGCACATGTATGTAAGAAAGAGCATATACCGACTTACATTAAAGAAGCCATAGAATACATTTATGAGAAGGTGAATGGATAAATGAGTTACTATGCGAAAATGTTGGAACGAATATCAGCAGATCCATTACAAAAGACTGCATATGATACAGAAGATAGTACTGTAGTTATTGCAGGACCAGGTAGTGGAAAAACAACTATTCTTACACTAAAAATAATGAAATTGCTGAACAATCATATAACGGAACCACAAGGATTGGCATGTTTGACGTTTAGTAAAGAAGCGGCAAGAGAATTTGAGGATAGATTAAAAAAGCTTGGATATGTAGAGCGTAGAAATGTATTTCTTGGTACGGTGCACTCTTTTTGTATTTCAGAAATTCTGAGTAACTTTGCAGAATTATATGATTATGGGGTTACTTTGCCTATAAAAGTATTGCCTAAGAAATTAGAAAAACAAATTTATAATAGTGTATTAAAGGATTTAGGGATAAAGAAAAAAATTAAAAAGGAAGCAATAGATAAAGAACGTGCATTGCATATACAAGGCGTAAGCAAAGTGCCAGTTGCTTCGGATGCTACAGCACATGCGATTGCTGTAGAATATGAAAAAAGAGTATTGTCGGCCGGATATATAGATTATCAAGGAATAATAATTCTTTCAACAAAAATATTGCAGGAACATGAATATGTAAGGAAATGTATAAGTGCAAAATATCCGTGGCTTGTAATTGATGAGTATCAAGATTTGGGAAGACCTCTACATGAAATGGTTATGTCTCTTTTTACGAAGACAGACATCAAAATATTTGCAGTTGGGGACCCTGATCAATCTATTTATGGTTTTTCAGGGGCGATACCAGATTATTTGATGGAATTATATAACAGGGAAGATACGATATCTGTTGAGTTAAAAAATAATTATAGAAGTAACCAAGATATTATTGATGGCTCTGAGATTGTATTAAATCTCCCGAGACATTATCATGCAATGACAAGGGAGGACGAGGAAGCGGAATATAGATTTATTTCTTGCAATAATGGGTTAGAGGAACAGTTCGATTTTTTTGCGAAAAAGATTGTTCCGGAATGTATTGAAAAAGAGATACCTTTGGAAGAAATAGCGGTGTTGCTTTCCAGTAATGATAGTTGCAAAGATTTAGGCTTAAAGTGTATAGAACACAATATACCATATTATATATCAAGGCATAATTTTGAACGAACTGATTTTGTAAAATGGCTAGAAGAATGTTCTGTTTGGATAAACAATAAAGAAAAGGCTTCTTTTGATGATATTTTTCAATATTGGGAAACTCTTGTTTTACAACATCAAAATACAAAATATAAGAGCGAAAATGATAGATTGAAAATGAAAAATCAATTATTATGTGTTCTACAGGATAGTATAGCGTTTAAAGATGAATTGAATGAATGGATTAAATACATTTTATCTGAATTAAGAATAAAAGATTTGCTTATAGATTCTGATATTATACCGGATGAATGGGAAAATCTTAAGAGTTTGTTGGAAGAGGTGGCAGAAGATAAATATAGTGATTTTGATACTAATAAGTTTTCAAAGATAGGAAAGCCAGATAACCAAATAACAATATCAACACGGCATAGTTCAAAAGGGTTGGAGTTTGAGGTTGTTATAATGATGGGAATGGAAGAACGACATTTTCCCGGGTGGTGGACTGATAATGATCCAGAAGCGTTAAGAGAGTCAAATAGAATCTGTTTTGTTTGTGTAAGTCGTGCAAAAAGGGTGTGTATTTTGATGCATTCAAATTACTATAATGAAATGGATTATAGATATAACGAAATCCGTTGTAAAAGATACTATCCGTCGAGATATTTGTTGCAACTAAAACAAAAATTTGATAGACATCCATAGATTGTTGATGTAAGTGAAACAGCCAGAAATTTGTTAATGATAAATTCTGGCTGTTTGCTTTAGCTATTGGTTAATTATATAATGCCTCTATTTACAACCATTATGTGACCTCCTTGATATGTCATATGAAAAAGTATATGTTCATATGACAGTTATAAGTATATCATAGAGCATTCCTGTTAAGTAACAAATAACCGGTTTGCAAAAAATGAGTGCCACCTATAGAATAATGATTGTTAACTGGCCGGTTGACAAATCATCGTTCAAAGGAGACACCCACAAATGAATTATAAGCAGAATGAAAAAATCAATCAAGTAAAAGAATCAACTTTGGTAGTTGGAATCGATATCGGAAGCACGACACAGTACGCCAGGGCATTTGACTGGAGAGGCATTGAGCTTGGGAAAGTCTTTCCGTTCAGCAACAGCAGAGAAGGATTTGAATCTTTCAAAGCATGGATGCAGCATTTACAGGACAAGTATAAGAAGCTGGATGCAATCGTAGGTATCGAGCCGACAGGTCATTACTGGTTTGACCTTGGCGCTTATCTTGAGGATGAGGGCATCCTCCTGGTTATGGTTAACCCTTAT
>ERZ773115.499-NODE-499-length-43795-cov-5.819845_pt1 | contig 43795 bp, 40 predicted proteins | sample MGYA00511116_ERZ773115 | MGnify/ENA primary metagenome ERZ773115 (study PRJEB29015, sample SAMEA2737869) | human gut metagenome | biome: human gut; feature: human-associated habitat; material: faeces | place: China | collected 2012 ... | reverse complement strand
AAAAAATGGGGCAATAATCAGATTTTTTTCTGACTATTGTCCCACTCTCTTTTTTTATCTACTTTAAAAAAATTCGGTCCAGTTAGTAAAGTTTATTCGTGTAAGCTGTTTAGAATAAAAATATCATTGTTATTGTGAAGTTTTACTCAAAATCCTCTTGACTTAGAGTTGACTCCAAGTAGTACAATATCTTTTGTGGTAACAATTACTAAGGCCGAAATGAGTTATTCTTTTCGGACATGTTATTGCAAAAGGAGAGAGAATAGTGAGTATAAAGACAAACATCTTAGACCAAATCAATGGTCCAACAGAGGTAAAAAAACTAACGATAGACGAAATGTCTGAATTAGCTACAGAAATGAGAGAAAAGATTTTACAAAAAAATAGTGCAATCGGAGGACATGTCGGCCCAAATTTGGGTGTCGTGGAATTAACAATTGCTTTCCACCATGTGTTTGACTCGCCCAAGGATAAAATTGTTTGGGACGTTTCCCATCAATCTTATGGACATAAGTTACTAACTGGTCGTAAAAATGGATTTGAGGAGGGAAGTTACCACGAAATTAGTGGCTATTCCAATCAACATGAAAGTGAACATGATTATTTTACTGTGGGGCATACTTCAACTTCGATCAGTTTAGCGGTCGGTCTTGCAAAAGCCCGTGATTTGAAACAGGAGAAAGGAAATATCATTGCTTTTATCGGGGATGGTTCCTTAAGTGGAGGCTTAGCTTTTGAAGGTTTGAATAATGGTGGAACAATCAATTCTAATTTGATCGTTTTGGTTAATGACAATGAAATGTCCATTGATGAGAATCAGGGAAGTTTATATCGTCATTTAGCAGAGCTTCGTGAAAGCAATGGGACAAGTAATGATAATTTATTTAAAGCGATGGGGTATGATTATCGCTACGTTGCGGATGGTAATGATTTAGAAACAGTAATTGAGGTTTTCAGAGAAATTAAAGACATTGACCATCCAATCGTTTTACATGTTCACACCGAAAAAGGTCATGGCTATGAGCCAGCCGTCGAAAACAAAATGAAATATCATTGGCATGTACCGTTTGATTTAGAAACAGGCGAAGCGAAAAATGCTCCTACTAGTGAAAGTTTTAATCAAATAATTATGAACTATCTTGATGAAAAAACGAAAACAAGTGCAACGCCTATCGTGGCTGTGAATGCTGCGATTCCAGGAATGTTTGGCTTAAAGGAATTTCAAAAAAAACATCCAGAACACTACTTTGATGTGGGGATTGCAGAACAACATTCGATCACATTTGCTTCTGCTTTAGCATCTCAAGGGATTCGACCTGTGGTATTCCATTCAAGTGTGTTTTTACAACGAGCATATGATCAATTATCTCATGATTTAGCGATCAACGAAAATCCAGTAGTCATTCTAATTGGAGGAGCAAGCATTTCAGGAAGTGATCGTACCCACCAAGGGACTTTTGATATTCCTTATCTTTCAAGTATTCCTAATATTAAATATTTAGCGCCAGCTACGAAGGAAGACTTATTTTCGATGTTGGATTGGAGTTTATCACAAACCGATACACCGGTTGCTATTAGAATCCCTGCTCATGGTGTGACATCTGGTGAAGCAATCGCAAAAGACTACGCTATTCCAAGTTACCAATGCTTGGTTGCTGGAGATAAAGTTGCAATCTTAGCACTAGGTGGCTTCCTTGAATTAGGTAAACAAGCTTTAGAAGAATTTGCGAATCAGGGGATTTCAGGCACTTTGATTAACCCTGGAACGATCACTGAACTTGATCATGAAACTTTAGAAGAATTAAAAGAAAATCACCAATTGATTATCACTTTAGAAGATGGTAGTCTTTCGGGCGGATTTGGTGAAAAAATCAGTCGTTATTATGGAGATTCAGCAATCCAAGTTCTAAACTTTGGTTCTCAAAAAGAGTTTACTGATAGTGTACCTGTTCAAACATTGTATGAACGTTATCATTTGACACCAAAACAAATCGTAGCAGATAGTCTTAGCAGTTTAAATCAATAGAAAAAACAGAGTAAATTCGTGATATCAAACGAATTTACTCTGTTTTTTTAAGAAATCCGACTTAAATAAACTATATTTATATTATGTAAACAAAGCTAGGGATAAACCGAACGATTAATGAAATAAACATTGCTTTTATCGATAAGAATCCCATAGAATAGAAAAGTAAAGAAATAATCTATTGTTAAGGAGGTTTTTTATTTGATTGATTTGCAAGAAATATTTACACAAAACCAGATTGCGTTTGAACTTTATCGCCATCGCCCAATTTTTACCAATGAGGATGCGTTAGTTGTAAAAGAGGAACAAGGGTTTAGTGGTACTGAGACGAAGAGCTTGTATCTAAAAGATAAACAAAACAATCGCTATATTTTTTTAACCTTCACGACTAAAAGAAGCGACTTTAAAAAATTAAGCAAACTGATTGGTAAAAGAGTGTCAGTTGTTTCGGCTGAAGAAATGGAAGCGGAAACGGGACAAAAGCCAGGTGCTGTTTCACCATTTGGTTATGAATCATCTGTTCCTATCATTATTGATGAAGAAATATTCGCTCAGGAAAAATTAGTATTTGTACCTGGTAGACCTGATCAAACCATGGTAGTCAAAGTAGCTGATTTAGATAAGATCATTCAAATATTAGAAATAAAAACGTATGTATTACCAGCAGGGGTGTAACCTGTAACCATAATGAAACAGGTTCATCTTAAGTAAAATCTTTTGTTTAACGTAAAGTTTCGTGATAGAAAAAACTACACATGAGTAAAGTGGCAGACGTGACGTTCCATACCAAAAAGCTTAGCTGATCAGAAAGTAAATCGAACATGGTTCAGACAAAAACGATGAGACGATCGTGAAAGTAAAACAAAAAAGCAAATGTCTAAACTATAAACAAAAGTGTCATTTTGTTATAAAACATCGATCATCAGCTTTTTTATTTGGAAATTATTTTGTTCCTGTAATCAAGTTAATTGAGATAATAGTTGATCATATCCTAATTCTCTGGCATAATCTTCGGCAGTTTTCCCTTGGTTATCACGCAATTCTTTATTTGCACCATGAGCCAATAATTCTCGGACGATGTCTTGGTAGATCTTTGAGCCATCTCACAAAGCCACAGCTTCAATTAACGCAGTATAGCCATAATGATTTTGATGGTCAATATCAACACGACCATCAGTTAGCAAAAGTTTGACGTTGGCTAAATGTCCTTTTTCGGCAGCTGGTATCAATGCATTACCACCAAAACGGTTAACGATCGACTGATCAGGTTCACTATTTTCAAGCATATAAGCAAGAATCTCAGTTTTTCCTTGTGCGCCAGCATATAAGTAAGGGCTATCTTGAATATGATCTTGTAAGTTGATGTTCGCACCGTGATCAACGAGGATTTTTGCAATATCGATCATATTATGGTGGACAGCAATCAATAATGGGATTCTCCTTTTTCATTTTGTTCATCAATCATCGCAGTTGACTGGTCTAACAACGTTTGAACTAGATTTAAATCCTCGGCACTAACAGCTTGTAACAAGCGACCTGGAGCAATTGACATTGGTGTTTCCTCCTTTGATGGATGGTTGGGATTAGTTGGTAAAGGCACAGAAGCTGTAGAATCCAAAACAATCGAATTCGTGCTAGTATTAGTACCATTTGACTGAGAGGAATGATCGGCACATCCTGCAAATACCAATAACGTAGGGAATAACCATAGGATTGAATAAGGTTTCATGAAAACGCCCCCTCCATATTATTTTAGTTGAAATAGCCATAAACAGCAAAGTAAATACTTGCTAAACAATGCACAGCTCTTTAATAGAGGAAAAAACGTAATTAGCAACACTTCCAATACGGATTCTTGACAAAAAAAGAACAATGATAGATAGTAAAAAATAGTGTCTGACTAAATCTAGACAGGAGAACAGTTTTTGATTCTGTCAAATGAAAGCAGGGGAGTAGATGTTTACACGTTTGTCATCTCAATTAACAGAAAGAGAAAATTATAAATTACTGATTGGTTCAATTATTCCCAGACCAGTAGCTGTTGTTTCAACATTAACTGAGAAAGGGAACTTAAACATTGCGCCATTCAGCTATTTTAATATCGTTAGTTCAAATCCACCCATCGTTTCGTTAGCTGTCCAAAGAAAGAATGAGCAGATGAAAGATACTGCTAAAAATATCTTAATAAGGAAAGCAGCAATTATCCAAGTTTTAGATGAGCAAAATGTGGTGGAGGTCAATAAAACAGCAGCAACTCTTCCGCAAGAAGAAAGTGAACTAACCTTGACTAACTTGACTACGAAAATAAATAGGAATGGTTCAATTCCACCAATCAATGAGGCAAAAATTGTTTTTGAAACGGATTTATATGACCATCTCGAAATTAAAAATGAGCAAGAAGTTACTGCCGATCTTTTCTTATTAAAAATCCATACGTATCAATTAAATGAAGAGGTATATGATCCAGTATCTGGGAAGATCGATCCCAAGAAACTACAACCAGTTAGTCGATTAGCAGGGAATGATTATGCAACCTTAGGGAAAATCTTTACCATCCCTAGGCCAAAGTGAACTACATGACGATAAATATGTTATTTTTAGAGGATGTATAATCCTAAGAATATTATTATAATATTGGCGTAAGAAATAAAATTTAGCTAAAACATTTTTTAGTTATAAAAAACAATAAAGTTTTTTTAGGTAAACCGAATGATTTAAAGTTTTATTTGAAATATACAAGTAAAAAGGCAGATATGAGGATTTCTGGTGCATGGATAAACTGGTATGTAAATGTTAAGATAACTTGATAATTTATTCCGAAAAGTGAAAACGAGAAAATCAAAACAGAAAAATCAATCAAGTCAGCAAAGGATTTTCATATTAAACGACTTCCTAAAAAGGGGAAATATATTAAAGATTGATTAATTTTGTTTTTTTATCAAATAAATGATTGCTAAAATAGTTAAAGAAGCTTACTATTAACTCTGTAAAAAATAAAAATAGTAATAACCTTGTTAGGTGAGGCTCCTATACAAACATATGCTATTGCTCAGAAACGTCGAAAGACGCCAATGAGTCAAACAGGAATTGTCGGATTAAGGCTTTTTCAAATAGCTAAGAGTGTTTCTTTACGTTGTATAGTGCTAAAACTCGGACGATGAGATGATGCTAGGTCAGAATTCTTGTTCGAAAAGGTTTCTGACCTTTTCTTATATTCTATAACTGATTCTATATTTAACTGCTCGTGTTCGCCTAACTTGTGTAAGAGGAGGGGGATATGCGATGTGGAAAAACAGAAAGATCGACTGGTTGATTTTAGGCCCTTATTTGGCTTTGTCAATTGTCGGTCTTTTAGAGATATATAGTGCTAGTTCCTATCGTTTATTGGTAGCAGGAAGTGATCCTAAAAGCTTATTTATTCGGCAATTTTTGTTTATTATCCTTAGTTGGGGCGTAATTGTATTGACCTATTCCATCAGATTACAAGTTCTACTGAAACCAAGAATAATAAAAGCTGGATTGATTGTATCGGGCTTATTATTAGCGATGATGAAACTCGGGATTTTTGCTGTAACAGTTAATGGTGCCCAGCGGTGGGTTTCAATCGCTGGAATCCAGTTTCAACCATCAGAAATCGCAACCATTTTTTTGATTTTATATTTAAGTCGTTTTTTTAGAAATGACCGCAGTGTTCCTGAGAAACTTCATATACCAGTATTGATCGTGGGCGGAATCGCCGTGCTTGTTTTGTTTCAACCTAAAATTGCGGGAGCACTGATGATTTTAGCTATTGCTGGAGCTATCTTTTGGGCTGCAGCTATTCCCATTAAAAAAGGGCTGATAATTATCGGAGCAGCGATTGCTAGCTTGATCTTAGTAGCTGGCTTAGTTTTACTACTTGAAAAGCATCATTTGTTACCTTCATTTTTTGAACACGCTTATGACCGAATCGCAATGGTTCATAATCCTTTTTTAGATGAACATGGTGCAGGATACCAGATGAGTAACTCTTACTATGCACTATACAACGGTGGCCTATTTGGTCGAGGAATGGGGAATAGTATTACTAAAAAAGGTTATCTCCCTGAATCCGAAACAGATTTTATTTTCTCAGTCATTGCTGAGGAGTTTGGGTTGATAGGCGCATTACTTGTTTTGTTTTTGCTTTTCTTATTATGTATGCGAATCTTCCAAAAGAGTACGAAACAAAAGAACCAACAGGCAAATTTGATCTTAATTGGTGTAGGGACATGGATACTCGTTCAGACAAGTATCAATATTGGAAGCATCCTTGGTTTAATTCCAATGACAGGTGTACCATTGCCATTTGTTAGCTACGGAGGAACAAGCTATTTAATCTTGTCTTTTGCTATTGGATTAGCTTTGAATATCTCGTCTCGACAAGTGAAAGAGAAAAATAAGCAGGTTGAGAGGTTACAACTCAAGAAACCTAAACTGTTAAACAAGAACAATTAAGAATCTCTCAATTGGACTATCATAATAAAAAAATGGCTATATTTCAAGTAAGAGGTTCGGTTAGAAAGAGGAATCGAAAATGAAAACATTTCAAAAAGTGATTTTAGGTCTATTGACGGCAGTCGTCATTGTCATCGGCTATTTTTCTTTTGAGTTTGTTCATGGTTATTCTTCAACGAGTCGAGCAGACGATGTACCAAAAGTAGAAGCCAAAAGTGTTCCTAAGATTATCAATGTGGCATTGATTGGCTCTGATGCCCGGTCGAAAGAAGAAAATGGACGTTCAGATTCTTTGATGATTGCTCAGTATAATCAAAAAACTAAAAAAGCAAAATTGGTTTCGATTATGCGTGATTCTTATGTAGATATACCTGGGCATGGTCAAGATAAGATCAACGCAGCTTATTCATATGGAGGGATTGATCTTTTGAACCAAACATTGAAAGAAAATTTCAAATTTGAAACACCTTATTATGCAAGTATCACCTTCCAAGATTTCATTGATTGTGTCAATGAGCTATTCCCTAACGGTGTAGATATCAATGCTGAGAAAGATTTAGACTTGGATGGTGTATACATCAAAAAAGGTGAACAAACGATGGATGGGAATACCTTATTGCAATATGCGCGTTTTAGAGAAGATGCTGAAGGAGATTTTGGACGGATCAGAAGACAACAACAAGTGATCAAAGCAATTTCTAAGCAATTAAAAGATGTGACCTCCATCCTTAAATTACCAAAAGCAATCGGTCAACTCTTGGGAAGTATTAAAACCAATTTACCTGAAAGTGTATTAATTGATTGTGGCATTGATTTCTTAAAAGATGACAAACCAATTGATACGTTATCTGTACCAGTTGAAGGTAGTTGGAATTTTAATGATTACACACCTTCTGGTAGTGTACTAGAACTTGATTTAGAAAAAAATCAATTAGCAATCAATCAGTTTTTAGACCAATAGATTTACATTTTATTTAAAGTGTAAGAAGTTAGAAACAAGCGATTGTCGTTGTGTTCTAGCTTCTTTTCTTATGGTAAAATGGATAGAAGTTAAGATAAGAAAATGTGAGCGGAGGGACAAAATGAAACGAAGTGACAATCATCGTAGGAACAAGACTGGTGTTTATCTAACAAGCGCCCTTGTTTTGGTTCTTGCGGCTGGTGGCGGGTATTTTTACTATCAAAAAACGCATGAAGAGCAAGTGGTTTCAGCAGGAGAAAAAACGATCCAACAGTTTGCGGAACGTTTGAGTACTGGTGATTATAAAAAGGCGATGTCATACACGCAAATTGATTCACAGACTAAGAAGACAATTTCTGAAAAAGAAGCTCTTGAAAAATACCAAAATATTTACGGAGCTGTGGCCATAAAAGGCTTGGAAATCTCTAATTTAAAAGTGACGAAAAAAGATAGTGAAACCTATTCTTTTTCTTATAAAGCTAAAATGAATACAAGCTTAGGCGAATTAAAAGACCTATCATATAAAGGGACTTTGACAAATAAAAATGATCAGATCAAAATCAACTGGCAGCCGAACTTGATTTTTCCTCAAATGGAAGATACAGACAAAGTAAGTCTGACTAGTGAGGAAGCTAAAAGAGGCGATATCCTTGATCGAAATGGAAAGAAATTAGCAACGACGGGCAAATTGAAACAGTTAGGGATCGTTCCTAGAAAGCTGGGAGAAAAAGAAGAGAAAACAGCAAACATCAAATCAATTGCTGCAGCTTTTGATCTTTCAGAAGATGAAATCAATCAAGCTATCTCTCAAAGCTGGGTACAACCGGACTACTTTGTTCCTCTAAAAATCATTGATGGACAAACCCCCGAATTGCCAAGCGGAGCAGCGATCCAAGAAGTTGATGGTCGCACCTATCCGTTAGGCGAAGCAGCAGCGCAATTGATTGGTTATGTTGGTGATATCTCAGCAGAAGATATCAAAAAGAATGCTGAATTAAGTAGTAATGGTAAAATTGGTCGTTCTGGTCTGGAAATGACTTATGACAAAGAACTACGTGGCACCAATGGAGGGGAATTGAGTATTACGGATGCTGATGGGACAGAAAAAGAAGTATTGATTGATCAAGAAGTGAAAAATGGTCAGGATATCAAATTAACTCTTGATGCCGATGCTCAAAAAATCGCATTTGATAGTTTAGGTGGAAAAGCGGGTTCAACAGTAGCGACTTCGCCAAAAACGGGTGAGTTGTTAGTATTAGCGAGCTCTCCAAGTTATGATCCAAACAAAATGACAAATGGAATCTCTCAAGAAGATTATCAAGCCTATACGGAAAATAAAGATCAACCATTTATTATTCGTTTTGCTACCGGTTACGCTCCCGGATCTACATTTAAAATGATTACTGCCGCAATCGGATTAGATAATCAAACGCTGAATCCAGACGAAGTATTGACGATCAATGGATTGAAATGGCAAAAAGACCAATCATGGGGATCGTATCAAGTTACTCGTGTCAGCGATGTGCCTCAAGTCAATCTGAGAAACGCAATGATTTATTCAGATAATATCTATATGGCTCAAGAAACCTTGAAAATGGGTGAGAAGAAATTCCGCGAAGGATTAAATAAATTCATTTTTGGGGAAGACTTAGATTTGCCGATCAGCATGAATCCCGCACAAATCTCAAATAAGGATAGTTTCAAGTCAGAAATCTTATTAGCAGATACTGGTTATGGGCAGGGAGAACTATTGATCAATCCGATCCAACAAGCAACAATGTATTCTGTTTTTGCTAATAATGGAAATCTCGTTTATCCAAAATTAGAGATGGATAAAGAAACGAAAGTTAAACAAAATGTCATTGCTTCAACAGCTGTACAGACGATTCTGCCAGATTTGAAAGATGTTGTTCAAGATACGAATGGTACCGCTCATTCTTTAGCTACTTTAGGCATACCAATAACAGCAAAAACTGGTACAGCGGAAATCAAAGAAAAACAAGATGAAAAAGGACAAGAAAATAGCTTCCTATTTGCTGTGAATCCTGATACAAATGGTTATCTCATGATCAGCATGTTAGAAGATAAAGCAGAAGGTGATTCTGCAACGAAACGTGCACCTGAGTTGCTCCAATACTTGAATCAAAACTATCAATAGACGAATGAATAAAACTAATCAATGACTGTAGTCACTACTTACATTTGGGCTAGGAAACCTAAATTATTTAGAATACTACAGTCACTCGATTAGTTTTTTTATATAGGGATGCTTTAGAATGATCTTTTTACCTTTGGTTTAACGATAAAAGTAGCTAAACCTAATAAAATGAATCCTATAATGAATGGCATCGTATGATGGAAATTAGCATATAGTTGACCACCGATCATCGGACCGATCACTCTAGCTAATGCTTGGATGCTTTGTGAAGCCCCTTGGATTTTCCCTTGGTCCTCTTTGCTAGCATACGTTGAAATCAAACCATTATAGGAAGGACTAAAAATCGCATCACCTAGCCCGAAAAAGACCATGCCGATGATAAAGCAGGGGATCGAGCCATAAAAAGCGGAAAGGATGATGACAGAATAACCAATCATTTCACTGGTAATACCCATAGTAATGATCTGGTTTTCTCGCCAAAATTTTAATAAAATCGGCATAATCAACAGTTGAGCAAAAATGTCCATAATGCCAATTAACGAGAAAGTAAAACCGATGATAATTGGCGATAGATGGAAAGTATCAATTGAAAATTGAGCAAAAATCGCTTGGAATGAACCGTTGGGTAGCCAAATCAAAAAACCTGTGATCAATAACCATTTGACTGATCGAAAAGTGAAAACCAATTGGAGTTGCTTGAAGGGATTGATTTGCTGAAGAGAAAGATTTCTTGTACGTTCACGTTTAGTCAAACTTTCAGGCATGAAAAAATAACCGTAAACCGCATTACTCAAAGACAAAAAGGAGGCAACGTATAAGGGAATTGCTGGTCCGTACTGTGCCAAGAACCCACCAATCAAAGGACCTGCTGCAGTTCCAATCCCAACCGTCGCGCTAATCCATCCAAAAGATTTTGTTCGACTTTCAATTGGCGTCAAATCAGCAAAATAGGCAAGAATAGCTGAGATTTCGCCGCCGGTCAGCCCCTCAATTATTCTACCAAGAAAAAGTATCCATAAAGCTCCACCAAAGCCAAATAAATAGTACCCAATCGCAGAGCCAAACAAACTACTGATCAAAATAATTTTCCGACCAAACCGATCACTGAGTGCGCCTAACATAGGGGCGGCTAAAAACATGGAAAAAGCATAGATCGCACTGAGTAGTGTCACCGTGGTTGCTTGTTGCTGTGTGTTTTTTGTGTATTGCTCTACCATAAATGGGATGACCGGATTAACGATTGTTAACCCTAATCCAATCAAAAAGACCGAAGTGAAACCAAAAACGAGTGCATGTTTGTTGATTGTTGTATTCATATCAAAACTCCTTAGCTATAAAATGTTTCCTAGGAAACATTTTATATAGTATCCGTTTATTGTTTCCTTGTCAACAATAAACGGAGAGATACTAAGATAGAAGAATGAAATCTAACGAAGAAGAGAGCAAAAAATCAACCGTGATCTTAAGATCACGGTTGATTACACATGCACTTTATTTTTCTAGTTTTGTTCTTTTTAAATTTTCTCTAAAGCGACCGATAAAACGAAAAACAGTATCAAACTCTTCCTTAGTCATTTGTTGAAAAACGACCTCATTTTCTTTAAGAAATTCTTCATGGAGCTTTTGATGCATTTTGTTAATACGCTGACCTTCAGCTGTCAGGAGAAAGTAACGCTCTTTTTTATTTTCAGGTTTCTGATAGCTTTCAAGTAAGCCGTTAGTGATCATTTTTTTAGTTAGCTTACTAATCGCTCCACGAGTCATGTAACTAGCATTTGCTAATTTGGTTACATTTGGATTTGGAATTGATGCTACTTTTTCGATTAAGTCGATCTCATTTAAAGAATAGCCTTCGAGTACTTGTTCTAATTTTGGTTTATTACGCCAAGTGATCTCGTTAGTCAGATCGACCATCTCACTAATCAATTTAAGTCTTGAGTCCATTTTTCACCGTCCTTTTTCTCTAGTATAACGAATGGACATTATCATCACAACATTCATTGATAGATAGTAAGTTAATTGGCGTATACTTTTTTAGTGAAATATTTAAGAATCAGAGGTGAGATCAGAGTACTTAACAAAACAACGATCACTAAAGGAGAGTAGTAGTGATTTTCAATCAAGTTGCTTTGTTGTCCGATCTGTAAAATGATCAGTGCCATTTCACCACGAGAAATCATACCAGCTCCTACCATAAGTGCACTGTTGGAAGAAAAACCAGAGAATTTTGCTCCAATATATCCGCCAATAAGTTTAGTCAGAATCGCTACGAGTGTCAAAATCAAAATAAATAGTATCTGTTCACTAAATTTAGAAAAATCTACTTCTAAACCAACACTCACAAAAAAGACGGGGATGAATACTGCATATCCCAAAGCTTCAACATTATTGTAAACTTCATGTTTTACTTTTGTTTGACTCACTGCAATCCCAGCAAAAAATGCCCCAATTACTGAACTTAACCCAATCAGGTCTGCTAAATAAGACATTCCTAGGCAAATGACTAATGACATAATGATAATGGCTGAATTCGCATAGATTTTTTCTGCTAGAGACATTAAAAATGGAGCGATCCATTTCACTAATAAAAAGATAAATAAGAAATAGAATAGTTGTTCCAACAAGAGTAAAGGAAGGGGTAGGTTGCTCGTAGACTTACCTGTTAAAAAAGATAAACTGAAGCTTAGCACTAGAACAACCAGAATATCATCAACAACAGAGGCACCTAGAATCGTTGATCCTTCCTTCGTATTCACAACATTTAATTCTTTTAATACTTCGACAGAGATACTAACAGAAGTCGCAGCTAAAATAATCCCAAAAAAGATTGCTTCATTGTTTGCTACTTGAAACACCTCGCCAGTAAGCCAACCGAAAAAGACAGGGAAGAGGATTCCTAAAAGTGCTACAAACATTCCTGGTTTAAAATATTTTTTTAATAAGGATAAATCACTTTCCAAACCTGCTAAGAACATCAGCAAAATGACACCAATTTCAGAAAAATCATGAACTAAAATATTTGGATGAACCCAGCCAAGTCCTGCTTGTCCTAGTAATACACCAACTAACAATTGCCCAATAACAGCCGGAATCCCAAATCTTCTTGAAATATGCGAACCAATTGTAGTTGCAACAAGGATTAGACACAAGATACCAATAAACTCCATAAGATAGTCAAACCTTTCTTTATTCAATAGTCTCAAATATATAATAACATTAATTATTTTATTTGTGGTAAAAAGAGATTGCATAAGAAATCAGCAATCAGAGACTCGGAAAATGAAAAATTTTAAAGCAAATAAAAAGAGGGAGCAAACAGAAAGTTTACCCCTAGAAACGAAAGATATTTGGAAAAAGCAACTTCTTCCATCTTCTAGGTAAACTAATAGTCATGCAACCTCTTATTTACTTACGAATATCTCTTGTTCACTTTAAAATAGCTAATGATTTCTGAGATACCCATGAAAATTAATAGCCCACCAAATAATTGGAAGAGTATCATAACGCTTTTGAATGGATTGAATAATAAAATCAAACCACCAATCAATAAGAGAATACTATAAGCACTCCAACCTTTCGAACGGGTGTTAAGTCCAACGAATAATTGAAAGAGACTTTTTAGGATAATAACTAAACCTAAGATAACTGGTAAGAGCGAGACGATTGCTGCTGCAAAGACCCACACGATTAGTGCGAGAATAAAAAAGGCAATCCCGCTAATTAAACCAAATCCCCATGCACCCGTTTGTTTTCGGTTTTTATTTGCTTCTAAAAGATTCAAAACTCCTAATAAAACAAAATACGCTGTAATGAGGTAGCCAATAAAATGGAATACAGCTGTCGGATTGATCACAATTGCAAGTCCGGCAATGATGTAAATGGCTGACCTTAGCAATGCGTAACGCTGAAAATTCGTTCGTATCATTTCAAACATAACATAACCTCCTTTTCATCTATTGTAACGGTAAACAGTTATTCTACCAAATAAAAACCTGCTTTTTATTTAGCTTCTTAATATTTTATCCATTTTCTTGCCTTTTGCAAGTTCATCAATTAGCTTATCTAAATAACGTATTTCCTGCATCAGTGGGTCTTTGATCGTTTCCACTCGCACACCACAAATCACCCCAGTTATCAACTGTCTGTTTGGATTCAGTTTGGGTGCTTGTTCAAAGAAGACTTGGAACGTTACTTCATTTTTCAGTTGTTTTTGTAATTCTTCTTCGGTATAACCAGTCAACCAGCGGATGATTTCATCCACTTCTGACCGAGAGTGTCCTTTTTTCTCAGCTTTTTTTACATAGAGAGGGTAGACACTTGAGAAACTCATGGTGAAAATTCGTTGATTCATGATAGCACCTCCTGCGATAAGTTTTCTTTTATTATATTCGTTTGTTCAATAAATGTGTACTTATCGCAATTGTAAAAAAAGAATAAATAAAAGGCTAAGGCAAGTTGATGAATAAACTTGTCTTAACCTTTTGAGATTTGTAGCAAAGTTATTCTTTTCTCATCAAATAGTCAAATGCACCAAGGGCTGATGTAGCTCCTGATCCCATAGCAATAATGATCTGTTTATAAGCACTATCTGTGCAATCACCAGCAGCGTAAAGTCCTGCTTCACTGGTAGCACCATGGGCATCAGTGATGATTTCTCCTCGATCATTTAACTCAAGTGTTCCAACTAACCAATCCGTATTAGGAACCAAACCGATCAGAATAAACACACCTGAAACAGCTATTGTGTGTTCTTCCTGGGTGGAACGGTCGATATAACTCAACGAATCAACCTTTGTCTGACCACTGATTTCTTTCGTCTGGGCATTTAGAATGACAGTGACATTTGTTAAAGTAGCTAGTTTATCTTGTAATACTTGGTCTGCTTTAAGTGTCGGAAGAAACTCTAAAATATATACATGTTTCGCCAACCCAGCTAAATCAATGGCAGCTTCAATCCCTGAATTTCCGCCACCAATCACTGCGATTTCTTTTCCGGCAAAGAGGGGACCATCGCAATGAGGACAATAGGCAATTCCTTTGTTTTTAAATTCTTTTTCACCAGGAACATTGATGGAACGCCAATGAGCTCCTGTTGCAACAATCGTTGTTTTTGATTTCAGTTGATTGCCGCTTTTTAAATTGATTTCAAAGAGATCTGCTCCTTTGTTTAGTGACACAACTTGTTGATTTGTCATAACAGCAACAGGATAAGACCGTAAATGTTCTTTGACTTGTTTCATCAATCGTGGACCTTCTGTGTAAGGTGTACCGATTAGATTTTCGATGCCTAACGTATCTACGACTTGACCGCCAAGTGTATCAGTTACGAGTCCAGTACGGAGGCCTTTTCTAACTGCGTAAATCGCTGCGCTGCTTGCTGCTGGACCGCCACCGATAACTAGAACGTCAAATAATTCTTTTGTATTGATTTCCTTTTGTTCCATTAGATTCGGGCCAGCTATTTTTCCTAAAATTTGTTCAATCGTCATTCGTCCACTAGCAAATTCTTTTTCGTTTAAAAAGACGGTTGGCACGGCCATGATTTGTTTTTCAGTGATTTCATGCTGATACATCCCACCTTCGATCATCGTATGGGTGATCAACGGATTCAAAACCGCTAAAATGTTTAACGCTTGAACAACATCAGGGCAGTTGTGACAGGTTAAACTGACATAGCTCTCAAAATGTAGAGGCTGATTAATTTCTAAAATGGATTGAATCAAAGTATCAGCTATTTTAGGTGGTCGTCCACTTACTTGTAATAAAGCAAGGAGGAAAGATGCAAACTCGTGGCCTAAAGGAATACCTGCGAAAGTGATCCCGCTAGTCTTTTGTAAAGAATTGATTTCAAAGCTAGGGGTACGTGGCAACGTCTTTTGTTCAACCGTAATTTTATCAGTCATATCTGCCACTTCGTTCACAAACTCGAATAGTTGTTGGGAATTGGCTGTGTCATCTGTACTAACCGAAAAAACAACTGGTGCTTCCATTAAATCAAGATATTGAGCTAAATTTTGTTTCGTTTCCTTATCTAACATCGGCTCATCCTCTAAATCTTTCCAACAAGATCGAAACTAGGTTTTAGTGTTTCGCCACTTTCTTTCCATTTCGCTGGACAAACTTCACCAGGATGCGTACGTACGTATTGTGCGGCTTTGATTTTGTCAATCAAGGCACTTGCGTCACGTCCAATACCATCAGCATTGATTTCCATTGCTTGTACGATACCATCTGGATCTATGATAAAAGTTCCTCTTTGTGCAAGTCCACTTTCTTCATTCAATACATCAAATAAACGAGAAATGTGGTGAGAAGGGTCGCCAATCATGGCATATTCTATTTTTCCGATAGCTTCAGATGAGTCATGCCATGCTTTATGTGTAAAGTGGGTATCCGTTGAACAAGAAAATACTTGGACGCCTAGTGATTTTAATTCATCGTATTGTTCCTGTAAATCCTCTAATTCTGTTGGACATACGAAAGTGAAATCTGCTGGATAAAAGCAAATAATACTCCAATTACCAGTAAGATTAGCATCGCTGATATCGATAAATTCTCCGTTTTTATAAGCTTGTGCGGTAAATTCTCCAACTTTTTTTCCAATCAATGACATATGAAAACCTCCAATTTATTTTGCTTTATTTATAATTAATATAATTTAATAACGGTTGCAAAGTCAAAGGTTTTTTTGTTATTTTAAGAATGTCTCGTAAAAATAGGAGGTTATTTATAGGTAGAATAGAAAAAGCCGTACATGGGAATAGTGGCTGCTTCCTTTGTTTAGTAGGATTCATCGACTATTTTTCCATGAACGGCTGCATTGGATCATTTATTAGAAAATGGTGTGCAAGATGTATAATCATTTTCTTGCTTTAATTCAAAGATATATCCAGCAATTTGAGTAATTACTTTTTTCCATTCTTGCGGTGTCACATAATTGTCCAATAAATAGATTTTTTTGATATGTGGCGGCAGATGCTCTAAGGGACAGTCACTGACGATGATATCACATTCTTCCATATAATTTTTTTGGATGATGATCGACTCGGAAGAAAAGATCTGCTCGATTTTGCCCATCAAATCTTTACTCACATAAAAATCCTTGGTGTAATTGATACCTATGACGATCGAGTGTTGAGGTTTAAAGCGATCATACAAATGAAGTAAGTCTTCAACGATCCATTGCATATTTTCTTTGATCAATAGATCTGGCAGCTCTTTACTGATTTTTTGTCTAAAAGTGACGTAGAATTGTTTGATCTCATTTTGTAAGTTTTCAAAATTTTCTTTTCCTTCATATAAAGTATAGGTAGGTAAAGGAGTATTGGGTTGATCAGGATTCAAAAAAGTACTGAAAAGTTTATTTCGAGCAAAGTTCAAGGCATAAAGTTTTTGTTGGTTGACTGGTACTTTTAAATGAAAGTGTCGGCTAAAAGACTCCACTAGCTTTTTAGAGTAAACGATGTAAGGAACATTAGCTTCTAGTAACATTTGGTAATGTTGAAAGCTAAGCTCGTCACTTTCTAGTTTTGAGATCGCTAATCTTGCTAACAGGTTGATTAAAACCCGCTGCTCATGACAGATAGATAAATGATCGTTAAGTAAATCAAATTCTGGAGTAACCAAGTATTCAATATAGTCATATTCTTTAAACTCTCTTTGGACATTCTTCAACGATGTAACTGGAAAGTTCTCTACACAGATTTTTAATAGTAAAAATAATTTCTCTTTCATACCTCCACTTAGGGCATCAAGTAATTCTTGTTTAAAATAAGTTGTTAGTTCATACGTAATAGATTGTGGGGTTTCCATGCCGTAGGGGACAGAAGTATTTGAAAAAATATTCCAATAAACATCTAAAAAACAATACTGGATCTGTACTTCCGTTCCTGCTACGATTTTTTTTCCTTTAGCTGTAAATTTAAATGCAATCCCATACAATTTAAGGAACTGATTGACAGCTTTCATTTTGGAATAAAGATAAGAGGAGCTGTAATTTGTTGTTTGACTAATGCTAACAATTGAATGACTAGTTGGTTCTAACAGGGCTGTTAAAATTTTAAAATTTGTCGATTCTAAACAGTATTTACCAAATAATTCATAATAACATTTTGCACTATCTGTATTCTTTAAATCTAACTGGACAAATTTCTTTTGCCTGATCAAAGAAACATCTTCTAAATCAAGTGTCATAAAATCCTGTTCTAATTCTTGGAGATAAAGCAAAAAATTAGAATCAGACATCTCAAAATAATCAGCGAGGTAGTGAGTGGTAATGAAGAATGGGTGTTCTGCAAGAAAAAGAAAAATATTGAGCTTGGTAACACTTTTTTTATTTAAAAGATACTTTTTGATTGCTTCTTGTGTTTGCATGTTATTCCTCCATTTGATTTTCCATCCAGCATTTTACTAAAAAATTAGCTATTTTGAACAAAAAAACAGTAATAATATTTTAGCCGTTTGTATTATCTTATGTATTGCAAGCCAAAAGTGTTTGAAACGGGGGAGATGTAAAAATGAATCACTTAAAACTTATAATGGCTACTGTTGCTTTGACAGGCCTATCGGTAACTGCCGAAGCAACGCAACAAGTAAAGATTGAAGAGCACCACCCAATCGTTACTAAAACGAAAGAGCCTGGGTGGGCAAACGTGAATTGTATCACACTACAGGATGAATTTTCCACAACAAATTCAGGAATCATGAAATTTCCGGTGGGAAAAACGGTACCAGTCAAAGCCAGTGTCAGCTATTCAGGCGATAGACAACCAATCTCACAATCCAATGTAGTATTTGAGAAAGTTGATCCAGCATTGACGATTGGGTACGATCCAACTACGCTTCAGATTAATGGACATAAGGCTAGTTTTACCTTTACTGTAACATTAAATCAACATTTAACAAAGCCAGCATTATTTACGATCAAAGTAGCTGATGGCAGTCCGACAGATAATCAGCATCTTACGCCTTATAGTCAACGTCAGACAGTTGAAGAAATGCTTAATGTTGATGAGGATAATTTTACCGAATTACCAGAAATTGAACCGACTGATCCAACACCGGAAGAAAAGCCAGATCCAGTTGAACCGACTGATCCAACGCCGGAAGAAAAGCCAGATCCAGTTGAACCGACTGATCCAACGCCAGAAGAAAAGCCAGATCCAGTCGAACCGACTGATCCAACACCAGATGAAATGAAAAAACCTCAAGTGGAAATCGAGATACCTAAGAAAGAAGAATTTCCAACTGTGGGGGAATCTTTAATTGACGTTAATACGAAAAATCAAGTAATTTTGCCAGATATGATCAAAGAAAAATCGCATCAGATGTCTTTATCAGGTAGTTTTACGCCTAAAAATGAAAACAATTATGAAATAAACAATGATAATTTCTCAGATAATGAAAAATCTCTTGGTAATGGTATAAGTGGTCAATTACCAAAAACAGCAGATAAAGCAACACCAAGTTTTATGTATCTTGGGTTTACACTTATCATTTTCTCTATTTTCGGAGTGAGAAAGTTACGAAATAGTGAAAAACAAAGTTAAAGCAAACAAATAACATTATTATTAAAAGAAGAGAATGAGGAGCACATCCTCATTCTCTTCTTTATAAAATAGAAAATTACTAGAAAAATAAGTGATGAACCATAAGTATTAAATCACTTATTTTTTATTTGTTTAAATAATGTATTTGTTCTTGATCAACCATTGGATAAGTAATCAATTCAGTGCCTTCGAGATTTTCTTTATGCATTTCAACTGCGGTGATTTGGTGATTGTTGTAAGTAGTATAGTAATAGATCCCTTTGTCCATGTTACAACAAGACGAATAGATCGTATATTCAAACTTCCCATTTCCTACATCACACAATCCTTTTTGTTGTTCCACGGATGTTAATATATGGAAAAATTGGTTCACGCTCTCCATCTCTGAATCTCCTGAGACTGATTGCCATTTTGTAAAGGCAGCTTTTACGAAACGAGAAGCAGATGATAAATCGCCTGGTAAGCCTAATCCACCCATTCCACGACTATACACATCCAACTCTAGATTTTTCGCAAAATGATTGGAAGATACAGTAGGAGAAACATGACGGTAGTTATTTAAATTAAACAATTGATAATCAAAAGGTGGATTATTTGTTAATACACCGACTGGATTATTGTAAATTTTCAAACCATCAATGGTTGATTCGATCACGAGAGCTTCATTTTGGTCAGCAAGCATCCAGTGAAGAGGAGAAAGTGGAAGTTCTTCACTAAAATTGATATTTACTAAGTTGATCTCAGCAAGTAATTTTTTTGCCTCATCGATTGTTGCGCATTTTCCTAATAACCAAGGGATAAATTCGAATGGTGAGATATTGGCTTTACCAGAGTCTTCTTCAAAGTAATGAGCATTTTCAGGGAAATTCAAACCTGCCATGCTAAGTCCTTTTTCATTTGTTGCTTCAAAATATAACGGATAATTATCAACAACTGCAGCCATACCAATTAACGCATAGTGAGAGGGTAGAGGATCCGTTCGACGAAATTTAAAAGGATAGTTTCTAGGCGTAATTGTCACTACTTGTCCATAAGAAAGCTCTAAATCTAAGTTTCGTCCAAAATAATGATCTTTAGTTGCATAAACAATGGATGTACACATGATACATCTCCTCCTTTTATTAATATAAATTAATGATAATACCAATTTTAATTTTTTACCAGAAAAACTGATTTTTGATTAAAAAAACTCCTATTATAAAAAAAGATCTTTTCTAAGATGGATTTACTTTGTAAGGATTAACAAGACAAGTGTGCGGTGTTCTAGAAAATTTTAGCGGAAAATAAGCCGAAGAATGCCCTAACTAGAAGGGATTCTTCGACTTATTTCTCAGAGCTAGAGACGTCACAAAATTTTTATGACAATTAAACTGAAGTAAATCTTACAGGTTCTGATTCAAAGAAAGTCACTCTTTGAGGGGATGGTTGGGAATTTCTTTCACTTTTAATATATCTAATAAGAATGTAAAAATTGGAATACCAACAATCAAACCCCATACTCCTAAAAAGCGTTCGCTGATCAATAATACAATAAAGGTATAGAAAATCGGTAATTCTGTTTTACTAGACATCAATTTTGGATTCAAAACATAAGATTCAAGTAAATGGACGATTAAAATCGTTAATAAGATGTAAACCACATCTTTTATGCCACCTTGAGAATACGCAATAAAGGATAAGGGCACACAAGAGATAATGACACCAGCAACTGGGATCAAACTTAAAATAAAGATCATAATTGCTAAACTAAGCAACTGATGGAAACCAAAAGCAGCTAAAGCAATCGTTGTGAGGATCGTGTTTAATAAAGCAATAATGAACTGTGCCTCTAATACTAATCCAAAGGTATTGACAAATTTATCAGCAAAGTAATAAATGTCTTGGAAGAACCAAGAAAATTCGCCTTTTAAGAATAAGCGGGAAAATAGGATTGTTTTTTTCTTTTCGATCATAAAAAAGAAACTTAAGATAAAAGACATAGTAAAGGCGACAGCCATCTTACCAAAGTCTTGTAAATAGCCTAAAGCAATTGATGCACCATTTTGTAATTGTTCAAAGAAATCATTTCTTTCAATGTAATTATGGATATAAAGTAAAACCGGATCAGCGTCTTTGGGTTGATGTTCATAGAAATTGATGACTGATTTGACCATGTCAAATGTTTGGTGTACCAAGACGGGGATATAAATTGTAAATGCTAAATAGATTAGGTAAACCACAAGAGCATAAACAATAATGGTTAATACTCCGGTTGGAACCTTAATGAATCGTTGGATAATTTGCACTAAGTGAATCATTAAATACGTAAAAATAAAAGTTAGTAAAATTGTTGTAATCATGCTTCTTACAAGAAAAAGGACTACAATAATGATTAATAGAACAGTCATACGACAAATTTTTTCATTCGCCAAAAAGCGTTGGTAAACAGACAAATCAACAACCTCCAAGTAATTTAAGTCATAGCGTACATATTTGATTATAAAGCGGAAATAGGGAATTAGGAAGAAAAAAATAAAAACTGCAGACATTGATGAGCAATGTCTGCAGTTTGACTGTTTAGTTCCTAGTGTTTTTCCCGAAAATTAGTTAGCATTTTCTTGCTGAGTTTTTGCAAAAGAACAAGCTCATCCGGTTCAAGTGGAAGACTCGCTAATATTTTAGCAGGAATATCTTTTGCTTTTTCTTCTAAAGCTTTTCCATTAGAAGTCAGTGATAGAATCGTAATACGCTCGTCTTTATCTGCTCTTCTTCTTTGAAGTAGGCCTTTGTCAGCCATTTTTTTTATGACGGGCGTCAAGGTTCCAGAATCTAAACAAAGTAAGCTGCCAAGTTCTTTCATTGTGACTTGTTGGTTTTCCCATAAAACAAGCATTACCAGGTATTGCGTGTAAGTTAAATCTAAAGGCTTCAGCAAAGGGTTGTACGAGCGAATGATTTCTTTAGAGGCGGCATATAAAGGAAAGCACAACTGGTTTTCTAAATATAAATCTTCCATTTTCTCCACCTCGATTCTCGTAGTTCCTTGTTAGCATAGCTGATTTTGTAATAAATGTCTAGCTGTTAACGGCAGTCAATGTCACTTCAATATTACCTGCAGTTGCCTTAGAATAAGGGCAAACCTTATGAGTTGCTTCTAGTAATTCTTGTGTTTCCTCTAAAGAGAGACCTTCAACATGACCTTCAATTTCAACGCCTAAAACAAAACTCATTTCATTTTCAGCATACAAAGATACTTGAGCACTGATGGTAGAAGCACCAGAGATATTTTTTTGATTTTTGATCAATTCTAACGCACTATTGAAACAAGCACTGAAACCTGCTGCAAATAATTGCTCAGGATTCGTTGCATCGGCTACACGACGTCCAGGAGCCGCAATTGCAAGTTCAAATGAATGATCTGGACTATGAACTTCACCTGAACGACCACCAGTATTGATCATTTTTGTAGAATACATTTTTTTCATAAAAAACACTCCTTTAAATTTGACTTTGTACAATTAAATTGTATACAACTTAATTGAGAAAGGCAACTAATTCGTTTCAGCATGGGCATAAAAAAAACGAGCGACTACACGTTATGGCATCACTCGTTTTAGATAAATTATTTAAGCAGAATCAATTTTTAGAAGAAATACAAAAATAGAAGAGGAAGTATTTATGAATAAGCTTCTTATTACTCAATTGGATGGTAAGTAAAGCCACTACCAGTTACTTCAGCTACACTGCTGACAATCACAAAAGCAGTAGGGTCGATTTCTTCGATCAATGGTTTGACTCTTGAAAACTCCTGGTCTGTTACGACGATCAATAAAACTTCTTTAGATTTGCGGTTGTAGCCACCTTTTGCTTCTAATAAAGTTAAGCCACGACCAATTTCCGCACTTAAACGTTGGCGGATTTCTTCGATAGAAGTTTCGCTCATCACCATTATCGATTTTTTACGATTCATTCCTGTTTCAATATATGACATTACAATCGAGGTAATGACGATCGAAAGAATGGCGTATAAAAATTCTTCAAACCCAAAAATAAATAAATTAAGTGATACAACAAACGCATCTGTTACCAATAAACCAATCGAAGTATTCAAATGAAAGTACTTTTTGAAGATCAGTGGTGGAATAGTTGTTCCGCCACTTGAAGAATTATTTTTGTATAAAATAGCGACACCCAGAGCAAAGATCGCACTACCAAAGATCACTGAAAGTAAAATCGATGGGACAGATCAAGCGAATGAATCTGGAGAAATTCTTTTGAAAGGTCCGTCGATCGTTAAAGGATATCTCAACGGACGAGATCGACATTCGTGGACGAAAGAGGGCTGGTTTTGTACTGGTGATTGGGGCTATTTAACAGATACTGGTGAACTAAAAATTCTTAGTCGAATGAGTGAGCGAATCATCTCTGGCGGAGAAAATATTTACCCTGCTGAGATTGAAGCAATTTTTTTAAAAAGTCAGAAAATTGCAGAGGCTATTGTTATTGGTAGAGCCGATCCTAACTGGGGGCAACGCCCAGTAGATTATTTGAAATTAATAGATAAGGTCAGCGTTAATGAAATTTGCAATCTCATGGAGCAACTTGCTTCCTACAAACATCCTGACGAAATTTTTGTCATCCATGATCTACCAAAAACAGCCTCAGGAAAACCATTAAAACGACTTTTTTTAACAGAAGAAAGAGTGAACTATATTGACTACCAACTTATTTAATCTAAATCTACAGGAAGTACCTGAAGCTGACTATGTATGTTATAGCTTTAAGATTCCTTATGAACCGTTAGCAAATCTCTTTGCAAAAGCGAGTGACTTTAAAGGCACACGTTTCTTTTGGCAAACGCCAGACAAAAATGTCGGTTTCTTGGGGTTTGGGCGTAATCTTTTAAAGAAGCGTGGAAACTGGTCCACCGAAGACCTGATAAATGCTAAACAAGAGTTTTTTAAAAAACTTTCGTTTCTGGTTCCTGAAAAAGAGACTCCGATTCTTTTTGGAGGATTACCTTTTGATGCTGAAAACAAAAATCAAGCGCCTATTTGGGGAGAATTGGCAGAGGGCTGTTTTATTCTACCCGAAATATTAATCAAGCAAAATCATCAGCAACTAACCGTTGTAATAACCGCAAGTAATCATTTTAAAACTTTAAAAGAACTCGATGAGTTTATTAAAGAAAAAATGAGACTCATTAATGAAATGAAAGAGCGATGTGTCCCAGATTTTTCGCCAAGTCAAATATTAAAAGAAACTGAAGTAGCTGTTCCTCATTTCTTAAAAGCTGTTGAAGAGACGATCGAAGTCACAGCAAATAAAAAATCAGCACTTAAAAAAGTGGTTTTAGCAAGACAGATGCAATTAGTTGGCAAAGAATTTTCTGTTGAAAAAATCTTACTTCATCTGATTAGTCAACAACCAAACACCTATCTCTTTGTTTTAGAAGCAAAAGGTCAAGCGTTTATTGGCGCAACACCTGAACGTTTGCTTCAGGCGACTGATACCCATTTCTTGACCGCTAGCATTGCTGGCTCTATCGCTAGAAGTTCAAACGAAAGAGAAGACGTTACATCGGGAGAAAAACTTTTAAAAGACTCTAAAAATATTGGAGAACACCAATTAGTCGTCGAACGTTTAACAGAACAGATGCACTCATTTATTAAGGGGAAACTAACAGTATCAGAAAAAAGTCTTTTAAAAAACCGAGACATTCAACATCTTTGTTTGACGTTGAAAGGGAGCCGTCAGGATGGTTTCTCATTTTTAGAAGTCATACGACAACTACATCCTTCACCAGCTTTAGGCGGTGTTCCTAAACAGGCAGCCATTGATTGGATAGCGGAAAAAGAACCTATTGGGCGAGGGTTATACGGTGGTCCAATTGGCTGGTGTAGTTTAACTGAGGATGTTGGTGAATTTGCAGTTGGTATTCGTTCTGGAGTAGTGAGTGATACTGAGGTCCAGTTGTATGCTGGCTGTGGAATTGTGCCAGATTCAACGCCTGAAGCGGAATACTTAGAAACTGCTCTAAAATTTCAACCGATGATTCGAGGTGTAAAAGAATGACGAACACAAAAGAGCTGACTGCTTATTTATTAGCATTTATCCATGGATTGAAAGAAAGTGGATTAAAAGAAATGGTCATTAGCCCAGGATCACGCTCGACACCACTGGCCTTATTGGCTTATCGTGACCCGGAAATCAATTGCTATATCAATGTGGACGAGCGTTCGGCTGCTTTTTTTGCGCTTGGTTTAGCAAAAGCACAAAAGGAACCTGTTGGTCTGATTTGCACATCAGGAACTGCTGCAGCAAATTATTATCCAGCCATTTGTGAAGCTGAGGCGTCAAATGTTCCACTCGTTGTGTTGACCGCTGACCGTCCACCAGAGGCGCAAGGCGTAGGAGCACCACAAACGATAGATCAGCAACATTTGTATGGAAGCCATGTCAAAAAGTATATCGGAATGGCTTTGCCTGAAGAAGGAGAATCTTTTGAAAGATATGCGTTTTTTCAGGGTTGGGAGAGTGCGGCTGCTGCAATAAAAATTCCTAAAGGACCTGTACATGTGAATCTACCTTTTCGAGAACCTTTATTACCAGATTTGTCCCAATCATTTACACGTCATTATTCAAGAAAAGGGGAAACGATCAATAAAGTAACTTCCTTTTCGTTACCAGAACTTGATTCTTGGTTGACCAAAAAAGGGTTGATTATTGTTGGAAGAGAATTGACCACACAACAGGCAACGAAAATGATTGAACTAGCTGAAATCGTAGGATGGCCTATTCTTGGTGATCCACTTACAAATTTAGGAAATTGCGGGAAAGAAAGCGACAATTATATTTCTCATGTTGATTTGATCTTTGCCGATCAACGCTTAGAAACACCCGAAATCGTTTGGCAGTTTGGTAACTTGCCATTGGCCAAAAACCTCATGCTTTATTTAAATCAGTCAAAAGACCTGACTTATGTCATCATTGATGAAAGCGAATCTTGGAAAGACTGGTTACATCAAAGTAATTATGTTTTACCAATTGATCCACTGACGTTTTGTAGCATGGTTAAGAACATGAGCGATGAAGAATTTCATACTCATGCAGATAGAAACTGGTTATCCTATTGGCAAGAAAGAGCAAAGCTTGCCAGACAAACGATAGAAACAACCTTACCCTTAGATGCCTATAACGAAAGCAATGCTAGTAAGCGTCTTTTTCAATTGTTAAAGTTTGACGAAACACTCTTCTTGTCCAATAGTAATGCTATTCGTTTTATTGATCGCTACGCTGGTTTTTCAAAACAACGATTTTCAGTCTATGGTAATCGGGGAGTAAATGGTATTGACGGGATTGTTTCAACAGCTGCAGGTATTTGTGCGGCTAAGAAACAGCAGATGTTTTTGTTGATTGGTGACTTAGCTTTGTTTCATGATATGAATGGGTTACAAATAATCAAAGAACTTGAGCTGCCGGTGACTGTGATCGTTTTGAATAATAACGGGGGAGGTATCTTTTCTTTCCTTCCTCAAAGGGAATTAGATAACTCCTTTTTTGATCCTTTGTTTTCAACACCCTTACATCTAGACTTGGAGAAAGTGGCAGATCTCTACTGCGGCGCTTATAAAAAGCCCAAATCGCTGACTGAATTTGAACAAATAGTTTGTGAAAGTCGAGAAAGAATAGAAAGTAAAGACAATAGAGAAGAGAAAGAAAATTCAACTTGGACGTTGATTGAGGTCGTTGGCGAACAAAAAGCACCAGCAGAGCTTTGGCAACACATGATTGAGGGATACGGTAATCGAAATGAGTGAGGGAAAAATAAAAATCAATGGTGTTAATTATGCTTATCGTTGGTTACAGCGAACATCTCCAATGAGACCTACTATCATTTGTTTACACGGATTTACCGGAACTTCCATGAGCTTTTCTTTGTCTTTTCAAGATTTAAATGTTTTAGCAATCGATTTGATCGGGCATGGTAAGACGGATGTTTATGTTCATCCTTATCGCTATAAGCTTCCATTACTTGTTCAAGATTTAGCACAATTGGTTTTGCAATTAAAGATCGATGCTTTTTATTTGTTGGGGTATTCCATGGGGGCCCGTACCGCGTTAACTTGGCTGATTGAACAACCAAAAGGAATTTTAGGCATCATTATGGAAAGTGGTACACCAGGCATCAGTTCGCTTAGCGAAAGACTCATACGTCAAAAAAAAGATCTTCTATTAGCGCAAAAGATCATGACTGAACCATTGTCTGGTTTTGTGGATTATTGGGAATCGATTCCATTATTTGAAAGTCAAAAAGAACTACCTGATTCGACAAGAAGAAAGATTCGCCAAGGAAGACTTATGCAACAATCAATTGGTTTGGCGCTTAGTTTGATGTACATGGGAACTGGGCAACAGACGAATTACTGGCCATCGCTTAGAAATATCCAAAGACCGATCCTTTATATAGCAGGAGAATATGATACTAAGTTTCAAAAAATCGGAAAAAAATTGGTTGAAGAAAATAGTCTGTTTTCCATGGCGTTGGTTCCCAAAAGTGGACACTGTATTCATCTAGAACAGCCAACGAAATTTGTTTCCCTAGTAAATCAATGGATAATGGAGAAAGAAAAAAAGTGATACAAATTAGAAAAATCGAGCAATTACAACTTAAATTACCTTTGACTTCCCCTTTTGAAACGAGTTATGGAATTCTAACTGAAAAAGCGTTTGATTTATTGATAATCGAGGATGAATTAGGCAATCAAGGAGTAGGAGAGTTGGTTTCTTTCCAACAAGCGGACTATATTGAAGAAACGATCGACATGAGTCGCTTGATCATCAAAAATGAATTGATTCCTTTACTTACTATGTCTCCAATCAAAGAGCCTTTCGAAGTTCAGCGACGATTGACGAAAGTGCAAGGGAATTTTATGGCAAAAGCAGCCTTGGAAACAGCTATTTGGGATTTATATGCCAGACGAAAGAATGTCAGTTTCCGAGAAATTTTCAAAAGTACGAAAACAGAATTAGCAGTTGGGATTAGTTTAGGTATCCACACAGATTCTGCAAAATTGTTAAAACAAGCTCGAATGTATGTTTCTCAAGGCTATACGCGGTTGAAGTTAAAAATCAAACCAGATTACGATATCGAACCATTAACCTTATTACGAAAGGAATTTCCTCACTTGCTTTTGATGGCAGATGCCAATTCTGCTTATACATTAAAGGATCTACCGGTATTGTTAAAATTGGATCGATTAAACCTAGCGATGATTGAACAGCCTTTTAATCAACGGGATTTTATCGAGCATGCGTATTTACAGAAACAATTAAAAACACCAATTTGTTTAGATGAGAATATTCGTACACTAAATGATGTTAAAACCGCTCATACCTTGGGAAGTTGTCGTGGGATTAATCTAAAAATCCCCAGAGTGGGTGGGATCGCTGAGGCATTATCCATCGTAACATTTTGTCGTGAACATAACTTGACGGTGTGGCTAGGTGGAATGTTTGAATCAGGAGTAGGACGTTGCTTAAATATACAATTTGCCAGCCAAAATGACTTTACTTTCCCTGGCGATATATCGGCATCAGATCGCTATTACTACGATGATATCATCAAAAATAAAGCTTGCCTCACTGATGGGAAACTTGCAGTTCCCTTAGGAAAAGGCAATGGGGCAGTCCTTGATCAAGAAAAAATCGAACGTTATTGCTACAAAAAGGAACTCCTTTTTTCTTAATAATAAACGTTTGACAAATAATATGATCACTGTGGTCGTTGTAGAGATACACCAAGTAATCAGAAAGAATCCAAAAGCAGCTCTTTCTCTTTTGGATTCTTTCTTTTTGTTGAACTTTTTTTATATGAATCAGCAAGTAGCGAGTATAAAATTACACTTTCTACAATACCGATAATTCAGCTAATGTCGCCATTGACCTAACTTCTCCTTTTGATGAGATAATCATGGGAAACAGAATTCTGTTACCGATAACATAAATGAAAGCGTTGTCTTTTGTTGTTCACTCTTTTATAGTGAACACGTAATCTTAAATATGAAGGAGGAAATACATGAACACCGCAGCAATTTATCATCGACCGGAAAGTGAATATGCTTTTTTATATACAGCTGATACTTTCAGAATTCGTTTACGTACCTGTAAAGACGATGTAAAAAAAGTTTATCTTATTAGTGGCGATCCTTATACGATTGATTCACAAAAATGGTATCTGGAAGAAATACCAATGAAAAAAAGTCTGAGTACTTTAGTTCATGATTACTGGGAAGTGGAACAAACAAGCTCGACTAGAAGGTTACAATATGGGTTTCATATCGTAGGGATTGATGGCACAGAATGTTTTTACGGGGATCAAGGGATTTTTGCGTATGAACCAGCAAACTTAGCAGAAGCAAATTACTATTTCCGGATACCCTATTTTCATGAAATTGATCGTTTCAAAGTGCCGCAATGGGCAAAAGAAACGATTTGGTACCAAATATTTCCTGAACGATTTGCGAATGGCGACTCAACTAACGATCCAGCTCATACGCTACCATGGGGAAGTAAAGCACCTGACCGAGATGATTTCTTTGGTGGTGATTTACAGGGTGTGATTGATCACCTCGATTACTTAGTCGATTTGGGAATCAATGGTATTTATTTTTGCCCGATTTTCCAAGCTATGTCTAATCATAAATACGATACGATCGACTATTTGAAGGTTGATCCAGCCTTTGGTGACGAACGTCTGTTAAAAGAATTAATCGAAAAAGCGCATAAAAAGGGTATCCGCATTATGTTAGATGCTGTTTTCAATCATATTGGTAGTGACTCGCCCCAATGGCAAGATGTGATCAAAAATGGCGAAAAATCAATTTATAAAGATTGGTTCCATATTCATTCTTTTCCTGTGGATGCCTATCAAATGACGAATTTACCCGAAACAGCAGCAAATTTATCTTATGATACGTTTGCTTTTACACCTTTCATGCCTAAACTCAACACAGCAAATCCTGAGGTTCAATCGTATTTACTAGATATTGCTGCTTATTGGGTGAAAGAATTTGATATTGATGGGTGGCGTTTAGATGTCGCTAATGAAGTCGATCATCATTTCTGGAAATTGTTCCATGAAAAAGTCACTGCAATCAAACCAGATATTTATATTTTAGGCGAAATCTGGCATTCATCCCAAGCTTGGTTACAAGGAGATGAGTTCCATGCTGTAATGAACTATGCATTTACAGACTCAATCAAAGACTATTTTGTTAAACGAAAAATCACTGCTTCACAAATGGCAAGTGGCATGAACCATCAGCAGATGCTGTACCAAGATCAAGTAAACGAAGGAACATTTAATTTATTAGATTCCCACGATACTGCGAGAATCCTAACCTTGTGTAATGGAAATAAAGAGTTGATGAAAGCTGTACTTACTTTCATGTTTTTACAAAAAGGCGCACCTTGTATTTATTACGGAACGGAAATCGGATTGACTGGAGAAGATGATCCTGATTGTCGTAAATGTATGATCTGGGAGAAAGAGCAACAAGATACGGAATTATACGGTTTTATTAAAGAATTGATTTATCTTCGGAAACGATTATCTGAAATTTTAATCACAGGTACGATTTGCTGGGAGCTAATTGATGATAGTCAAGACGTGATTCATTTTTCTCGTGAATTGAACGGCCAAAAGATCCATGCTATTTTTAATCAATCTTCCACAAGTTATTTGGTTGATCAGAAAAATGAAATTATCTTAAGCCAAAATAGTGAATTATTAAATGATGGGAAAGCTGAAATTCAACAATTCGGATTCATTTTGATGTGTGAATAACTTGTTACCGGTAACATGCAGAAAGCGTTTGCAAGTTGTCGTTTTATAACAGTATACTCTTTATACAAACAACATTTATGGAAGTGGAGGAACAAAAAGTGAAGAAAAACTATGTTAAAAAATTAGGGTTGGGTTTATTGTCACTTGGTATTTTAGGTGGATTAGCAGCTTGTGGTAATGGAAAAGCTGATACAGCTAGCGGTGGAAATGATGAAAAAACATTAACTGTATCGGTAGATTCTGGTTATAAAGATTACATCAATGAGATCAAGGGTGATTTTGAAAAAGAGAATGATGTCAAAATCAAGCTAGTTGAAAAAGATATGTTCGATCAATTAGAAGCGCTTTCTTTAGATGGACCTGCCGGTAAAGGACCAGATGTGATGATGGCAGCCTATGATCGAATTGGTGCGTTAGGACAACAAGGCCATTTAGCGGAAGTCAAATTAGGAAATGAAGCCGACTATGATGAAACAGATAAAGCACAAGTGACCTATGACGGAAAAATTTACGGCGAACCAGCAGTGATCGAAACATTAGTCTTGTACTACAACAAGGATCTAGTAGATGCAGCACCAACCACTTTCAAAGAATTAGAAAATCTAGCCAAAGACAAACGCTTTGCCTTTGAATCAGAAGCAGGAAAAAATACTGGATTCTTAGCAAAATGGACTGATTTCTATTATTCTTATGGTTTACTAGCAGGCTATGGCGGGTATGTTTTTGGTGACAACGGAACTAATCCATCAGATATTGGTCTAAATAATGCAGGATCAATCGAAGGAATCACTTATGCTACAAACTGGTTCCAAAATGTTTGGCCAAAAGGGATGCAAGATATCAAGAGTGCAGGCGATTTCGTTAGCCAACAATTCATGTCTAACAAAGCAGCCGCAATCATTGATGGCCCTTGGCAAGCACAAACTTATAAAGACAACAAAATCAATTATGGGGTAGCAAAAATTCCAACATTGAACAACGGCGAATCTTATCAACCGTTTGGTGGAGGAAAAGGTTGGGTAGCAAGTAACTATTCTAAAAACAAAGAATTATCACAAAAATGGTTAGACTATGTGACAAACACAAAAAATCAAGAAAAATTCTTTGAAATGGTCAATGAGATTCCAGCCAATCAAGCAGCACGTGAAACAGCTAAATCAAAAAATGATGAATTGACAACTGCGGTGATTGATCAGTATGAAACTGCGCAAGCAATGCCAAATATTCCAGAAATGGCTGAAGTTTGGACTGGTGCTGAAAACTTAATGTTTGATGCAGCTTCAGGTTCTAAATCGCCAAAAGAATCTGCTAACCAAGCAGTGAAAACCATAAAAGAAGCGATTGAGCAAAAGTATTAAAAGTAACAAAGTGATCTCTATTCACGATCAAATGGATATTTTTACTAGATGTGGTGATAGTAGACCACTAAATCTCATTTGGTCAACCAAATCATAAAACAAGTCATGGATCAATAGGTGAAACAGTTGAACGGTGTATTTTCTTTAACTGTTTCACATTGATTCGTGTGAATAACATCCACGAGCAGAGTTTTTTTATAGCAACTGAGTGAGGACTACAAATGAATGGAAAATGGTTTTTGATAGCAATTATTGATGACTGTCATGGATAGCTACTATTTATAGTTACTATGTATAACTGCTATGAATAGTTACTTATAGATGGCTATTGTGGATAGCCGACTGATTCATTTCCTTGCGCAAAGAATAAAATAGTAGTACTGGGGGTATCGTTATGCAAGACGAACAAAATAATATCAATGTAAGAAAAATTACACTTATGTCTCTCATACCTGGCTTAGGGCAATTTGCTAATGGTCAAGCGTTCAAAGGAATCGTATTTCTAGGTATTTTCGTAGCATTTATTCTACAACTGATAGTTGGTGGCTTCCACTCTTTGATTGGCTTAGTCACACTGGGAACAGTTCCGATGGAGGATCACTCCTTATTTATTTTGATTCAAGGAACGCTGCAACTAATCATTACGGTTATTTTTTTTATTTTCTATGGACTGAATCTGTTAGATGCCAAACGTGTCGCAGTTTTACGCAAAGAAGGTAAGAAAATCAACCGAACGATGAAGGAAGTTATACATAATATTGGTGATGAGGGTTTTCCTTATTTGCTTACACTTCCAGCCTATCTTTTGATGATTTTTACGATTATTTTTCCAGTTCTAGTCACATTATTTACAGCATTTACCAACTATGATTTCAAACATATCCCACCTGCTAGTTTGATTGATTGGATCGGAGTAAAAAACTTTTTTAGTATCTTCTTCTTAAGTTCTTACCGTAATACCTTTTTCTCTGTGTTTTCTTGGACTGTTATTTGGACACTATGTGCAACGACACTTCAAATCACATTAGGTATTTTTACAGCCGTTATTGCTCACCAAAAATTTATTAAATTTAGACGTTTTTTTGGTATTATTTTCCTTTTACCATGGGCGGTACCAGCATTTATAACAATTATGAGTTTCTCTAATATCTTCAATGATAGTGTGGGGGCGATCAACACCCAAGTGATTCCTTTTATCAATCATCTGCCATTCGTAGACATTAGCGCGATTTCATGGAAAACAGATCCATTTTGGACGAAAGTTGCGATCATTATGGTTCAAGGGTGGTTAGGATTCCCTTATATCTATGTCATGGTAACAGGTATTTTACAATCCATTTCTGAAGATTTATATGAAGCAGCAAAAATCGATGGTGCAAATGCTTGGAAACGTTTCTCTAATATCACGTTACCGGCTATTTTTCTAGTAGCAGCGCCAACGTTTATTACTCAGTATACTGGTAATTTCAACAATTTCTCGATGATTTATTTATTTAACAACGGTGGTCCTGGAAGTGTAGGAGGGGGCGCAGGTTCAACAGACATCTTGATTTCTTGGATCTATAAACTAACGACGGGAACCTCGCCACAATACTCCATGGCTTCAGCCATTACACTAATTATTTCTGCAATTGTCATTTGTGTTTCTTTACTTGTGTTTAAAAAGACTAATGCATTTAATATGGAGGACTAAGCGATGAAACAATTTAATTCAAGTGCTAAATTCCAACGAAGATTGTCACAATTCTTGACCTATGTTTTTTTGATTCTTTTGTCGATCATCATTATCTATCCATTGTTGATTACAGCCAGTACAGCATTTAAATCAGGTAATATCGCTGCTTTTAGTCTGGATTTATCCAGTGACTGGACACTAGAAAATTTTAGACGGCTATTCTCAGAAACGTTATATGGTACTTGGTATAAAAATACCTTGATTATTTCCATTTTAACAATGGTTATCCAAGTGACTGTTGTAACTTTGGCTGGTTACACTTATAGTCGTTACCGTTTCATTGGACGCAAATCAAGCTTGATGTTTTTCCTGGTGATTCAAATGGTTCCAACGATGGCTGCATTGACCGCTTTTTACGTCATGGCTTTTCTACTTAACGCCTTAGATCGATACTGGTTCTTAACAATGATCTATATTGGTGGGGGAATTCCGATGAATACTTGGCTAATGAAAGGTTATTTTGATACTGTTCCACTTGATTTAGATGAATCTGCTAAATTAGATGGAGCTGGTCATTTCCGGATTTTTCTACAAATCGTTTTACCGTTAGTTAAACCAATGATTGCCGTTCAAGCATTATGGGCCTTTATGGGACCGTTCGGAGACTTCATGCTCGCTAAATTTTTACTACGCACACCAGAAAATCAAACAGTGGCAGTTGGTTTGCAAACATTCATTTCTGATGTGACAAATCAACGGGTTTCATTATTTGCCGCAGGAGCGATCCTCATTGCATTACCGATTTGTTTATTGTTCTTCTTTTTACAAAAAAACTTTGTCACTGGTTTGACTTCTGGTGGCACAAAAGGTTAGGAGCAGGTGTTGATGCAAACATTTCCTTTGAATTACTTTTCTCATTTAAATAGTCCTAGACGTCTTTTTGCTGGTAGAAGACAGTTGTCATGGCCTAAATTGAGTCTGATCTTTCTTTTCTTGGTCGCGTTGATGGTTATGCCGATTACCATGTATTATACCAATCAGGTAAAAGCAATCCCTATGGAGCAATTTTTGACAGTTCACCAACTAATTGATCAAGATGGAGTAAATAAATTTTTAGAATTACCCATGGAGAATGGGCAAATAAATCACTCACCAATAACGATTTATCAGAATAACGAAATACTGATTGGGTCAGGATTGACGAAAGAACAAAAAAACGAAAAAAACGCCTTTATTGATTTCGCAAAAAATCATTGGACAATCCAGCAAAAAGAACAGGGGCGTATAAGAACCTATCAAATGAATTACCAAGCGTCTTTCAATCCCGAATCAGTCCGAACGCCACAAGAGTTTCAAGCATTTTTAGAACAGGAATTTTACGCCAGTAATCGTCCAATGATTATTTTATCTTATAGTATGAGTTTAGGAATCATCTTATTTATAATGACTAGCTTCATTTTATTTGGTGCTTCTTTCTTTTTATGGCTAACTAGAAAGAGTCGTTTTTCTTCCATCCAAACATTCAAAGAAAGTGCCAATTTAATGTTGAATGTGATTGGAGTTGGCTCCATTATTGCCACGATTGTTGGATTCTTTTATTTTGATTTTGTTTTGATGTTAGGTATTCAATCAACTGTTTCAGTTCTTTTATTGCTATGGATTTTTGCTAAAACTGGATTTAAAGATGAAGTCAAGGCCTAAGATCATCAACTAATTATGAGAAAATAAATGTGAAAATAATGAAAATTTGATAGGTAACAAAGATTTTTTTCTGAAAAATACCCTTCTGAGTTGATTCTTTTAATTTTTAGTATTAACGTTAAATAGTAGCAATTCTAAGGAGGAAAATCATGTTAGAAAAAACAGTATATAATCAATTATTTTCACGTTCTTTCTCCCTTCCAGTCGAAGTTACTTACTGGGATGGTACGACAAAACGCTATGGAGATACTGACAATCCTCCCCAAATCAAAATTAAGATCCATGAAGAAATACCAATGAAAGAAATCACAAATAACGCCTCTCTAGCTCTAGGTGAAGCTTACATGGATCATCGTATTGAGATTGAGGGAAGTATTCAAGCGTTGATCAACGATGCTTACCAACAAGCAAACAGCTTTTTAAGAGGGAGCGACTATTTAAAATGGCTTCCTAAAAAGCAAAAACACACAAAAAAACAAAATCAAGCAGATATTCATGCACATTATGATCTAGGAAATGATTTTTATGAAATGTGGCTAGATCCAACATTAACCTATTCTTGTGCTTATTTTGAGACACCTGAAGATACATTGGAACAAGCCCAAATCAATAAAGTCCACCACATCTTAGATAAACTTTTTATCAAGGATAATGATACGTTATTAGATATCGGTTGTGGTTGGGGAACCTTGATGTTTACAGCTATCAAAGAATACAATGTAAAAGCAACTGGTATTACCTTGAGTGAAGAACAATATAACCATATTACTAATCGGATCAAAGAAGAACATCTGGAAGATAAATGTCGGGTCTTATTAATGGATTATCGTGATCTAAAAGATGAAACGTTTGATCATATTACAAGTGTCGGGATGTTTGAACATGTGGGAGCAGACAACTTAAAAGAGTATTTTGGTGTCATCCAAAAATTACTAGCTCCTAAAGGAACAGCGTTGATTCACGGTATTACTCGTCAGCAAGGTGGGGCAGTTAATGCTTGGATCAACAAATATATTTTCCCGGGTGGATACATTCCAGGATTAGCAGAAATCGTAACAGATATTACGGATAATGATTTACAGTTAATTGATTTAGAAAGTTTGCGTCGGGACTATCAGCTTACTTTAGAACATTGGACAAATAATTTCCATAAAGTACAAGACAAGGTAACAGAAACTATGGGCGATTCCTTTTATCGAATGTGGGATCTTTACCTTCAAGCTTGTGCAGCATCTTTTGAATCAAGTAACATTGATGTTATCCAATACTTACTTGTTCAACCAAGTAATAATGATCTTCCAATGCATCGTGCATAAGGGGAAAACCTAATAAAAAATATTAATTAAGATTCGCATGAAAAGAGGCTTTGAAAGAAGCGTTTAGCTCCTCCCTTATTATTGAGGAGTTGCTTCTTGAACGCCGTGAATCAGAGGTCGTGAAAACATCGGGTAGCTCTGATGACAATAAGCCTGAATTTTTTGAAACAGCTTCTCATGTTTTGGAAAATTCAGGCTTATTTCAAGGAGCTGATGTTTGAACACCGTTTATTCGCTTTTAGAGATACTAGAAGAGACTGAGACAAGTTTTGTCTCGGCCTCTTCTTGTTTTGACGTCAGTCAGTAAATACGGGGGGAATCGGTGAATCGTTTTTTTGGTTGAAGCACCTGAATTTTTTGAATACAAAAGTGAGGACTGGTTAGGAGTTGGTGACTTTTAAAGAAAGGTGTATAATTTAAATATAAGAAGAAAAGAGGGACAGCAATGATTATTCCAAAAAACTTAGAAGAATTAGCAGGTTACGTTGAAAAAGGGAACAGTGTCTTTTTCTTTACCGCAGATTGGTGTGGCGATTGTCGCTTTATCAAGCCTCAAATGCCAGAAATAGAAAATGATTTTGCCGCATGGCGTTTTATTGAAGTCGATCGTGACAAATACATAGATGTAGCCGCTGAGTGGAACATTTTTGGAATCCCAAGTTTTGTAGTGATCAAAGACGGTAAAGAATTAGGTCGTCTAGTGAATAAAGATCGGAAAACAAAACAAGAAATCGAGGATTTTTTAAATCGTGTGACGAACGGCTAACATCTGGATATTTGTTAGGAGGGATCAGGATGGAACAAGAATATAAAAATATTTTGGTCGGGATCGATGGAAGTGAGCAAGCACTTTCTGCCTTTAAAAAAGCAGTTGAGGTTGCTCGAAGAAACGACGGAACCGTCTATGTAGCAAATGTGATCGACCAACAATTTTATAATTTCATGGGCTATGTCCCAATAGATCAAACGCTAGTTGACCAACAAACAGAAGCAGCGAAACAAATGATCGAAGACTGCAAAGCTTATGGAAAAACAGTTGACTATCAAAAAATCGAAGGAATCGTCGCTTATGGTTCTGTTAGAGAATCAATGGCAGTCAACTTACCAAAAAAATATGCGATCGATTTGATCATGGTCGGTCAATCAGGATTAAATGCGGTTGAACGATTTATGACAGGTAGTGTTTCCAGCTATGTCATCCGCCGAGCACCATGTGATGTCTTGATTGTCTCTGATGAAGTGGAGAACAACACCGACAATTAAATACGTTAACTAAGAGATAGTGAAATGCCTAGCTCTAAGAAATAAGCCGGAGAATCCGAAAATAGTTCCTCCTATTTTTGGGATTCTCCGGCAAATTTTCTGATAGAGTGACTTTTTGCATGCTGTTTACTCGTTTTTAGAGTGAAGGGCAAGATATCTTTCACAGGCTCGTTGCTATTGAAAATTCTTGCGATTCCATAACTAAGAAAATAGTTGTTCGCACTTTTTTTGAAGAATGAAAAAAAGCATGCACAAAAACTTTTTTTTTGTTAAGATAAATGTCAGCAAAGGATAATGGAGGAAAAAACATGATTTTTGCTTATAATAAAGCGCACGTGGGAGATACCTTGATGGTCATCGTCTCAAATGACAATGGAACCGAAAATACGGTCATCCGTAAATGGAATGTTGCTCAAATCAAAGATGAAACAGGACAAATCGTTGGCTGGAATTTTTTCCATATCTCCGACCATCTTACGATCGAAGGTAACGGACAAGTCAAACTAACAGAAGAACAAATTGCACAGTTGAACCGCTTGATCAAAGAAGCTGGTTTTGAAGAAACGTTAACAGAAGAAAATGAACCAAAAATCGTTGTTGGCTACGTCAAAACTTGCGTACCACATCCTGATTCTGATCACTTATCGATCACTGAAACACAAGTAGGAAAAGAGGAAGTCTTACAAATCGTTTGTGGCGCTCCGAACATTGAAGCAGGACAAAAAGTCGTTGTTGCCAAACCAGGAGCTATGATGCCTGATGGAATGATGATTTGGCCAGGAACATTACGTGGGGTTGAAAGTCACGGAATGATTTGTTCGGCAAAAGAATTACAATTACCAGATGCACCGAAAGAAAAAGGGATCCTTGTTTTACCAGAAGATGCAGTGATTGGCGAAGCATTTCCAAAATAAGCAAAAAACAGCACAGTTGCCGAGCAACCGTGCTGTTTTTGTATAGGAAATTAGTTATTAGTTACCAGAGTTCTCTGATTGGCTTTGTTTTAATGCGGATTGATCAATTGTTAATTGAATTGTTGTTGTTTTCTTTTCTTTTCCGCGATAGTAAGTGACCTTCACTGAATCGCCGACTTTTTTCTGATACAAGACAGATTGTAATTCTACACCAGAAGAAACATCAGTATCATCGATTTTTGTAATGACATCATATTGTTTCAAGCCAGCTTTTTCTGCAGGTGTCGCCGGTTGAACGCTGGTAACAATCACACCATTTGTCACAGATTCAGGAATTTTCAAGATTTGTTCTTGTTGTTGGGTTGAAACGGCTGAAAGGTCAACCATTGTGATCCCTAGAGCAGGACGGGTTACTTTTCCATCTTTTTCAAGTTGGTTGATAATATTTACTACATCGTTACTTGGGATCGCAAAGCCCATTCCTTCCACGCTTACACCTGATGAAGAAGCAGAAGTACTTGCAATTTTACTTGAATTGATCCCGATCACTTGACCTTCGATATTAACTAATGGACCACCAGAATTACCAGGGTTGATCGCAGCATCTGTTTGGATCGCATTGATATTGACCGTTTGATTTGACTCGTTCGTGCTGGTTACTTGGCGATTCAATGAAGAGATAATCCCCGAAGTCACAGAGTTGGCATATTCAGAACCTAAAGGAGAACCAATTGCGATCGCCGGTTCACCTACTTTCAATGAATTAGAGTCACCAAATGAAGCAACTTTGTTCACTTTATCTGCACTGATTTTCAAAACGGCTAAGTCAGAATAAGCATCCGTCCCGACTAATTCAGCTTTGACTTTTGTTCCATCTTTTAATAAAACTTCTAATCCTTGTTGGCCTTCCACTACGTGATTATTCGTTACGATATAAGCGGAATTACCACTTTTTTTGTAGATGACACCACTACCTTCACTAGAAGCCTCTAGGTTGCTATCATCAGAACTTTCTTGTTGTTGTTGGCCAAACAGTTGCCCAAAGCCGTTGGTCCCTTGATTTTGGCTTTGAAGATTGATAACAGATACCACCGCATCTTGGACTTTATCGACCGCATTCGTAATATCTGAATCGACATTGACTTTGACATTCTCAACGACAGTTTCGCCCGCTGAATTTTGATGACCACCCGAATTTGACGCTGCGTTTCCAGAACCCATGACAGCATAAAAAATACCAGCCGTTACCAAGCCCCCAATAATTCCACCGACTAAGCCTAGACCCAGCTTACGCCAGATTCCATTATTCTTTTTCATTTTTGGTGTCACATCTTTTCTCTCCATGTGATCTGCCTCCATTTATCATTTTCTTCTATCTCTAAGTATAGACTTATTTGTTAAGATTAGTCTACTTGGAGACTATGAACTTTTTATGAAAAACTTTAGGAAAAATCATTGCGTTCAGATGAAAAAATAAGAAAAAAGTTTTCCACAAATCCTGTGTAGAAATCAGCGGAAAACTCGCAGAAAAACAATACCCTTTTTTATCCACAAGATGTGGACAACGTGGATAAATCAGTGCAAAACATACGTTTGCTTAAGAAATACTTATAAAATAAGCCAAAATCATCGTCTTTTCTGTGGATAAACCTGTGGATGATGTGTATAACTATGTGGGAATCTTTAAATAAATAAAAAATAACTCGCTTTTTCTTTTAGCAAACATTTCGTTATAATAGAAAAGAAGGAAATACGAACAACGAACAATGAAAAAGACAAATGAAGGAGTAAAGCAATTGAATATCAAAATCATTTCAGTCGGTAAACTAAAAGAGAAATACTTGATTCAAGGAATCAATGAATACGTCAAAAGGCTGCAAGCATACGCTAAAATCGAACGAATCGAAGTCCCCGATGAAAAAGCACCTGAGAACTTGAGTGAAGCTCAAATGCGCCAAGTCAAAGAAAAAGAAGGCGAGCGGATCTTGAGCAAAATCAAAGAACAAGAATACGTCTACGCACTAGCGATCGAAGGGAAAAATCCAACCAGTGAAGCTTTCGCCAAAGAAATCGACCAACTAGGAATCCAAGGGAAAAGCCAGATCACTTTTGTCATCGGTGGTTCACTCGGCTTAAGCGAAGCCGTCATGAAACGCAGCAACGCCCAAATCTCATTTGGTAAAATGACCTATCCCCACCAACTCATGCGCTTGATCCTCGTCGAACAAATCTACCGCGCTTTTCGGATCAATGCGGGTGCTCCATACCACAAATAATGATATTTTTTAAGAGAAAAAATTATCCCTATTTTAAATAATAGCAATAGGTAGTGGTAGGGAGAAATTTATAAATAACTTTTTTATTTGCTTTGGTAGCCAAGTAAGTTGCAAAAGAAAAATAGATACTGTTAAAAAGATAATGTAGACATAGAAACAAATACGTAAAATTTTAGTTAGAATAATGGCAAGGAGAAAAAATATGATAGATGAAAAAAAGTGTTTAAAAAATCTATTGGAGGATATGGATGATATTGAAGAAAGGCTATCTAAATGGACTGGGAAAGCAAATATATTTCAGATACTTAAGCTATCTAAAAATGAAATAAGACATAGTAATTTTTTAGCTTTTTTGTTTGCTCCAAATGAAATCCACAATTTATCTGATGAGTTTTTTAAAATGTTTTTGAAAAGGTATATAGATTCTAATGATGATACCAAAGCTGCTATCAATTATTTTGATGCTTTACTTAATAGCTATGAAGATTTAATTGTTTACAGAGAAAATAAGAATATTGATATTTTATTGGTATCGGAAAAAAATAAAATAGTGGTGTGCATCGAAAATAAAATTCTGTCTTCGGAGTCTGGAGGGCAACTTAATAAATACCAAATATATATAGAACGCAATTATTCTAACTATAAAAAAATTTTTGTTTTTTTAACTCCAGATGGAAATGAACCCACAAATCCTAGTTGGGGCATAATTACTTACAAGAATATCGTTGAAGAGAGTGTAAAATATTTTGTGTAAATAGAAAAAAGGAAGTCCCTTCTGTAGAATAGAGTTACCACAACACATTCACAGAAAAGAGGACTTCCATATGAACGATTTTACTACAGAAATTATGGAAATACTAATCAATAAAGGTGATTTGGATGATTTGTTTCGTCGTCACCTAGAATTGGCTATTAACGCTTTATTACAAGCTGAATTAACGGTATTTCTTGACTATGAAAAGTATGATAGAGCTGGATTTAATTCAGGTAATTCCCGTAATGGGAATTATTCGCGCTCTTTTAAAACAGAGTACGGTGAATTGAATTTAGTAATACCTAGAGATAGGAATGGAGACTTTTCTCAACAAACTTTACCTGCTTATAAAAGAACCAATGACTCTTTAGAAACCACTATTATTCAGCTAGTTCAAAAAGGAATTACTATGTCCGAAATCTCTGATCTAATCGAAAAAATGTATGGTCATTATTACAAACCACAAACTATTTCAAATATGAGTAAAATTGTGTCTGAAGATGTTTCGGCATTTAAAGAAAGAACTTTAGAAGCTAAATACTCAGTCATTTTTATGGATGCTACTCATATTCCCTTAAAAAGACAAACCGTATCAAAAGAAGCTGTCTATATAGTAATTGGTATCAGGTTGGATGGAACTAAAGAGGTTCTAGGATTTACTATAGCTCCAACTGAATCTGCTTATGTTTGGAAAGAGATTCTTCAAGATCTAAAAGACCGTGGTTTAGAAGAGGTTTTGTTAGTCGTAACAGATGGTTTAAGTGGTATTGACGATAGTATTCATAGTGTTTATCCAAATGCTCAATTTCAACAATGTTGTGTCCATATATCTAGAAATATCGCTCATAAGGTTCGTGTTAGTGATCGACAAGAAATCTGTAGCGATTTCAAATTAGTTTACCAAGCAAGTTCAAAAGAAGAAGCAAATAATCAAATAAGGTTTATGATAGATAAATGGAAAAAGCAGTATCCACGAGTGGTTAAATTGCTCATGAATCCTGCTATATTAACCTTTTATAATTTCCCTCCGTCAATCAGAAGAACTATTTATTCAACTAATTTGATTGAAGGTTTTAACAAACAATTAAAGAAATATACCAAAAGAAAAGAGCAATTTCCTAATGAAGAATCTCTGGAGAGATTTCTAGTATCTCAATTCAACAACTATAATCAAAAGTTTCTATGCCGAGTTCATAAAGGTTTTAAAGAAATACATGATACATTAGAATCAATGTTTTAACTTGATCAACAGAATGGGCTTTTCCATTTACACATAATTATTGACACAACCTATTCTGGAAACTTACAAATAAAAGCTTATTCTTCAGCCACCTTCGGGTGGTTATTTTTTATAAAAAAATGTAAAAAAATATTGATACATAAATAAATTAGTTGTAGTAAATAGTTTTAGAATTGAATTTCTCTATCCTTTTTAAATAATTTTTTAGACAAAAAACAGAAAGTGTCTAAAGAAAGCTTGACGAAGAAAATAATTTTTAATAACTTATTTAAGGGAATTTTTTGAAGGAGAAGATAATAGTG
>ERZ773115.465-NODE-465-length-45133-cov-107.359244_pt1 | contig 45133 bp, 29 predicted proteins | sample MGYA00511116_ERZ773115 | MGnify/ENA primary metagenome ERZ773115 (study PRJEB29015, sample SAMEA2737869) | human gut metagenome | biome: human gut; feature: human-associated habitat; material: faeces | place: China | collected 2012 ... | reverse complement strand
ATTGTGGCGTTGTGATAAACAGTGAACGGTTTAATCAAGAGCATGCTAAGTGCCGTGCTTTCATCGAAAAGGCTGTTAGTGAGAGCCAGGCAAAGCATATTATTGTGGCAACGCATCATGTTCCATCATTTCAACTGGTGTCTCCGGATTTCAAGGGAAGTCCGATAAACGGTGCTTTCACAGCAGAGCTGGGTAACTTCATTGCTTATAGCCGAATAGATTATTGGATTTATGGTCATTCTCATCGTAACATAGACAGGATAATAGGAAATACTCAATGTGTTTCGAATCAGCTTGGGTATGTGAGTCATGGAGAATCTGAGTCTTTTGATTCAAAGAAATGTATTGATCACTTAAATCGTCGGTCATGACCGACGATTTAAGTTTCATTATGAAACTTTACGCTTGCACTCAAAATGACCATGAAAGTATTTATTGCATAAAAAAGACAGCCAACAAAGTGACTGTCTTTAATTGAATCGGATGAATTATCGTCCTCGATGGTAATGTTGCTCTTCTTCCTGAACCACAACCTCTTCTTTTTCCATTTGCTTGGCAACTTCCTTTACGTCGTCTGTTGCATCCTCTGGGAGACCGTAGCGGATGATGTTATCCTTGATTTCCTCTGCGCTTACCTTGCGCATCACATCGTATGTGCCTCCAACAGTCGGATTATATACCACAGCATAATGCTCATCCTCAACAAGGAGATCATCGCCACGGTATTTAGTTGGTGAGAGATTGATTTTGGAGAGGTCAGGAGCATCACCTTGGTCGTATTCCTTGGCCTCAGTAAGGAGTGCTTCGTAGTTGCCGTCATTTTTGAACTTGTCGAGACGGTCTGTAGCATCGGTAGTCTGGAGATACGCCACTGAAGCGTAATACATCGTTGGGGCTTTCTCTTGCTTCTGCTCAGCCTCTTGACTTTGTTCTTGGTCTATTTTCAGCTGCATGGCATCGATATGTTGGTTGATCATGTGAGAAGCCTTCTTCACATCGGTAAGCGTAGTCTTGATAAATTCAGGCGATTCCTTCAAACTGTCCAACCAGTTTTTCAGATAACTGGCACTGTCTTCCTTCAAGTGCTTGGTCATACCGAAGCGCTGGGCCACCAAGGCGGCACTCAGTTCAGCAACAAGTTCCTCACGGGCGTATTCTGCGCTTCCGAAAGATGCAGGCTTCAATCTGCCCAAATGGTTCTCTGACCCCGTAGAGTGAGCCATCTCATGTCCGAGATTGGTGTAGAAGGACTCTCCATCCTTGAACTGGCGTTTCTCAGGAATGACAATCTCATTCTTCGAAATGCTGTAGTAGGCATTGTCTCCATAGACAGGCTTGATAGGACAGATCCATCCGTTTTCCTTGATCATCTTATCCATGGCAGGGAAAGAGAAGTCATCACCCTGATTCAAAGGTCGGTTTACTCCTGCAGCTGCCTCCAGCTTTTTGTAGAGTTCCGGACGAGCTTCCTGCAAGTTGGTCTGCGCCACATTAAACACATTGTAAACCTGCAATTTAGGATATACATTATACTCCTTGCGTCGCTCTTCGGACATCAGACGGTAGTCATCGTATTTGATTTTCTCCCTTGTTTCCTTGTTCACAACGGTGAAAGTCGTGATGAAAACCGGGAAACTCTTCTCGCCTTTGAGGATTGTCACCTGAGGCAAAGCTTCACCATTGTTGTCCTTAACCTGCTGTCTTTTTCCTTGCTTGTCCTTGTTGAAGTTCAGACCGGCAACTCTGTCAAAGGTGCAGAACACCGGCAACTTATATCCCTGTTTCTCACAGTGCATGATGAGCATCAGGGCATTCATGCCGTTATACTCACGCCCTGACAGGTTCTTAGGCCATGTCAGAGAACCTTCAGTAAACCAAGGCTTCTTCCAGTCGTTCTGCAAGGTGTTGATCTTCTCAATCATCATCTCGGCAAACTTGTCCAAAGCCCGGTCTTCACTGCTACGGCCATCAGTATTATATTTCTTGTAATCAGCCATACTCATTCATTATTGGTTGGTGGATGCTGCTTTCTTCTCCCATGGAGTAAGCTCGGTGACACGGCAAGTGAGGTCGAGGCGGTCGTTGTAGGCTCCCACCTGCAAATCACCCTTGGCGTTGATGCCTGCCTTAGCCTGTACCCAGTCTGCCTTTGTGGTGTCAAACTGCATGAAACGAATCCAGGTGTAGGCATAGTTGTCACCATCCTTCTCGCTGCTGTAGGCAGAGAATAGGGTATAAGGTTTGCCTTTCTTGTCGGTCTTCACCTCCACCTGCTTGCCGATGGTTCCTCGGAACTCGATGGTGCCGGTGATTGCGTCCTGGCTTCCTGCATTAAAGGTATTCACTCCCGAAGCCGAGAGATTGAGGTAAAGCGCATCGCCTTTCTTATGGAATTGGAGAACTCCTGCCACCTCGATACGGGAACCTACGGGATAGTTGACCAGTTCAGCCTGGTTGTCACCATCCTTGGCTACGCTGATTTCTACAGTCTTGTTGATACCGGTCTTGGCTTGAACCACTACGCTGATTCCAAACGAGATAAACTGCTTACCTTCCTTGTTGGCACGCATCTGTGCCTGGCGGCACACCGTGCCGCATACGGTTACATTACATTTAATCATAATAAACTTGGCTTATTGTTTTACGTCATTATTTGATTTGAACAGATTCCTGTCTGTCCTGCTGATTGTCAACGCCTTTCTGATAGTTCTGTGACATCTGCTGAGATACCGTCGCTGCCTGGATGATAGAGGCAACACCTCTTCGCTTGTCATCATCGCTCAGATTGGCATTGCCGAGTGTCTGCTGGAGCTTCGTCATTTCAGCCTGTGTCAGTTCTCTTGCAAACTGGACGGTTCCGTTATCTACATGGAGATAAGGCTTGCCTTCCTGAATGTTCACGGAACAAGCTTTATAAGAGGGAAGGAGCGAGGAGAGGTCGATGCTCTTGCTGACAACCGAGTCGGTCACAGTCTGCATTTTCTCTTCTTCGCTCTTGTTGTCTATCTGCAGGGCAAGTGCCATGAGAGAGGTGAACATAGTCATAGCCATCTCAATGACAGGGTCTTCGCCAGGCATTTTCACTCCGCTGTCCTCAGATGACAGAAGCTTCTTCATCCAGGCTTCCGGACTTTGTGCCATATCTTGCACTTCGCCTTGTGAAGAAGGATTGCTAACCTTATACTGAGCGGTGATGTCCTTGCCGTTGTGGAGAGTCTGCAACTGGATGTTTCCCTTTTGAGAGATTTCAGCAAGATATGCAGCAGGGTCTATATCCCGTGCCTTGCCATCTGTAGAGATGCTTTTCACTCCAAAGTGCAGATGCTCACCAGTGGTTCTGGTTCCCGTATTGCCAGTAACGCCTAATCGCTGACCGGCATTGACGTTATCTCCAGCCTTGACGGCAATGCTGCTCAGGTGCATGTAGGTACATTGATACTTGCTGCCGTCATTTCTGTTGTATTCTACAGTTACAGACAGTCCACCTGCAGTATTCGGATTGTTGTTGGCCCGAGTGACCTTGCCCTTATCTTCCGTAGCCAGTACATTGTCATGCTTGGCTTGAATGTCGATGCCCTTGTGCATTTGCGTGTTGGCCGGATTGAGCGGATCTTTCCTCATTCCGAAGGGTGAGGTGACGAGCATAAACTCGTTTCTCTTCAAGGGATAGGAATACTTTTCACTCTCCGCAGGCTTTGAAACTCTCGTCTTCGGGCTGTTTTGTTCTCCTTGCTGACGAGGATTGGTTTCGGTACCGAAGGATTTGCCTTGCGATTTCATCTCCTTCATGACCATCTGGTCATACTTCTGCAGGTTGTTCTTCTCGATGATGCTCTGAAGACTTGAAGCGTACTTCTTGTTGGAGGCATAGCCGGAGTTCTGCAGTCCGTTTGTCCATCCCTTGTAGTCATCAGGGGATAACTTGAAGAGCGAGCTGTATCTCTTGTTTCCTTTCAGAAACTGGGAATGATGCTCGTATGAGTCGCCAACAGAAGCATATTGACAGAACTTCTCGTTGGGACGGTCATCGGTATATACGAGGTACTTGCCACCGTTCTGAACCCAACCGGAAGTAGCCTTGATGCCGAAATGATTGTTTCCCTTTCGGGATAACTCGCTCTGTCCGCTTGCACTCTCGCAGATGCCTTGTGCAAGGGTGACAGAAGCAGGTATGCCATATCGTCGCATCTGCTCCATGGCATACTCTGCATTTTGTTCTACATATTCTTGATTCCTTGACATGATGATTACATATTATCTGTGTATTCCTGAAGAATTGTTCTGTTCCTGCTGAGGACTCTCTACCTTGGAGGGAGCAATTTCCTCAGTGGCACGTTTGGGGGCTTCCAACTGGTCGCAGATGGCAACCCGTTCTCCTGCACGGATGAGTTTCGGCAGATAGGTGTCGAGAGCATGATATGGGAAACCAGCCATGGTCAAAGGTTTGCCGTCAGCATCCTTGGTATGGGAACTCTTGGTAAGCGTGATGCCCAGGATCTTTGAAGCTTTCTCTGCATCCTGGCTATAGGTCTCGTAGAAGTCTCCACAACGGAAAAGTAACACTGCATCAGGATGTTTGCCTTTTAGCTCGTAGAATTGCTTTAACATCGGAGTCATTGCTACAACGGCAGCCTTTGTCTCAGCCTTCGTCTTATCTTCCTTTGCCTTTTCTTCCTTCTGCTCTTTCTTTTCTGGAGTTTCCTCTTTCTGTTTCTCCGTAGCCTTGTCTTCCTCTTGCTGAGCGGTGTTCTGCTTTACCTCATTGCTCTGGGCTTCCTGCTCCGATTTTTCAGTGCCTACAGCTACCGCATCGGTCCGGTCTTTGCGCAGTACATCGGCAAAAAGACTGGCAGCAAGGTGTTTCTTGTAATCCTGCATGTTCTCGGCGAGCCACATACGTTGCCACTGGGATGGTGAGATCTCACGAGGTTTGAGCTTTTCACCATTCACTGTAGGCATACAGAGGATGACACTCGGCTGATTGTCCGTCTCTTTGGTCTTGAAGATATTGACACGTTGGATTTTGTCCACCTCTTCGGCAGGAACGTTGCTCTTGAAGAGATCAACCTTCATTTCCGGCTTATTGGAAGCTTCCATGTAGTATTTCTGTGCCATGTCCTGACGCATAGTGTCTGAAAGCTCCTCGTCTCCTTGCTTTACTGTGGTGAAGAACAGGTTGACATCGGCCTTGTCTGGATATACGCTGAAAGCCTTTTCATTCTCAGGCTTCAGATAAAGTGCCCACTTTCCTTCATCGTCACGCAGCATCAGGATCTTGTCGAAGTCCACGGCTCCTGAGCGTTTTACGGCATCCGAAACATCGAGCAGGGTGATGGTCTCCAGGCTCCAGTTGTTGAGTCTGGCAACAGAGACTGCCTTGCCGTCAAAGAAACTGTCGTCAGGACGGTAGCCCATGGAACCATCAACATTGTAGAAGGTGACAGTTTCATATCCTTCCTTCTGTAGGGCATGCTCGATACGTCCTTTTTTCATGCCAGGGATGTCGTTATCCATACCTAAGGATGCACCTTCCGGAAGGACTACGTCAGCCATCTTACCCTCTGCGTCCTTTACAAGGACAAACTCCTTGGTGGACTTGTTGGGAAGGGTCTTGATCTCGTCAGCCACATAGTAGTGCTTTGGAAGGATGCTCTTGATGGCATCTGCCTGGTTTCTGGCAGTCTTGCTGTTCAGTTCAACCTTTTCGCCACGTTCTGCCTTGTGGAGCATATCAACGGCATTGTTGACATCCCTCTCCAGTATATCAATGAGACAAGGGTTCTCTTTCAGTTCTCTTGACCAATAATCGGTCATAGCCATGCTTTCCGGGGAGAGCTTGGCTGAGATTCCCAATTCCTGAAGCTTTACGGCTGTGGCAACCTCTGTGACCAGACGCTCCTGCTTCATGGCATCCTCTGCAGAGACCTTTCCTTTCTTCGTTACCATACCTTCACGGGCTAGTCGCTGCCCATGGCCAGTCGCTGTAACAAGTAGCGATACTGCATCACGGGCATAATCCTCATAGTGTTCGTATGAAGATGCTTTGGGCAGGAAGACAATGTCTTTCTTGCTGTCGTAATGTGCTACACCGGTAGAGTCACTGCGGATTTCGAGCATGTTCTCACGTGCTTTTTCCAGAAGCTTTTCTACACCTTGGCGAATGCCTGTGGAGACAGACTCAACATCTTTTCGGTCGTTCAACCTGCCGTATTCCTGGACAGTAGCTTCAAAGGCGGTCTTGTCAACCATGGGTAGGGTAGTCTGCTCGATATTGAACAAGGCTCTTACTTCACGGCTTCTGATGCCTTTGTAGTCAGCTTGCTTGTCTGAAGGGAGAGCCTGGTAGTCTGCACGGCTGATTTTGTCCTCAGGGTTGTGCTTGTTGACATACTCGTTCCAGTTGTACCAGAGGAACGGTACACCTTTCTCTTTTGATTGAACAGACTCGCCACGTTTCTTCGCTTCCGAAAAAAGTGTATATTGGTTGGTCTTGTAGCCGTTTTGAGCGGCGTGCATTCCTAAGATGATGGCATTAAAGGCTGATACCTGCAAATGCTTCTGGTAGAGTCCAGGAGCCTTGCGACCATTGTTGTCCAGCCAAATGCCATTATCTTCCTTGGCTTTCCCAAACGCCTTGGTGAACAGTTCCACCTGACGTTCTGCAGCCATCTTTTCTTGCTGATTCTTTTCTGTCATGGATATGATGTTTTTGTGATCATTGCTTATAGCCAAGAACACCAAGAACCTTGGTCTCGGCTATGGATTTGATTTTCCACTCTGTCACACTGCTGCTCATGTGCTGACGTAGCATGTGGTCTGCTTCCTTTGTCGAAGGAGCATTGACGTAGATGGTCTGTGGTGAGAACTTCTTTACGCCAGTTTCTTCATTCTCAGTGACAAGGGAGACGACGGTCTTGTACCAGTGGTTGCCTTCTTTTTCATCTTCTTTCAGGATTTCCGTGATAGGTTCACGTGAGATGGCTGTGATGTCGAAGTCTCTGGTTCCGATAAGCTCGGTAGCAGCTTTGGTGGCACGTTTCTCTGTCTCGGTGAAGCTCTCGGCATCTACCAGGTATTCTTCACTGACTTTTTTGTTCTTTCCTGTGTCAAGGGCTTTGCCATATTTGACACGGAATTTATACCAGTATCTTTTCATCTTTGTTCTATGTTATCTTTGAGCAAGTGGTCTCTCGATGACAGTCTGTCGTTCGCCAGCCTCGTATTTCTCGGATGCTATCTGTCGCATCTGGTCATTCTTTGCCAGCACAGCATTGGCAAGGGTGTTGAGAGGCAGCGCTCCTTGACGGTAGGCATCCACAACTTTTTCTGGAAGGGCTATGGTACATGGCACTCTGTCAATGGTTGCGATTAGGCAGTTGGCTCTTATCTCCGGATTCTGGATGCGTGCATTCAGAGACTCTTCGGGATAGATGCGATAGTTGACTCTGCCACCAGCTACTTGCGGATGATCCTGTGTCTTGAAGTTGTCCAAGGCTTCATGTCCTGCCTTATTGAGAAGATTCATGCCTCCCATGCCTATGAGTACCATTTTGAGAATCGGGTTCTTGACAAACATACCTGCAACAATGCTTGCAATAGGCATCATGTTATCCTTGATATTGATGGACTTGGTCTTACCGGTGAACATGCCGACGAGCATATCTGGAAGCATGGCCAATACATAACCAAGATTATGGCCTATGTCGCTGATACCGTTGAGGCCGAATGACGTGAGAAGCCCTTGCCAACCGTTCATATTAGTCTGTTCTGGCTGCGTGTTGTTGGCTTCACCTTCAGATTGGTTCACTTCTTCTGTTGGTTCTGCCTGTTGTGCTCCTTCCTCAGATTGTGGCTTGTTCTGTGGTTTCTGCTCCGCTTGTTTCTTCTTTTCCTGCTGCGTTCGTCTGTATTCATCCTCCTTTCCCGGTGCAATGATCATGGGAACATCGGAACGGTCATTGAGTTTGTCACCAACATGAGTGACGAGCATGTCGCTTCCTATCCAGGTGGCAGCAGTCTTCAAGCCACCTCCCAATCCTCCCATACAGGCAAGGTCGGTTACAGAGCCAAGGGCTATACCAGTGTTCTTTTCCCAGACCGATGGCTTATACCGCTTCTCTGCCTCCGAGTCTATCTTGTGATCCAATGGCGATTTTGCGACTTCCTGCGGTAGGTAGAAGATGGTACTCGTGGCAGCCTTTCGTATGATGTAGTCGATGGATGATTTCGGTATTTTGTCCTTTATCATCTTGTCAATCATCTTCTGTTCCATGGAAGCATTGACCGTGATATGCTGTCGCTTCAACTCTTTCTTGACCATCGCAATATAGTCTTCCGTGGTCTTGGATGTCCATTTGCCTGTGTATTTAAGGGTGTCATTTTGCGCCTGCATGGATGCCATACCACCGTCAGGTCCAGCTGCTGCTGCCATCAGACCTGCAAACGAATTGGAGTTTGACCGCAACTCGTCTGCAAGCTTGTTCTGTAGGTCATTCCGAACTTTATTCATAATCGGTATGACCTTAGTATTGAATATTTTATCCTGTTTTGACTCTACCATAGCTTTATGTTTACAAGTTTAATTGGTTGAGAATTTGCTCCCTGGTCTGTTCGATGGCGTTGTGATAGACTTCCATCTGTTTCGGGAAATATTCCTCCAGCCATTCGTCCTTCTCGATGTTGTCGTTGATGAACTTGATGGCCAGATTTCTTTCTATCTCAATGGCAGCTTCGCCTTTCTCGCTGTTGTTGAACCAAGCCTTAGTCCACCATCTGATTCCCGACTTGTCGGGATAGACGCTCACCAGGCGTGGAATGTCGAAGCTTTGAACATCGATGTCCAGTTCTGCCAGTGGGTCAACTATTCCGCTTGTCGCTATTGCCCGGTCTTGTGCTTTTTTTTTTCGATGGCGCTCATGCTTGACAGAAAGATCTGATGGCGCAAGGCGAGATAGTTTAGAAAATCTCCAATAAGGAGGTTCTGTACTCGCTCGGCTATTGGAATGCTTCTTGATCCCATTCCCAATGGATTCGCCATGGAAGGCAGGGTTTCATAGAAGTAATTCTTCATGGCCGACATGGTGAAGATGTTGCGAAGTGCAAGTTCCGTATGCTCTGGTAGGGCATAGATGCCTTGGCTCATGTCGCTCATGTAGTCGGGGAAGAAACGCATCATGAGGTCTTCAATCTCCTTCTGGTCTTTGTCATACATGGTATGAACATCCATGTCAAGAGTGACGAACTGAGGTGCTGCGCCTGGCTTGCCGTTCTGTTCCATCACTTTCAGATTGCTATAGATCATGGTGAGGAACTCCAGTGGATTGAGTTCTTCGCCCTTGTATTTGACTTCTACATGGAGGGAGTCGGCACTGACAGCGATGACTTGCCCTGCCTTTACCTCTTTGCCGTAGTTGGCAAACACGTTGCTCAGGTGGGCATAGGTCACTTCATAGTCACCGTATCTCGTAATCTGGTAGATGCCGTGAATCGCATCGTTGCCCAGACCTGTCACCTTGCCGGTAGCTACAGCAGACAGCAGGTAGTTTCTGACCTTGAAGTCAACTCCATGATGGAAAAATGACTCTCCAGTGTGCGGATGCTTCTGTTTGCCGTAACCCAGGGACATGGTCACTTCTCCGTTTCTTTCCTCGAATGGCATGCAATAGCCACTGTCGGAATGCAGTATCATTTCTTGTGTATAGTGCATTGTATAATACTTTGTTATAGTGTTTGTTATCTTCGTCTGCCTACAGTATTGGTTTGTTCTACTTCTTGCTGCTTTTCTTCTTCCTTGTGGTTGCTTGCCTTACGGTCACTGTTGCCACCAAGTAGGCTGCTTAGATTGGCATTGTTGCCTATCATCATCATTCCGAGTACGGCTCCAGCTATCTTGCCTAACCATCCAAAGCGACCGAAGACGAGGAGGGCAGAGACTACAAGTCCTACAAGGCTTAGACCTGAAACGTTGCCTTTGCCTATGTTGCTGAAGAAGTTTCCGAACATGTCACCGCCATGACCAGAGAACATGGCTCTAAGGAAGCCAGACATACCGCTCCACTTGGAATCCACGCTGCTGATAGCCCCATTTACGTTGTCTGAAAGCCCTGTAACGGAATCTTTCAAGTCCTTCACGCCATCGCCAATCCCTGATACAGTGTCGCCAATCTTCTTGGTGGTGTCTTCTCCTATGACGGCATCGCTGACTATGCCAACTACGCTTTTGTCCGTGGTGAGTTTCTCCCAACCAATGTAACCAAGACTTCCTCCGACAACTGCGCTTTTAGTGGCAGAACCTACGCCTTTCAAGGTCTGCTGAGGATGAAGCACAGCACTGCCCACTGTGTGTGCTGTTGCACTGGTCATCCTTCCTCCCAATCGGAGAGTTGATTTTAAAAATGAACCCCAACCCATAATGTTGTGTATTTCTAAATTATTGTACTGTTATTTGTTATCTGATTATGTTGAACCTTTACTTCAAGGTCTTGCATTCCTTCGCCATCGTTCTTTACATCGCTGTACAATGGTAGGTTTGTCAACTTCACTCCTGGCTCCATAGTCTATTTCTGCCCATACGTCTGACAGTCTGGTGTACTTCACTGCCCGTATCAACCGTTTGAGTTTCTGGTTCATCAGTTTGAGTTTCGGTCGTATGCCAAAGACTATCTCCAGTCGCTGCTTCTCTGTCATCTTGTTATTAGAGAGACATACCTGCCTAACGTCATTGACTATCTCGACACTGCTCATGACAAGTTCCCGATAGAGCTTATTTCTATTTGCCGACAGAGCCACGGCAAGAGCATTGGTCGTCTGATGGCTGAGCTGGTGGCTGTAAGTGCCGAGCTGTCCGACGAGTCGGTCTATCTCATGATAGAAACCATAAATCTGCGCTGCATAGCTGATGATGCTGTTGAATCGGTCAAGATAGTTGTTGAACTCCTTCTGCAGGTTGGTTGTACCTTCTACCTCTTCCTTGATCCATATATGACCTGTAGATACAAGTTGCATCATCTGTTCCTGCTGCTTCAACTCTTTCTTGGCTTTGTCGGTATATTGGAATATCATACCTGCCAGGACAGGGTCATTGCCCTGGGCACGGAGAAAACTCCCATCCTGCCCATCAAAGGGAAGGATGAGAGAAAAGAGAAGTAATATGAGAGCATAGAGACGTTTCATAAATGTTATCCTCAAATAATCTTTCTTATGGTGTTACAACTCTGGCGCATCTGCGCCATCTGCCAAGGGCTTGACTGGCTATTTCGGCATTGCTCCGGTCGAGCATTCCTGCCGTGACATTGTTCCAGACATCGGCCATGGTGTTGTATCTGATGCTGAGACATAGCCTTGACAGCTTCTTGTTGAACTGTGCCAGACGGTCGTTCAGTTCCCAGAGGGTTTTGCTTCGTTCTGCACCAGTGAGCATATTCTCATTGCCACCTTTGGCTATGGCATCCTTTAAAGTGGTATATACCGTTACGAGTTCTGTGGCAGTCTCGATATAGAGATTGTTCATGCTCGCTGTCGCCACAATGCCTTGTGGGTTGCTTGCTATGGCCTTCTTCAGATTGCACAAGTTGATGAAGATTCTCACACCGTCGTCATAGAGCGAGGTGCAGGCTTTCAATGTGGAAGCATAACCCGATGCCGTTTTCAGATAGCTGTTGTACTTCTTTTCCCATTTGTGAATCTGCGAGAACTCGGCTGCGATGGTGTTCTGCAGGAATGCTGTCTTCTGCTGGTCTTCTATCTGGCTTTTAATCTGACCGTTGATAAGCTCATTTCCCTCAGCCAAGGCAACATACTCCAATGGATTGCTAGAGGCAACCTGAGCATAACCTATAGCTGGCAGTAGCATTAACGCCAAGGTAATGGCTGCAACAACCCTGCTTCTTCTTTTATCTGTTGGTAATTTCATATATGCCTTTTCTCTTTTTGTTGTATTCTACACGTTCACGGATGATTCTCACAACGTCCAACCTTTCCTTCACACCGTAGATGTCCAGTTTGGGATTGGAGCGGTCGCCGCTGAATATCCATACTGTCTTCAAGCCGAATAACTGTTCCAGAATGTCACGGTTCTCGCTGAAATCCACCACTCGGTACAGCTCTATATAGTCACTGGTTCTTGTCAGTACTCCATGCTGGATGATGAGCTGTTCAGAGGTGATGATGTATCTGAGTTTGTAGAGATATAAGCATCTATAGAGCATGATGCAGGTCATCACACCTCCAAGTACCACGAAAGGCATCTTGTAGGTGATGCTGTCATGACCGGCGACAAGAAACAGGGCACAGCTGATGATGAACGACATCCCTTGCGAGATGATATACTGCGCCCAGTGAGGGCGTAGGGTGATGATGTTGTATCGTCTGATTGGGTCTGCCATATTCATTATCGTTTAAATCCATGATGTTTGGTTTCCTCGTTCTCTTCTTGCCGTTCAAAGGTCAAGTCCACACCGTTCTCGTCAAATGCGGTCTCTACTACGTCGGTCATAGAGAACTGTTTCTTATCCAAAAGCTCGTCATTGAAGTCCTTGTAGCCTTCCGATGGCTCTTCCCGAATAATCTTCACGGGAGTGAGGTCTTGGTCTTCGTGCAGGTTGAGCTTCTGTAGCAGTGCATCCTTAAAGTCCTTGAACGCTTTGTTCATCTTGTCAGCGGCTTCCTGCTTGTCTTCTTTACACAAAAAGGGAGAGTAGTGATACTCCAATGCCTCTTCTTTTGCTGAATCGTAAACCAGGTATAGCTGTTTGAGCTCATGGGGAAGTAGGCTGTAGTTCTCATCGTTGAAACTTAACAGTTCCTTGATGGTCTTCGGCTGTTTGTCAAAGCTTTCCATGAACTCTCTCATGTCAGCAGGTACATTTTCCGGTGCAACCGGACTCTGTTTGCTTGCTATATCCGCGAAGTTTGCCACAAACTGCTTTCCTGCCACATCTTTGTCAAAGCCAAGGTGGAAGGTGGCTTGGGGTGCTGCTTTCAGCAATCCCTGTATCTGCCCATAGCTTGGGTTACCTCCAGTAGAGACATAGACTCCGGCTTTCAGATCCTGCCGTCCACGCTGGTCTAATCCTGATTCCTTGCGCATCTGTAGCTGGTAAAATGCCATGGCATCGTATGCGCTTTCAAAGACAAGTACGATACGGGCATCCTGGAGTGCCGTATTCTTGGGACTTGCCATCCATAATCCTTCGCTGGCGTTGGTGCCGGTAGCCATGCCTTTTCGGGCAGAACCGTCCTTTCGTGGATAGCCTCTTTCCTCTAAGCCTACACATTTGTCATGTTGCCCAGGGATGTACATGGGGAAGGAGAGATTCTTATACGTGCTGCCATCTTTTGCCGTTTTCGAAGCCAGGAAGAAGCTGTGATGGAAGGCACAACGGGTGGCGAAATCAATTCCCCTTGACTTGAAGAAGGCGTAGAACGGCTTCTGTGACTCGAAGTCTTTAGGATTGAAACGGTCAATCTTGTAGTCATTGATATCAAATGGCTTGCTGTTGACTGTTGGATTATGCACGTCCTGACTCCGATGTTCTACCGGGATGTTTAGCAGGCGTTGGCAGACCTTATGGACAAGGGCTGATTCCTTCATGCCATACTTGTACTCCTTGAAAAGGTCAGGATGCTCCCAAATGAAGGAGGTAACAGAGTAGAGCTTGATGGTTGGCGGCTGGAAACAGCAGTTCTTGTTGGGCATGACAATGTACTTGTCACCACTGATTCTTTTTCCGTCGCTGCCCAGGCGTACATACGCAGGATAGCGCAAGCCATCACGCTTGTAAAACGTGTAGCCTGCGTCCTCCAATACGTCCTTGATGTTAAGACGGTTTCTGTAGTCTGCAAATGTCTGTTCGTCTGTCATCTCTTGAATGTGAATTGTTGTTTATCTGCCATGACCTATGCCTACACCGTGTTCTCCTGCATTGAGTCCTGCATCGAAGGCTCGTGAAGCGAGGTCTTGCGGTGAATCCACGCTGCCCTTGAAATATACATGTGGCCCATGGGCATGGTCATGATGGTGTTCTACAAATACTGCCGGTGCTGGACGGTCTCTGCTCAGTTCACTCATCACGGCAAGTCCTGCAAGGAGAGCTCCTCCAATCTGAGCCCCGATATTCTTGCCTTCTCCAGGGATGGTTTTCATATCCACCTCCTTGAAGATGTGGGAGAAGAGTTTCATGCGGTGGTAGTCATCGATAGCCATGAACTTGTCATACTGCTTTTGGGTAATCTCATGGCTGATGCTCTCTCCGTTGATGACGGCTGTCATGCGAAACTTGGCGTTGCCTTTCTCATCCTTCTGGATTTCTCCCTGCTCATTACGTACTGGCTCAACCTTGATGTCATCAACCTGAACCTCTCTGCCATGCTTGCCTTCACGGAACCATCCCTTGCTTTCGTTCTGCTCATACAGGCTATTGCCATCTACATGGGCAACACTGCGGTCTTCTGGCTCAATAGTAATCTGGTCGCCATTAGATGGGAGTGACTGGTCAATCACCATCTGCTGGCGGTTGTTGAGTTCTGCCTCAATCTCTGGTCTGAGCTTCAAGCTGATCTGCTCTTTGGAATTGAGCATATCCATCGTCAGTTTGTCCTGGAAATCGTTTCTGATGGCATTGTTGATGATGTCAATGCGGTTCTGGACTGGTACCTGCTTGATGGAATTGTTGGTCAACTTCTTCACCTCATCCTCAGTGAGGTCATAGACAAAGTCCTGCTTGGCAGCAGTGGACTGAATGGTCAGGGTCTTGTTGGCTGCATCTACGATGATGCCGTGAGACGAAAGACACTCCTGCCATTTGTCATTGCTGAAATAGACCTTGGAGGTGATGAGTTCTTTGTATGGCTTGGCTGGTTCCTTGGGACGTGGACGAACCACTACAGGGGTAATGACTGATTGCAGGTCTGCCAACACATCCTGCGAAGGTTGCTGTACCATGTTTTGCTGACCACCTTTATAATAGAAGCCATAACCGCCATTCTGCAATTCGCCCGGCTTCATTCTGCCGTCAGGACGTTCTGGTACGATTGGAGCACCCTGCATGAACATGGCTCCTCCAACTCTGCGCATGTGGAATCCTTCCTGGCATCGTGGAGTCCAACCGAGGAATCTTCCGTGATATGGATCCATCATCATGTGGGCATGTCGTTTGTTCCAGGGAAGTCTGCCGTATTCGCCAACGCCTATGCGGTAGCCGTGGAGTCCCATGGCAACACGGCCATTGGCATTTCTGGCATGAACGAAGTCACGTGGCATGTAGAAATCATTCTTCACGAGTTCTGCCACGGTGTTGTAGGCTTGCTTGTTGGCTGAGTTTGCTCCCCAGTCAACCAAGGCTCTGTGCTGTTGTGCGGTGATAGCGTAGGTCAGCAGAGGGGAATCGTGACCTTGAACGGCCAATTGATAACCTTCTCCTTGTCTGATGATATGTGCTTGCATACCATTCTTTCTGAGAATCTCCTGAAGCTCTGGTGCCAGGTCTCTGCCTACTGGTAATGCATTTGATCTGATTGACATATTCTAATGCTGTTTATTGATTCTGTACTGTGTGATTATTCGCCAGCTTCAATCTGCTCGCCCTTCCAATCGACAAATTCCTCTGCCGATTCCTCATTGACAATGAGATCCTTCTCTTTGCAGAAGGCAGTGTATTCCTCCTGCCATTCAGGGGAGTGGTGGTTGATGTAGTCAAGCCAGCCATATTCTCCGCTCTGGACTTTCTCCACGAGCACGTCTTCTGGATAGTACTTTACATTTGCCATGAAATCTTGTTTTATGGGTTAATACTTTGGGTTATCGCTGCATCATGCGCATACCCAGTTTCTTCTGTTCGTTCCACATCTCTTCGGTATAGTTCTCTTCTGGGATGTAGTCGAGATTGCCGTCTTCATCCATAGCCCAACAGCCGAAGATGCCAAAGTTGAACTTATCCCAGTCACGCTTGGCTTCTCTCTTCCAGACAAGTTCGTTGCCTGCTGCGAAACGGATGCCGGTGTTGGAGTTGAGGTCGATACCGATTGACTGTTCCTCGTCATCCTCTACGATGGTAAGGATGTCACCATTCTGCAACTTCTGCATCTCTGCGCCAGTGAGGTGGTATCGGTCTGCTACATACTGGATGTTTCTGCCGATGACCGGGGTTGGAACACTGAGTACCTGCTTGCTTTCTGGATCAAGCTGGAAGAAACACTTACTGCCGAGTTCCTTGCCAACCTCGTTGCTCTCCAAATGGCCGACGATAGGCTTTCCTGCAACAAGGTTCTTCTCCTGCTGCTCGTTGAAGAGTTTCAAGTCTAACTCATCGAGCTGTGGATAGAAAAGCACGTCAACGCCACCTTCGGCTGTTCTTACCAGGCTGAATCTGGTTCGTGCTTTGACTTCCTCACCATCATCGGCTGTGATATGAACTGGCAGGACTGGCGACTTGCGACCATTGTAGATGTTCTGGAGGACATCGGTGGGTAAGTCGTCAATCATTGTCTGGGTGAGTCCGAAACGTTCAAGGATGCCATAAGGCATCTCGTTCTCATCGAAATTGTAATTCATTTGCTTCTGTTTTATTCGTTTTTTATTTGGTGGCTGACCTATGACAGGTCTTATTCAGACTACGCCTAAAGCCAAACCGACAACAAAGTTACATTGTAGATATAGAAGAAGATAAATATGTATGTTAGTATCATCAAAGTTTTATAGATAGTTATGAAAGTAGTATGATTATTCTTCAATTATCATACTATAAACATAAATAAAGTTAGATATAATAGGGAAGAGGTAACTTCTTTCGTGTTGTTGAGCTGAGTCTGATTACCTTTGCAACATGAAAGCAATAAAGACACTCATATTGATACTGACAATGATGCTTACAAAGATTCCTTCACATGCCCAATTCAATACGATTGGGTATGTGAAGAAGCATAGTATATCTAAAAAGAAGAGTCCACAAGAAACAACTCATGTTGCTTCTGTGGACTCTGTGATGAAGGCTGATTCTCTGCCTCCGGATTCTTCCCGAGATGATCTTCCTTATCTTCGGGCTTCGTTTCCGTTGAAAAGTATTCAGATCAATTCAAGGTTTGGAATGCGTAATCACCCGGTGAAGCACAAGACCATCATGCACAATGGCGTGGATCTGGCAGCTCATTACGAGAAAGTGTTTTCCATGTTTCCTGGGGAAGTGACTGGCGTTGGCCATGACAATCGCTCAGGTAAGTATGTCACAGTCAGAACAGCTGGCTATACCATCAGCTATTGCCATCTTTCTGCTTTCTGGGTCTCAAAGGGGATGTTTGTCAATGCAGGAGAGGTGCTTGGGGTATCTGGAAGTTCCGGCATGTCAACTGGCCCCCATCTGCACTTGACAACAAAAAAGGATGGCAAGGTGTTTGACCCTGTCATCCTTCTGAAGTATGTTCAATGCATTACAAAGTAGTGCTTGATTGGTATTATTGCTTCTTGCATTTTACCCAAATAGATTCGTCACCAATAGACATTTTCATTTCTGATACTGTAGAAGTCGCAGTAATGATGGTATAAGAAGCAAATAGTTCACCTTCGACATATGTATTCAGTGTGTTTCCTTTCAAAGACCATGTTCCTTGACCTGTTCCGAAATATCCGGAGCCGTAATATGAACCGTCTGCATTGAATGTGGCGTAAGTCTTTCTGAAAGGCCAGTCAACATACGTACCAGACTCCGATGTTTTTACTGCAGTCATCTCCCAGGTTCCCAAAATCATAGACTTGTCATAGTCTCCATTGTCATCATCGTCACTGCTGCATGATATGAATGCAAAAGATGCTACCACGAGGGTAAGAAGGAAAAATAAATACTTTTTCATAATGTTCTTGTTATTTTGAATTTACCAATTGTCGTTTTCATTACCAGATAAGCCATTCTTGAGGCACTCCTCAATCTTGTCCATTACAACATTAGAGTAGGCATGAGCCATGACAAGTGCTTTGCAGGAAGTCTTCTTGTGAGAGTCCTTCTTGGCAAAAGGATAACATTTATCAAGTGGCCAATTCTGATCAGAACGGGTAGGGATAGTACCTCCCATTGCACCCATCCAACCGCCACCAACGGCAACATTGACAGAATAGAATGGTACTGTGTAGGTAACACGAACCTTATTGTCCTTTATATCACATTTGATAACAGGGCGTAAATTAACGTTGTAAGCGTTAGTACCACCTGCATGTTGTGCAATACTCTCTACAAAACCCTGTGCGATGATTGTTCCCAATTCCTTGTCATTCAATTTGATGACGGAGTTCGCATCATTGAAAGTTGCGGTGAACCAATAGTTAAGCAACACATAAAGCTGATCTTTGGTCTTGCCTTCAGCAGGGATAACCTGAGTATAGGTGATGGCATTGTTCTTATCCAATGTCAACTGGGTACCGAGATTGGTTGCTGCATCAACCCATTTCTCTCCATACTTTTCTTTTGCGTACTTTTCCAACTCTTCTGCTCGCAGAATTTGAGCATCTACCGCACTGCATACAAATAATGCAGCAAGTGTCACTAAAATAAACTTTTTCATCTTCTATATTGTTTTGATAGACATTATTCTTTTAAAAATCAAATCCAAGTTTGACGCTAACTGACTCTGTGTCATATGTCGCAGGCTTGCGAGTATAACTCATATCATATCTGCCATTGAAACGTTCAAATGTTTCAAATTCAAGTTTCTCAGCAGCATATCCTACAGACAAGCTAAGTCCCTGTTTGTTATTCAATGCATATCTAACACCCAATGATGCCACCACGTAAAGACCACCGTTATTGGTAACAAACGTACCTCCTTTGATGTCAAAGAAAGGCGAAAGTTTGCCTTTTGTGAAATTGCTGCGGAAGTTTGCGAAAACCGGAATATCTACTTTACTGTCTCTTACATCAAGTGGTATTTCCATATCACCTGTTTTGTAAGATGACATAAAATGCAAGCCTGTACCAGCACCAAGGAATATATAAGGATTCACTTGATAGCCATGTGTTGTGTTAACTTCAAAACGACCAAAGTCATAGTCTCCTATACCAACAGAATAACCTGCTTCAACGTGGCCTTTATAGCCAGATTGCATACTTTGTGCATTGCTATTGATGGCGAAAGCCATTGTAGCTGCTAAAAGAATTGCTATTTTCTTCATAACCTTATAATATAATCTTATAATATAATAATGTGAAAAATCCATTTTCTGAAGGTAACTACCAACCGCAATTATCGTCATAGCACTCATCATTCTCGCAGCCTTCATACTCATCACGATCGCAATAACTACTATCATGATAGTCTTCGTAAGAACAATCATGGTCGCAGCAACAGTCATCATAACCTTCTTCATAGCCACGAGCATAATTTTCATGGTCTGAGGTATTATTACCAGCGTTACTATACGCTTTCTTTTGGCTGTTTGAAACGCCGCTTGAAAATAAAAAATCGAATAGTCCCATACCTTTTTCTATTAATGTTTAACTTCTGGTGCAAAGGTATGAATTGATTGTGCAGTCTATCTGCACAATCAAAAGAATGTGCAAAAATGAAAGAAAAAAAGCAGAAAGAACTGTTTCTTCCTGCTTTAATATATGTAATTTGACCAATTATAATTGTCTTAATGTATCTACAAAGAATGCTTCTTTTGCTTTCATCTTTTCACAGAAGTCTGCATAAGAAGTGGAGGTGTGACAAATCTCAATACCTAATATATATAGTGATGCAGATGAGTCCTTCAACCGTGATTTTGGAATTTTCTGCTGTCTCTCAGACAAAGGAGCTATAAAAACTCCTTTCGATGCCTGTAAGTTAGTGATGTATGTGATTAACTGATGAAGGTCATCACGATTAACTTTTGAAACCTTTTCATAACTTTCAAGCTTCTTGTATTTTGCATCGAGAACAATATCATCTTTATAGAAATCTGGATAACGGATTCCACTATGATCTTCAAACAAATAGATGCCACCTTTATGTTTCTTGTTTTCAGGATGCTTGAAGCCCTCTTTTTGTAGAATGGTATTCAGATATTCTTCCCAAAGCCATGCTCCATCAAACAGAATACCACAAATCTCCTCATCAGTTTCTCCGTACTTTACTTCTTCCATTCTAAGAATTTGTAAGCATAGGCATTGCAGTGGCTGGTATTCCGTATAGTAAGGATGACTCTTATGTCTAAGGTTCTTACCAATAATTGCACCACGCTCATTTTTGTTATATGAAGGAGTTAGTGAAATTATAGATTTTACATTGTCTATAGTTTCCTGGTCTAAACCTAATACGGATTGACCATATCTCTTTGACTTCATAAACTCAATAGTATGACGGATTAACTCTGTCATGTCATTGTCATAGGTATATTCACGAGTGGAGTATGCCACATTTCCTGCAAACGGAATGTTTTGGGCAATATGGCGTCCCCAGTCAATCGTACCTTTTAATTTTGAGTCGTTATGTTTGAAGTTCTGATACTCTCTGTATATGCCCTGGCGCATTGCGTTCCTTAGCAAGTGAGGGAACATAAACATGATAAAGTCAAATACATCCTCTTTTTCGTTGTTGTGATTAAGGTCAAAGAGATTGAATGAAAAGACCTTTTGAAGCATGTAATGTAAGAGATAGTCGTCGCGTCCTTCGTCAAAGCGGGATTTGATTTTTATCTGCAGGTTTCCAACACCGATAAACCCCATCACATTTCCTGTGGTAATACGTACCTTTTCAGAGTCACTTGTATTTAGAATGGTCATAACTGAAGCTTCACCGACTTTGTCGTCTGAATCCTCTATACTAAAGGGAAATATTAGCAGATTCTCATTTTCATGACATAATTGAGCTATTGTCTTGTCGGCAATAGGGAATAAAGCTGAGACATCTTTACGAAGAAATATCCCAGCTTTTACCTGTCCAATATTATTGTCTGTTAAGTTAATTCTCATCGACCAATTCGTTATCATTAATATTTGAGTTGCTTTCTTTGGTATCGAAGTAAGCATTTCTCAACTTTTCCATGATTTCTTCTGATTTGCGGAAACCACGGATATATTCTCTAAGCAATGGTTCGATATTCATATTCCATAGCTTTTCAAAGTTTCCACCATTATCACCCAACTTTAAGAAGTATGATGGTCCAACTTGGTAGGCTGGGCCAAGCCCTTCAATCTTGGATATCTCATTATTCAATCTTACCATAACATTCTTTGCCTTAGTGGCACATTCGAGTTTGTCGAGCATAGTTTGTGTATCTTCTGGCTTTATTTCCTTCCAAGTGAATCTGCGACGCATAGCAAAGTCCATGCTCTCGATACTACGGTCTATATCATTCATTGTACCAAGAATGAATACGTTTTCAGGAATATAAAATCCTTCTGCAAATACATCTGTTTCAGGGACAAGGTTCTGATATTGAGTCTTTACCCGAATATCTTTCTTGCCTCTATAACCAGGGTCAATGGCGTAGAATAGTTCACCAAATATTTTTGAAGCCTCTCCACGATTGATTTCATCAATGATGAAAACAAAATCTTTTTTGACTACGTTACTTGCTGTTAATGTTGAAATGTTCTTTTGTTTGTACACTTCTTTAAGTACAGCCCAGTAAGCAGAAGCATGACAACCTCCGATAGCATTCCTTACAGCATCGCTAATGTTTGAAATATTGTTCAATGCCTCTGTTGTAGTAAATACTTTTGCAAGTTTTGCTAATCTGTCAAAAGAAACGGTATAAGTACGATTACTACTAGTTCCAGGAGTTTTCAGTTCTATGTTATTAAAGTCTGTAACCTTAACCACTTCCATGGATTTTCCGTTTGTTTTGAGCTTAAATTCATTCAAATCACCATTATTAATTTTATCAATAACTGTATTATATTTATCATTCAGTGATTTTTCTTCCGATAACTCAGTGAGAGTTTTTTTGCTGTCCTCCAAATTTTTGATAGCTTTTTTGCAAAACTCTTTGAAAATTCCATCTTTACGCTCAAATCCCATCTGTCCTTCAGACATCATGATAGGTCTTAGACCTTCTACAAAATCAGTATAGTCGTAAGAGGGATGAAATTGCACAAAGCACATTTCGTCCTTACCACATCCCATTTCTTTTGCTATGGCCTGAGCCATAAAGGTCTTACCGGTACCAGGAGCACCCGTCAGAACTAAGTTCTTGCTCTCTTTAAGCAAGTCAATATATTTTTGATACATCATAGTGCTGTCTATTTTTGTTTCAACAAGATCATTTTCATTATCTTCCTTGTCAGTATCTGTATTTTTTAATAATGTCCTATTATAGTACCACAATACCGTTTGAGCTGTAAGTGGCATACTTTGAATACATCCATTATTCTTTATTTCGTTATTGATGGACAAAATCAATTCATTCTCTTTCTCAATCTCTGGAATAACGTATTGATCCAGTAATTCGTAAAAATGAACAAGCTTTAGACCTGCCTTTCGTGGCTTAACCCCTAAAAGCTTACATAAATTCTTATATACATCATTTTTATAAAAAGTATATTTCTGAGGATTATGGAATGTCAGGAAACAACTGATAAGTCGCTCATCACACATTGCACTCGTATGATTGGTAAACTTTGCTTTGATCTTATCATCCCATAATGTTTTGCAGCTTTCAGTAAAGTTTTCTATTCTTTCTTGTAGAAGGATATTTTCATCAAATAGTGCTCTAAAGAGTTTTCTATACTCTTCTGGTTCATATTTCACAAAATTTCTAATTGCGGTAATCTGTGAACTAAAACATAGATTCTTAAATTCTAGAGAATTAATCTCTTTAGAAAAATCTATAGCATTAGGGTCTGGGTGTCCATTTTGTTTGGACACCAATTCCCATTTATATAATTCTTCTAAGTTAGAATCACCATTTAGTCCATAATGGATTTGGTGATTCTTGAATAATATGACTATATCTTTTAAATTCATTTCGTATCTTCTATTGTTACATCAAATTTTATATCCTGGTTCCTACAGATATCTATTTCTGTATCGTAGGTGATAGTGGATAGATCGTACATCTTTCGCTCACCTGGAGCGTTGTAGATAAACCATCCGTTCATAAAACCACCGTCAGGATAAATACATAGTTTCTTTCCTGCACATTCAAATGTGAGGACTCGCCAATGTGTTAGACTACGTCTTGGTGCTGATACGACAGGGGAGAGAGTACCTTCTATTCCATCCTCGTATTCCAATCCTTCAACTAACTCGTTTGCCAGGTTTTCAAGCCATGAGTCACGGTCTTCTGATGTAGGCTGATTGGCTCCAAGATTATCACGCTTTCCGTTGTCACTATTGTATCGCTCAACCAAGAACTCCAAGTTATAAGGAGAACCAATCTTCTTAATGAAGTATTTGATAGTTTGTGTACACAAGATGATGGAGAGGATGCTCTTCATGTGCTCATCTTGATAAGACACATTTACTAAAGATTCTCTGTTAGCCTGACAATGAGCTACAAATGCTTGAACAATCTGTGATGCTCTATCGTCGATGATACCGGCAAGCCCAGATGTCTTGATGATTGTTGGGTCACCATCCACGAGTTTGAATATCTTCGTTGTAGCATCCACAATATCCGTCTTTATAAACTTTGCCTTGCATGCGAAGTTATTGGTACGGATATAGTATATGGTACCATTTCCCCACTTGTCATTCATTGTGATATGGTTAGGGTTGTTTGTAAAATACAATCTGCCATCAATGTATGCCAACGGGTAAAGCCCATTCCCTGCAAATGGATTCTTTATTTCCATCACTTCGTTTGTCCATCCCTTAACAGAGCGGATCATGCTCATCGCCGGTGTAGGTATAGCTATATCCGTATTCTTAACTACACAGAAAGAAGTCTGCTGACCATGAGGAGCAAAATAGTTGAAGAACTGACCTTTCCAACAATGGTCTGTGCCTTCATATTCCCAGCTTGCATAGTCATCATCAACGAAAATGAACTTCTCGTTCTGTGACAATGCAAATGTACGTTCCATCTTGGCAAGAGATGTTTCTGTAGCACTTTCTCCGAATACACTCGATACAGCATTTGGCAGAACTTTTCTTGCAGAGCGTTCCTCTTCTATCCATGCCTTTGCTGCATCTATATCGATATGATTGATATAGTGTAGTGTGAACTTGTCTATCAATGCCTCCTTGTTGCCTGAACGTATTGCAGCCTCAATGATTGTATAGGCACGTTCTATAGCCGACTTCATCAAGTCCATAGCAGCCAGCTGGTTAGAATAGCCGGAGCCACCAGGATTAGCATCGAAAATGCAAATATGTCCATTAGGTGTAATGGTAAAGTCGAGGTCTGTACGCTCAACATTCAATTCCTCAGACAAGGCTCTTGCAAAGAGCAATCCAAGAGTGATGAGCAGATCTTCTTCTTCATTACGACTGTTAATCCAGTCTTTCTGGAAATGGCGTATTCTAATCTCTGTATAATCAGTTTGGATGGTATCACCCAAAACTACGTTTCGCTTGATGTAATCAGTACTGCCACATCCCAAACACTTATTCGGTTTCGGACCTTTTTTCACGAGTGCAAAGTGATAATCAGGCTTATCCGTATCTTTTGATGCGATAGGATTCATTTCGTTTGGCAGCTTATCAGGGTCACTTGATGAGGCTGCAGGCCAGCTTTCAAGTACGGTCTTTCCGCATTTGGTACAATGACAATAGCCAAATCCTGTACCTTCATTATAATACAGTATCTGACCGTTGCCGCTTTCTCTACTGCTACGGGTATCAAAAAGGTGTGGTTCAATACGATCCTGCTTCCATTCATCAGCTCCAATCAACTGAGCACTTACACGAGTATATACATTCTGGTCAAGAATTCGACTTGCCGATTCATTCATGTCTGGAATAAATTCTGCAGGTTGCAACAGGTCGAGTTCTGTACTTGCACTAACTCTCCATTTCTCTAAAGAGTCCAATTCCTCTTTTGTATCAATCACCACTTGTTCACGGTTGAAGTACAGCTTTTTGAACGTTACTTCTGGTTTGAAGAAGTTGGTGTATCTGATTCCACGTACGATTCTCACCATACCGTCTCTTGCAATAGGATTGCCCGGTGCATATTGAGACAATGCAGTACGAAGAGGGTATGATGGGTTCGATGGGGTAACCAATGTATATGATGTCTGTGATGAAGCATTTATATCAAACTCTACCACGTTCACTGGCATATTGGCATTTGGCGTAAAGCGATGAGTTGCCCAATATGAAAGCAAACGGGAAGCTAATGGTTCAATGAACTTCATTTCAAAGAATGCCTGCTGTCTTGCACTCTTTGCCTTCTTGTATGGTTCTGCATAATCCTGAATGCGCAATTCCAGTTCAGAATAGCATTTCTCGTTCATTTCACGAGCTTTGGAAACGACATACTGAGGCGGACGGCTACTAAAGATAGTACCGTCTAACAGAATTCGTATCTTTCTTCTCAAATCATCACTCAGCGACTCGCTGCATTTATTGTTAAATGCCTCATAAGGTGTACCAGTCTCGTCACCCAATCCATCCAATGGGCTAATAGGAGCATTATCTGCTTTTTTCTTAACCTTGAAGTGGTTGCTCTCACCATCAGGAACTATCTGATAATTAGTATAGTAACTGATTACTTGCTCAGTGATGCTGCCACCAGCCATTCCAAAAACGCCAAACTCTCTAATGAGGAAAGAGTTAATATGACGTTGAATCACCTGGGCACTATTCAGATCAACAGTAGGCGAGTTGACGTTGCGCATGATGACATTCTCCATAGGATTCAGCAATGTCCTTATACCTACTGCGTCAGATCCACACAGTGTAACACAGGCACTACGAACCTGGCCGCGTCGTCCACTACGACCGGCTCTCTGTTTATAGTTTGAAGGCATTGGTGGGACAGAAGTCATCATCACTAATTCCAAGTCACCGAGGTCAACACCCATCTCCATTGTTGTAGAACAAGCAAGGATGTTGAGTCTATGATCCTTGAAATCTTCCTGTACCTGGCGACTAATCATCTTATCCACCTGTGCTGTATGCTCAGCCTGAATGAAGAGTTGAGGGAATTGATGAATTTGAAGAAGACGATCTGAGAACGAACCATTTTCTCCCCATAAATCATTATTCCAGAGAATCTTACGATTATCTTTAGCCCATTCTTCTATCACCTCATCAGCAGGATTAGGATTCATGCTATGGTTATGATAAGGGTAGGGAGTCCATTTTTCATGAAGCTCTTCTTTCAAAGCTACTGGTTCACCGCCGATGACGTATGGCGAATAACCATGGAAGGTAATCTCTACGGGACGCAGACATTCTACATGATGTCTGCTACCAGACTGGTTTGTGTCACACAAATATACATCATCATAGAGTTTGAAACCAAGTTTGGCAAGATTGAGTCGATAAGGAGTAAAATGAACTCCATCTTTTACCTCGTCTTTGTCTTTAACTTGTTTGTGTAACTCCGTGTCATAATGCTTACCATGTTCCAGTAATTCGTATTTTAACGTCAGCTCATTCCACATGCAGTCTATAACATCCTGAATGTCTTGCTTATAACTGTTGATAGCATTCACTATTGAAATATGCTTCTCATTTGCAATCAGTTTTGCTAACAATCTGATAATACGAGATGGATTAGCTGCCTTGTCTCTGATGACTGGTTTGTGGACAGGACGACGCATTTCTTTTTTGGTGGCAAATCTTACCGTTTGGAATATGTCAACAGAGTCCTGGTCATCCATTGTCAAGAATACACACTCACTCTGACGAGCAGTATAGTCCAGGAATAACTGCATTAAGGCGTGCCAATCCTTTTTAGAAATCTGATTTTCAGGTGATAGCTTACCATTGAATACCTCTACAGCATCTGGCAACTTTGAAGTCAATGCTGGTTGTAAGTCGTCATAGTAAGAGGCGAACAAACCCATTGTTTCTGGAGTTGCTGCAGACAAAGGTCTGTGAGACAGATATTCCACCATGAGGGATAGAATATATTTGCGTTTCGTCTCTGGCTTTATATTGCCATCTTCATCAAGTTCTGGGCTCAGTTCAGAGCGTTCTGCAAACTGCTGACAGAAAATGTCTGCCAGCCTATCATTGATAAGCACATCTAAAATGTCCTGCCATGACAAGAACTGATTAGGCTTCAGTTCATTGAGCAGCGCTTGGATAGCTTTTTCATCGCTACCTTCAAGAATGTCCAGTTTCTCTTCTGCATCCTTGTGCTGAGGGTCTTTTCTACCTGTAGTATCGTAAATATTTTCGAAGTGCTTAATAGCCTCTTCCTTTGTCATACTGCCAGCAGTAGCCATTCTGCATAACTCATGGTACAAAGTGCCATAGACCCACAGACGTTCTTCTTCCAAGTTCTGCTTAATGGTACTACGAGCTGCCATCTGGCGACTATCTACAAAACTGATATATTGCTGCCCCTTATGCAGGTATATCTTAGATTCATCTTTTGGCTTTCCTTCTGTCATTAAGTCGAGAGTAGAAGGAGCTATCAATCTGGAGATAAAATCTGGAGCAACACGGAACTTCTGAAGTTTCTTTGCATCTTCTTCATCAGTTTGTATCACATCGGCATTGTCTTCGTCCTGCTTTGCCTGTTTTGTCAGCTTCGTTCCACAATAAGGGCATTGGCAATGAGCATTGGCAATGATTCTCCAACCTTTTGGTGCCGGATTGCTTGCAGTAACATTTAGCAGTCTGTTACCCTTGATAATATAAGGTATATTGTTGTCATATTCTGCATTCTCACTTTTTGTAGTACCAAATACGTAGAGAGTTTTACCTGTATCTTCTGTATTGTCAAGATCGAACATGTCGCTATCATCCATAGTAATAGGTTGATAGCCAATGCCGTCATCATACTTCACTTCTTCTGCAATGGCAACATACTCACCGCAATGCTTACAACGACTCATTTCCAATAAGGGTGCATCGTCTTTGCTTCTCTGTCCAGATTTGTTTTCCAAATAGACACGGAAACTACCATCCTCGGTATAGTGTGAGTCTGCAAGGTCAACATACAGCCCATGGTTTGGTACACGGTAGAAGTAATGAACTTTCACACGTAAGTCTTCCAGACCCATATCTTCTGCTTTTTGACACATCTCGTCCAGTTTCACCAGTTTCTCCTCGATAGTCTCACCTTCCGTTATCAAGTCATCGAGTTTGATATATCCATCATGATTATCGTTGATAAGTTTAAGCCAATACTCCTTGTCCTCTTCAGGAATGACATCGATGCCTTTACGCTTACCATCCACATATTTCACCTGGTTAGTCTGCAATCCGGTGATGCCAGCAATGAAATCCTTCAGTTCTTCCTTGGCATTTTCGCTACCATTTCCGATGGTTGCGGATGACGTAGCAAAGCGTACCTCGTCAGTAGTCACACCATAAGCCATGAGCACACGTCTGATAAGCATGGCAATCTCAGCGGCTCCAGCACCAGTATAGGTGTGAGTCTCATCCAAAGCAATCCATCTCAGTGTGCCTTCTCCTTCCTCTTCCTGCTTTTCATGAATCAATTTTCTATCCTTATCACGCAGCAAGATATACTCCAGCATGGTTGGGTTTGTCAACAGTATGTTGGCTGGGTGTTGACGCAATTCGGCACGGGTGGCTATGACATGAGGGTATTTCTCTTCAATGATATTACCGTCTTCATCCCTGGTTATACCACGGATGGCATCAATCTTACGGAGAACTTTTTTGTAGTTCTTATCGTCTTCGTTAGGCAGAAACTCCGGCATATCGCCATTGTAAACCGCAAAAGTGAGATTTGTTCCTGCCAGCAGTTTTTCCATACGTGCCTTCTGATCCTCCATCAGAGCATTGAGAGGGTAGAGGAAGATGGCCTGCACCTGTTCTGGTATATGATGTTCTATCAGATCCTGTACAAGAGGGAGCATGAAACATTCCGTCTTACCCGAACCAGTTCCTGTTGTTACAACGATACTCATATTCTTGCCATCAGGAGTCTTCTCCTTCAACAAAGTCTTCCAGCACTGATATTGGTGCTCATAAGGTGGATAGTAAGTATCTGCATTTGGCATACATTTCTGCCAGAGTGTACCCACCATTTCTTTAGCCTCGGCTTCGTGTTCAGGATAAACAGTCTCGTAGCTGTTCATGCATTGTACCAATGGCATAGCATCCTTAGGAGCGAATACCTCAGGGATTATCATCTTCAACTGATTGATATATCCCTTTTGGCTTTCGTTCCTTGCTTCACCGCACCACATGGCAGCAAGAGTTTTCTCTACTGCTGTGCGGTTATTCTTATATAGTTCTGCAAATCTGAATTTTTGCTTCATATCTCGATATTCTAATTTTCATTTGAAACTATAGCGTGACTCATCTCGCTGAATTTATATCTGCACTCATCAAAGTCTTTCAGAAACTCTTTCAAGTTTTCATATTTTCCCAAAGCATCTGGGTTATCTTGTATGAGTTTGAGAGCTTTATCTGCAACTTCCTCTATCTTTGGCCAGACGTCAAAAGACCAGTATCTTTTTAGAAACTCTTTCAGACAACTCTCCTCTCGTTCATCCGAACATTTTGGCGTCTTCAGAAAGAATGCAGTTACTGCTTCCTTTATCTTGCATACCTCGTCAGCATCTTCTGACAAATCTTCAATCTGGCAGTTCCACGCTTCTCTTGGTAAAAGCATCCAGTCGAAGTGGAACTCTACGGCAAACTGATACAGATTTTCAATGTCTGTATCGGTTAGCTGATAACCACGCTTCTTAACAAGAGGAAGAAATATATCTCCAATTTGTCTGCCTGCTTTCACCACTTTTATGAGTGGATTGAAGAGGAAGAAGTATGTCTTATGCTCAGCTACGATCTCAAAGCAATATAATGCATCGACTAATATCTGCGATTTCTTACCTCCCCAACCCGACTTTACCTTTTTTATATAAGGTAAGGCATAATGCCGTGGAAACGAATTGGATTTCATGCTTTGGAATACGATGCCGTCACCTGATAGTTCGTTGCTGTTAGCTACAGCCACAGGATCCGTTTTGTAGTTCCATGCATATAAATCTTTCGGTGCATCCATAGCCTTCGATATATATACTTTCAGGTAATCCAGAGGAAACTCTTCTGTAAGTTCATCTACCGGCATTTCCAGTTTGTAGTTATCTACAGAAAGGTTAGGGTCATTGAAGGTAGGGAAACCATAGAACATTCTACTGTTCTTTTTGATTTGATATTTCTTCACGCCATTTTCTGAGAAATCTCTTATAGAGAATTGGTTGCAGTTGATGAGAGGAATGTGTATATCCTCTTCTTTGCCAGCGTAACTCACAATATGACTTTTCCCATTGCTATCCTTCTGCGATAGTTCACGCATAATGATAGGACGATATACGTCCACCAATATTTGTGCCCGGTCATTTCCTATTTTCAGCTGTTTGGTATCAGGCTCACGCACACCCAGCAACTTTTCAAAGTTATCTTGTATGTCATCTACACCTTCCAAAGCTGTACAGATACGCATATGTTCGAAATCTCGCCAGATAGGTTGCTGTCCGGCAGAGACAGGAGTGAAAGGTACATAATACACGTGCGGTTTGAATACGATGCTTTTTACCGTCACTCTTAGGCGAATTGCACCTTGCTCTGGTTCTTCTTCGTTCCAATCCACATAGCGTGCTCCTTTCAGCCATTCCAGATTATAGTCAGTTACAGGTTCGCCTTCCTTTGAAGCACCTGTAGCATAATGTCGTACTTCCAGACCACTGCGTCCGAAAAGAACAGGGAGATTATCTTCCTGCATTTCTTCGTCATCGTAGTCTGTATCGATATACTTGTAGAGCACAAAGACATTATCCTTATACTTGATGGTCTTCAGATATTTCTTTGTAACAACCTGGTATAGTCCATTACGGTTGAAGAAGGGTGGCAATATCTCCTTACCATCCGGACCAACCAGTATAACCTTATCATTGATAGGGCACCAGCAATAGTCAGTACCGCATTCTTCTCCATTTCTATAATGTGCATATACCACTGGCAACTCTCTGTAAGGTTCAGCAAGATGATAGGCCGAAGAGAATATCACGGCTGTTGCAGCCTGTGCATTCTTACTCGTGCTGAATTTGTTGCTTGTCTTGGGCAAGGCATAAACCTGCATATAGTCTGCTACATGCAGTTCCTGCACAACTCTTGTCACGGAAATATTTGTGCCGTCTGTCTGATTTTCGTCGTACTTCATCACCATCTCAACCTTGTCGAAATGGCATACAGGAATATCGGTATAGGTATTCTCGTCGATTTTGTTTACCGATAAGAAACCAGTCTTTTCACTTCCTGTATTATCATATTTAAACAGAGGTTCCTCTGTTTTATCTATTTTCTGTACATAGCGACCATTATCCTTGAATCGCAGATAAAAGCGTATTCTACCTACTTCCTCAGGATGTTCAATTCCCCATTCCGGTTTAAGCAGTCTGTCGTAGCCTATGTATTGTTTTTTACCTCCACCAATCTCTTCAGGTTTTAGTTTCACTCTCAGGTGGCGAACCATCTGGTTTCTGCTTGCAGTATAGGCAATCACCCATTCAAAGTCAAATTTATTTTTCTTTGCCACCTCGTCTGCTTCCAGAATCTTGTGGAGTAACTGCGGTATGCAGGTTTCTTCACGATTCATGTCTTCCTTAGCAAAAGGAGCCTCTTTTTCCTTGCTGAGAATACAGTCTAGGTATTCATAGAGACTATGCTTGCGTGCTATTGACTCTTGGAAGGCAACAGCACGGTTACGGTCTTTCAAATCATCCAGTTCTATTTCTTCACCATGGAATATTTTGCAAAGCTGGGGTAGGAGCGCATCATTCTTATCTCGTTTAAGCTCTGCTTGTACAGCCAGTCCACCCAATACCTGCAACGATTCCAGCCAGCGGTAAGAGGTCTTGTCCGGATTAGTTGATGCGTTATAAACGAAGGTATTAGCATCAATCTTTGCCAGTTGGTACAACTTCTTCAATTCATCGGTGGTAAGGGTTATCACCTTGTTGTCGTCCATGGTGTCTGCACCCTTATAAAAGCGTTTGTACCACTCTGCCAGATACATCACTAATATAACGGCGAAATCCTCACTTAGCAGATGATGATAATCATTACTATGTGAGGAGATGCTGTTTGCTATAGCCGTTTCAAGGATATAGAACTGCTCTAAAGAGAGTCTGAGCTCCCAGACGTAGGGGCGACCTACGTCTATTTGCTTCCTAAGTTGCTCTTGACACTTAGGTAGGCATGCCAGCAGTTTTTTATCCTCTTCTGTATATAGAGTTGTTGCCATAATCCTTATTCGTTTTTATAACGTATTCCTTTATATTTTCTTTTTAACTCTTCCAAACTCATGCAGTTACCTTTGCCTCCCTGTCCATGATGAATCATCCTATGGCAGTTGGCACAAAGTGGTACAAGGTCGGTTTGAGAGTTCACTGGATGTTCTCCTTCTGTTTGTGAGAATGGTTTGAGATGGTGAATCTCAATATATTCGTCATCAATGTCATATGCCCTGGTAAAATCAAAACCACAACACTCGCAGAAAATGTGACCACCATGTAAAGCCTTGTAATAGTTGATGCAGGCTTGTCGGAGTATCATGTTTCTCTTTCTGATTTCGGCTGGTTGTGCTTCGCCGGCTTCACCTTCTAAGTATATGGTATTTTCTACCGTTGGCTTGGGTGTAACAGGCGGTTCTGCAGTCTTCGTTCCAGAAGAATGATTTGTATCATCATATTCACCATAGACCGGCATCGGCACAGCATTTGCATTCAGGGCTTTCAAGAATAGCCGGTACCATTTCAGAACCTCTGTGTATCGTGGTTCCACACTCATGTCGAGATTCTTCAAGATAGGGTGCGTCTTGATCTTCCTGCGAAATTCTTCTACATCATCTATTTCTGTAATATCATAGATAGACTCGAATTTGGTGCCAAAGTAGTCATTGAGTGTATTGGGAATAATACGCTCTGCCGTTTCAACGGTCAGACTTACTTCTTTGGCATCACCGTCAAAGCGTTCCGATAGATAACTTCGGAATACTCTGCCAAGTTGCTCGTATGTGAAATCACTTTTATGCATATGCTTTTTTAAGATAACGTATTCTCTACTATTTAATTGTCCATTTCAGTCTAAACATAATCTTCGAACTGATGGAATTCTCCATCGACGATTGAAGTTTACTTGTCATAGAATCAACTTTGTTTGCGTATTCATCTTCTAATTGAAACAACTGTGCTCTTTTCTTGCTGAGAAGTTTAGCTTTTGTATTTTCTTCTTTTTTAAGTTGAATTTTTACAGACGCATTATGTTCTTTTCTTATCTGTCGGCGCAAGGCTTCATGCTCCTTGTTGAGTTCCATAACCTCTTTTCTAAGAGGTACTAATTGGTCTTCTGCCCACATCTCATACTTGTTGATTTCATAGTCAACATATTCATTTGTCCTTTCTTCAACCTGAAACTTATAACCATTAAGTTGCTCCTCATATTCTTCTTTGAATATATCATCGAGTGTAGCAAGATTTGAATCCTGTTGAGACAAGCAGTCAAGTTCTAATAGTTTAAAGACAAATTCTGGCGGCAAAATTTCTCCTCCGTCAGTCTTTGCACATGCTATCAGTTGTTCTTCTCCATCATATTGATTTGATGAGGTGACACGATATACGCAAGCTAAACCACTTTGTCCCTTATACTGCTCAATTAAAGCTGTTTTATACGGATAAGAATCTAAGTCAAATACTAATTCTTCGTCCGAAACATCCTCAGCAAGGGCTTTTTCAACAACAAATTTCCCTAAAGGATGTCCATATCTTAATTGAATGTATTGCTCAGACTCCTTATTATTTAATATATAGGTGCCTGTAGGAATGTTGGATGCAACTTTGTCATTCAGAGTGAAGATATGCTTGTCAGAATCGATGTTGGATATGCTATCTTTAAGAACGTTTACAGCAATATGCCACAAGTGCTTATTATAGGTGTCCAGACGAACTGAGTCTTCACTTTGTCTCATGCGCAATTTATTGACGACCTCCTCATCGAAGTTTTCTAACAAGGATTTTCTTGTACATGCTATGCGCTCTTTAATAACTTCCTCCAATTCATTCTGGAGTTCATCAAATGCAGCAGCGATTTCTCGCTCTGTACGACATGTACTATAAATGCTATTCAGTCTTCTTTCAAAATCTACTCCTGAGTCAATAGAACCAAGAACCTCATCACTGGCTCCAAAGACACCATCGAATAGGGAAAATTTATCGTTCAATAATTCATAGACACGTCTATCTGCATAATTGGCCTCATTTACGAAGTTTACAACCACGACATCACTCTTTTGTCCATAACGATGGCAACGACCTATTCGCTGTTCAATACGTTGTGGATTCCAAGGCATATCATAGTTGACTACCAAAGAACAAAACTGCAGGTTGATACCCTCAGCTCCTGCTTCTGTGGCAATGAGTATTTCTGCCTTATCCCTGAAAGTATCTACTATTGCTTGTTTTCTGTCAATAACAGTACTTCCAGATATTCGGTTTGTTCCTGCATATTGCATGAGCCAAAGACGATATATGTTTTTAGCGTCTTCGGAGGTGTTTGTTCCATTAAAACAGATGACCTTATCTTTGTAGCCATGTTCACTGAGGTACTTGTACAGATACTCCTGCGTTCTTCGACTTTCTGTAAATATAAGAGCCTTCTTCTGCCCACCAAGACTTTTTATCTTCTCAAAAGACACAGATAGTGCATTCAACAATTCTTTAGACTTTGTCTCTTCACCAATGCTACGAGCCAAATCACAATAACCTTGAAGTTCCGCTATTTCCGCATCAATATCGTCAAAGTATGAATTTGATTCTGATGAAGTCTTGTCGTAGATATCGTATTCATCTTCTTTGTTATCATAATCATTTGTCACACAGTCTAAAGCGGAAGACATCATGCCAGTTTCTTTATAAACTTCAAGTCTATGGATAAAACGTTCAAGAGTATATCCCAATGCGTATGCAGATGAAGACATGATTTTTCTAACCAATAGGGAAAGAAGAGGACGTTGTCTCTCAGGTACGCCATAGGTTCCTTCTCTCATCAGATAGTCACTAACCTGTTGGTAAAGATCTATTTCTGCTTGTGAAGGATAATATTCTTGAACCAAGGCTGTACGCTTGGTAAAGTTCACATATTCTTCAACCTGATTTCTCAGTGTGCGATGAATGATATGAGCTATACGTCCTTTCAATTCTCCATATTTGGCTTTGTCTCTTGTTGATACAGCATTATACTGTTCTGCAAATGTATCAAGACTGGAGAAAAACTCTGGATCGATAATACTAATCAATCCATATAGTTCCTTTAAGTTATTCTGTAAAGGAGTGGCAGTTAACAGAATCTTTTTATAGTCTCTGAAAGCTGCTCTCAAAACGTTTGCCATTACATTGCTTTTCTTGTAAACGTTTCTGAGTTTATGAGCTTCATCGAGAACAATCAAATCCCAATTGATACTTTTGAAGTATTCAGCATTGCTGACAGCAAAATTATAGGAGCAGATATAGATACACTTTTCGCCTTTTGAAATCTGTATCTTTCCTTCGTGGAACGACTCACTATCCAATATAAAGGATGGCAAGTAGAATTTCTCCATAAGTTCAATATTCCATTGGTTTCGCAATGATGCTGGGACAACAATGAGTATGTTTCTTTTGTTCTCTGCCCATAATTCGGACAATATGATGCCTGCCTCGATAGTTTTACCGAGACCAACTTCATCTGCAAGAATAGCGCCCTTGCTCAAAGGAGATTTGAAAGCAAACAGTGCCGCCTCAACCTGGTGTGGGTTGAGGTCAACACGTGCTTCTGACAACACGCCGGTAAAACGACTGTCATCACTTACGGACTTTTTATGTGAAATGTCCCAAGCATAATATAGTTGCTGAATGGGTGATAGCATATCTTATCTGTTTACTTTTTGTTCTATTCTGATTGCGTATTCAGGTGAAAGAGCATCGAACTCTTCTATCTGAGCGCCTCTCCAATATTTTTTCGCCAAAGCTTCGCAACGGGCTCTTAATCTTTTGTCCTCCATAGGATTTGCCTCCTTACCATATGTGTCACGCAATTCCTCATATGACTTTTTTAGATTCAAATCTATAAGAGAAATACGCACAATGTGGTATTTGCTGTCGGGATGCTTTTGCATGAAGACATTTTGAGAACGGTGCAGATAGAATGGGGCAGTGCCATCTTTGAGACTGTAGAGAGTTGTTTTAACATCAACGTACATCTTTTCTGTCTTAACTTCAAAGTCATATTCACCAATACCCTCAAGAGCTGCATGTATGAAGTCACGACCCTTGACAAGTTTCTTGTTTTCGAGATAATGACTATAGATAAGTTCACCAATGAAACCGATTGTCTGTCTCACTTGTGACTCCTTTTCCTCTTCCTCAGCTTCTTCCAAGTCATCCATCATTTGCATCAACTTGTCTTTCTTTTCTGCCAGTCTTTCAATGTCTTCTTTTTCCAATCCTTCAATCAATTCCTTGATTGATTCTGCTGCATCATTGAGTTTGTCAAGTTCCTCACTATTCATTTGTTTGGTGATATTATTAACTTGCTCTATGTTTTCAACTGATTCAGCAGAAATCTTATTGATTGCTTTCTGTGCCTGCTCCTCAGTAAGTGGACTGTTAGAGAGATCGATGTTTGACTTTCCTTTTCCCTCTTTGTCTCCAGTTCCTTCTCCCTTTCCGATGACACCTTGTTGCATAAGCTCCCACTGATCAACGTATAAGGACTGAAGAGCAATGAATGGCTCTTTGAAGAACCCCATACTTGCTATATGCTTAGCTATAGTCTTCATTAGACTTAGCCCATCTTTGTTCGGTTGTTGAATAACCACACGCTTTCCTGGTTCGTAGCCAAATTCGCTATCATGCATCTTGTCTGCGAAAATGCTTGCATTAGAAGCCATGATGTTGAAATTCATTACAATAGGCTTATCTGAGATATGTATGGTTATTCCCTCTGAATCATCTGTTTCTTTCCATTTCTTGTAAACAGGGTCATCATATTCTGGAAACTCCTTAAAATCAGCAGCAGCTTGTACTGTCCATCTAGGTCTCTTGTCAAGATCATGTTTGAACAAGAGCTCTTTGTCGCCATAGAGATAAACATTATTTTCTCTAATAAACTTAGCCAAACTCGGACTTTCTGCAAGACGCTCTTGAAAGAGATTTCCAGCCCATGAATAACATGAGAGGAATGTTCCATCGTTTTCGTATCTTTCCAGTACAAATATTGGCTTTGGAGTGTCTAACTCATTCTGACTAGGGACAACTTTTCCTGTATATTTTAAGAATGGCATTGGGTCAAACTCTGATGGAAGCTTTTCTATGATTCCCATCATGGTGTTGAACCTATTTGTGCCAAAAGCATATGTAAGTCTCTTCTCAATAGCCCATGAAATTGTATTATCTATGGCGTTCTGCTCCATATTTAGAACCCATGATGTATCGTTATTCAACGTGTCATCAAGCAAATTCTGTCGTACAGCTATGTAAGGTTCATTTACTGTATGGAGTTTTGAAAACAGAAACAGTGCTTGTGGGTTATTGTCTATCCAATTATGAAGGACATTAGGCAAAAACTCATCTTGTATGAGTATGTTATGGTTGGCATATACCTGCTCTTCCAAGTCCACATCATCCATCTTGAAATGTTTATCAAACCCACTAAAGTTGTTTTCTAAAATCATATCAAGTGCATCAGTAAGCTTAACATCTGCACCAATTTCTAAGTCATCACAGGATTCATTATTAGTAATGGCGTAGTCTATACAGAATTTTAACTGTTCTACAGTCAGGTATGAACCTTTTAATTCTTCAAACAGGCTTTCTGTCGAAACTTCATCTTCTTTCCCATCATAATAGTGCTTCTTGAAAAAATCTGCTTCATTCTGTGACGGAAGACATTTAAGGAACGAGTCTATAGTCTCATTGTCTTTTTTGTAATCTTCATCCAAAAGATACACATTATATTCATTATCACCAACACTAACATGTTGCTGAGTAATTGATTCTGGAAGCTCTTGATCTTTGTATCTCAGACGACTAAACACTTTTTCTATAAATCCATTCTCTTCAGTATTACGTTGCGCAGCAAACTCTATCACCTGCCATTCAATACTAGCTTTGGTAATGGCTGTTTCAATATTGATATATCTTAAATTGTTAAAGAATATTTCAAGTATTCTTGTGCCTGCTTCCTTGGCAAAAGAGAATAGTTTAATTGGATTCTTAACTCTTTCAATAGCCTTTTCCAGCATATTCTCATTTGATGCAAAGAAATAGTCCTTTCTTTCTACTTCCAGTATCTCTTGCACTTTATCTGGTATGCGGAAGAAATGTGCAGCAAATAGTTCGTCCTGTAAGTCAGAAGATACAGTATCAACATAATTGTAACCACTAGGCTTTTTCTGTATGATATAATTGCCTTCAGATTCTTGAACATAGTATGAAACCAAGAAACCGTCTGTTATTTTTATGAAGATACGCAGTAATTTCTCATCTGCGACTAATTTCTCATTTACAATATTTGCCGACTGTACTGTTTCCACACGGAATGGGGCTTCCATAAGCTCCTTGCAGAACTCATATGGCAATAAACGTAAGTGTGAGACATTAGCTTCCAGATAATTGTATTCATTTTCTGTAAGTTTTGACACATTGTTCACAATAGCGCGCAGTTGTGTCGTTGGCTTTCCCTCTTTATCCAAGAAGAGAGTCAACGTTTTTGTATCAGTTTGGTCCTGAGATTTTGTGTCTACAGCTTTGTATGCGCTCTTTATGTCAGATATATATTTATGGCTATTTTCGCTCCATCCTTCATCTTCTTTAAGGTTCGCCCAATTACTTTTTACCCATTCCCAGAATGTGGTCTTAGCCTTTGAAGGATTCAATAGCCATGAATTTTTTCTTACTGCTTCTGGAATGAATCCTTTTACACAGTACTTATCAAATAAGATAGTGTCTTTAGGACGCTCTTCCAAGAGACTGTTAAACGGCTTGTAAGAGTCATGCCAATCTTGCAAAAGAAAAATCTCAGTCTTTATCTTGTAAGTATAGTGCTGCTCCTTGGTCGCAATCCAAGCCAGTAAGTTTGCTGCGTCTTCTTTTGTTGAGTCTGATACTCTAAAAGATGCTATATTTGTTTTAATTTTATCAAACAAGTTAGCAATATAGACCGGTTGATTTATATCAGACAAGATCTCATTAATATGCTCACACTCTCCAAATTTCATTCCCTCTTCTAGAGGAAAGTAAATATTTGCTTTACTATTCAGCTCACTGTAGCTAAATAGATTGCCTTTGTTAGAACGGAATATCTTTACCTCTTGCACACCTCTTTCATTCTTGTGTGCATTGCTAAGTTTATTAAATTCACTATAGTCATTAGCTGACAGATTATTTATCCATTCCGCCAACTTAAGAGGTTCTGCATCAGAAAGCAGGGTAGAGAAATCAATTCTTCCAACATCAATCTTGTGTCGATGAAGATCTTTCTTTATAGAATCATCTATCCATTTATATTCAGTGATACCTATTTCCTTTAGAGGTACTTCATAGTTTTCAGCAAAAGACCGTACGTTATCTATTTTTTCATAATCTCCTGAAGCTGTGAGTACAAATTCCTCAAAGAAAGGAACAAACACTTCCTGGAAGGCTTCTTTTATATATTTGAAGTCTTCTCCTTCTTGATACTTTGTGGCAGCTATTGCCTTGTATATGTAGTCAAATTTGTGTGGATCAGATACTTTGATCTCTTTCAGAACCTTAACAAGTTCTGAAAAAGCTTTAATCAACTGTCCTTTTGTCTTTTCCTTGTCAGAGATTCTTTGACGGCTGTTGTCAACATCAAATCTTTGGCTGTCAATGATAAAGCCAAGTCTGAGTTTTGTTTCAAGAATAGGAAGTCCCTTGAAGAAATTCACCACATTCCTCTCAGCAAATACTGGGTTGAAGGCAAAGTGATAATAGAATGGCTTACCGTCAATTTGGAAATCTACAAACACCGACTGCACCTCATGTTGCTCAACCTCTTCTCCCATTACATAAATATGCTCTACGGTTTTACCCTCGTTGCGATCTTGGTCTTTTGTAATAGACGCAAAGACTCCTAAACGTGTTTTCACACGTTCCATATTTATGTCAGATGTGATTTTCTCATACTTTCCTTTACCTAAAGGAATAATAAGTGCCGTACCTCTATTGAGAAAATGTAAGTTGCGTCTTGGATCTACTAGGGTATCGAATGCGCTAATGGCATCCAATGCTTCCTTTGTAGAAAACAGTTCTTCTGATGTACCAGGAGCTATAGGATAATAGCTCATAAGAATTTTAGCAAAAAGAATATTATCTTGATAGTTGTCACCAGCTGCTTGAATCCAGTTTCCCTGTTCCTGTAAAAGATTGGCAAGTTGGTTTCTGTTATACCAGGAAATCAGATATGGTCCTTTCTTTTCATCATACAAGGTCTTTACCAGGAGATCCTCATTCTCTTCACTTTCGCTCACGTCTGTCAACAGAGTATAGAGCAATTTGGATCCTTGTCCATATTTACCCAATTTACTATTGTCATTACGTTTCAACGACTTACCCTTTGCAAGAAAATTATACAACTGTCCATCTCGAATCGTCTCAGATTCGAATATGTCAAAGTCTGTATAAAATGGTTCACCATTATTGAGCACAATGAGATATTTTTCATTGGCATAGAAAAATAGTGAATCAGCATTTGCATCATACGCATTCTGAACAAACTCGTAAAACAGCTGTTCTTCCGCATTACTTGCAAAGCTGGCTGCATCAGAAATCACAGTCTTAACTTGGTCACGAGATGGGTCTTGACCATAAATCTTCTGCAGCAAAAGTTCTTTGTTGCTACCTAGCAGATCCAAAGTTTCTTTGCCACAAAGTTTTGTGATATATTGACTTATATTTCTTACATTCATAATGTTATTGATAAGTTATATATGGAATGATTTGTATGATGAATGTTTTGTTTCTGTCTTCTCCGTTTGGTCCATAACCGGTGTACCTTCCTTTACCTTCAAAACCAGAACCAGAGATAAACACTTCACCATTTTCACTTTCTATATTTCTTAATAAACCTCTGCTTTTCCAAAATAGATGCAGATTGCGAGCACGATTGTAGCTAAGACTTGCCGCATACGCTTTCTGTGCATTATTTGGATGAGGGTTGTCATGCGACCTGGCAGCACGTCCTTCTATAACCACTTTGAATGAGACATTTGCAGACTCTTTGAATTTCTCTATGATGTCTTCAACCTCTTTACCTGCCTCTATTAATTGAGAGTAGGATGATGGGGGAATGATAGGACTTTCTGGTGCAAATGTCACATTTACAGTACACTCAAATCGCTGATACTTCTCGTTATATTTGAAATATTTACGATTGATAGATTTCTGAGCTTCTTGAAACTCTCGAATTTTCTTATAGAGTTCCGCATTGACTACGATATCATTGATGTTGTTTTCTGTAATACCTTTGTTGTGGTATAGATCAACATATACCTTATAGCTACCATACGCTACGAGACTCGTAATGATGAACACTATGAGGAATCCTGACATCAAGTCGGTGTAGTTTTGCCAGAAATTATGTTCTTCTCCGTCTTCACGGAATGATATTCTACTCATTTGTTTACAATTTTATTAAGCGTTGATTCTAACTTCTGTAATTCTACGATTGAACCACTTATAGAACTAATATGCTTAGTAAGCTGCTCAATATTCTCTTGGCGCTTGTCAAGCAAATTAAGAACTTCTGAAATCTTAGCATTTGTCTCTTCTACAGCTTGCAGACTCTTATTGTTGGCAGCAATAGCTTTTTCTGCAGATTCATTGGTTCTATGAGCCACATTCACTGCATCACCATATGCAAGTACTGCCTGATCATAATTCTGACGAATTTCTGCAACAAGACTCTTAACAAACTCATAAGCTTTATTCAATGATTCAACATTTGTAGCAATTGCGGTGCTTAGTGCAGTACACTGAGCCGAAATAGAACCTTGAATATCGGTCACAAAACCACCTATTGATTCACGAAGGTCTGCTGTAGCCTTTTCATTCATGCTGAGAGTACTGTTAAGTGCATTTGATGTAGCTTCCTGGTAAGCATTACGCATGTCTATCATCTGCTGGAGGCTCTGTGTATTATGCTCCTGTACCTTAGAGTATTCATTATGCATCTGCTCATTAAGTTTTGTAGCAAGAGCATTCATAGATTCACGAAGATCTGCTGTAGCCTTCTCATTCATACTGATGGTACTTGTGAGTACCTCAGAAGTAGCCTCCTGATAAGCTGTGCGTAAATCAACCATCTGTTGGAGACTCTGAACATTATGTTCCTGTACCTTTGAATATTCGCTTTGCATCTGCTCTGTCATTTTTGTAGCAAAATCAGAATTTTGCATTGACAACACTGTTGCAAGTGAATCGTAGTTTGTTATAATCGTGTTAAGTCTCTCTGCTTGTTGGCTGTGAAGAGAAGACAAAGAGTTTTGTAACTCCTTTGTTAAGTTACCAAGCACGTCAGTTACAGATGTAGTAATATTGCTTATCTCTGAGTTCGTGTTGTTCAGCATCGTCTCAACTGACTGACGTTGATTGTTGATGATGTCGCTAGATACATTACTCAAACGCTCTGTAATGGTCGTAAGGAGTTGACTTGTCTTAGAGAACTGCTCTTCACCAAAATTCAATACCTGCTGTTGTATAGAGCCGTGCATCTGCTTAAAGATTTCATCCATACGCTTAACAAAGCCTTCGATAAACTCTTTAAGAATCTCACTCTGACGACTAATATTCTCATTGAGTTTGTCATTGTATTCTCTGTTTTTCTCTTTTTCTTCCTTGTGGAGGTCTATCAGACTAACCAAAAGCTCGTTATTTCTATCCAAATAGGATTTGTTAGAAGTCATTTCCTTTGTATTGATAGCAATATCACGTATATACACTTCAGGAGAAATGTTATTGAGCTCTTTGTCATCAGCTGCGTCTTCTTTTGCAAACACCCATTTTGCGTAAACAGTTGCTCCTAATGCCCAACCAAGCCTATAATAGATGTAGTGAAGGCTGGGATTAACTCGCTTATTATTTTCATAATATCGAGATTCTGACTACCTGCCTCTCTAACTTCCTTTAATGTTTTACCAGTCTGGTCTATTACTTCAGTTTGAACATCTCCTAAACCATGCAAAGACCAGCAGATAGCGCAAAATGTGCCTAAAAGGCCTAATGAGGTAAATATACCTGGTATGCAATTCAACAGTGCACGAGACTTGGTCTCTTTATATTTATCATTGCAAACTTTAAATGCAATCAATCCTAAAGCCAATACTATAAAATTTGGCCAATTGAAAATTAACCCAATCATTTTGTTTATTGTATATTTTTTGTTTATAATACTTTATTTTGTTGTTGTGGTATCTCTAAGATATTACTACAGTACTTTACCTGGATTACTGTAGTACTTCTTATAGATTACTCCGGTACTTAGCATAAGTACTGGGACTTAATCATACCAGTTGATATTCTCTTCGTAGCTGTCGAACTTCATATCTTCAGTAACTCCTACCGTTTTGAGAGCATTGAGGATGAAGACTTGCTCATCGGGTGGGAGAGAACGTTCACCACGTCGTCGCTCAAAGTATGGATTGCGGCTCCAGTGATTGATGCATATCGACATGAATCTGCTATACTGATCGGGGAACATACGCTTCTGGAAATTGGTAAATCCACGGGCGTAGGTCACAGGCTTGCTGTCCCTATAGTAGATACACGACTCATTCTTACTGCATCTGGATGGATTGATCAATTGCAGATATTCTTCATGCTCCATCAGAGTGAAGTAAGCTATCTGATGTAAACAAGTAGCTGCCATAGGGCAGCTACTATGCTCACATACAGGATAGTCATTTGGTAGTGACGTATATTCTTTCTTTGGCATAATCTACTTGGTTATTGATACCTTTATCTATTAAGATGCGTTCACAAACTTATTCCATAGGTCTAATCAAACGTTCGATATATGCAACCTCATCTTCTGTAAGATTGTATTTTTTATATAAGTCTTCGTCTGAATAAGACCTATTGAAGTCCTGATTTGGTACAAACACAAAGTTTGCCCTATTAACATTCATTGATGAATAGGTGAGTCTCAAAAGAAATCTAGGAAATTTCAATTTTAGATATTCACAACAATTGACGGCCTCTCTCAATGTGTCCAAAGTTGCACAAACGAGATATGTTTCTGTTACAACTTCGTCATTCTGAACTACTTGCGGACAAGTTATTGCCTTGTAGCCTTTTGAAGGATCGATTCCAACTTCACCATTACTAGGTACCAAACGTCCAATAACTACCTTATACTTATTCATCTTTTCTCTGTTACGATTAATGTCGTCTTTGGAAACATAACCATAACCTTCACTAGAGAGAACTTTTATCGAATTTTCAAATGGCAAAGCTTCACCGCGAATATATGTACGTAAACCAAATGGTGCTAATTGAAGCACACCTTTATCCATGAACTCATCAGAAACAGCCTGAATCTTCTTTACAATAGAAAGACCAATATTGTCGCGCACAAATATATCATGCTCATTCAGCTTTCGCTTAATGGAAGAAACTGTATTTCCTGCATGAGTACTAACCTCACACTCTCCATTATGTTTGGCATCCCAAAGGTAGTAGCAAATGCCTCCAGCTATATCTGCCGTTTTAAAGAGCTGCTTACTATCTATAAAGTCATGTAAAACCGATAATCTAGTATCGTTTAACATTTCTGTTCTAAAATCATCCAGACCTCTACCTCCTGCAAACCATCTTGAAGGCATGATTAGTGAATTATATGTTGGTGATAAAGCCTTACATGTTTTTACAAATTGGTGATATATAGGCATGGCACCATTATGTGTTCCTCCATCCATTACTTGATACGGCGGATTACCCACAATTGCTTTAAACTTCATATCCTCAAATCCGCAACCGCCCTCATAAGATGACACAGAGGTCAAAAAGGTAGCGAC
>ERZ773115.464-NODE-464-length-45153-cov-6.059493_pt1 | contig 45153 bp, 47 predicted proteins | sample MGYA00511116_ERZ773115 | MGnify/ENA primary metagenome ERZ773115 (study PRJEB29015, sample SAMEA2737869) | human gut metagenome | biome: human gut; feature: human-associated habitat; material: faeces | place: China | collected 2012 ... | reverse complement strand
CTTTCCAACGTTGGGATTACAAAGGATTTGTGACGTTTAGAAGAGGCGGAAATTGCAAAGGATTAAGTGTCTTATCGTTAGACGAAGAAGATTTGTATTATCAACCATTGACTGATAACCCAATCGGGTTTGGATTACTTCCTGAAGATGATGAAGGTAATGAATGGTTTAAAATGACCCTGACAAATGACGAAGGGGATGAATTGTTAGTTGAAGATGTATGGGAAGAGTTAGGTGATTACATTGTAGGTCTTGAAATTATTGCTTTTGTAGCAGATAAAGAACAGTAAACGGAGGAATAGCCAATGAAATTTTTCAAAGTGAAAGCACCATGTTATTATGCGTTGATCGCAGCAAAGGATAAAGAAGAGTGTATGGATCTTTATGAGAGAGTAGTAACAGATATTGAAGATCGAGAAGAATTTGTACGGTGTTTGCAAGAATTAGATCGAAATGAAGCGATTGAAGAAAATGCAAAAACAATCAGTGAAAAAACGTTAGAACCAATCGGTATGGAAGAATCTACAAAAGAAATTTTTAGTATTATCGATGAACAAAAGTCTTATGTACTAAGTATTGACTCTGCACTTGTTTGAGGAGATAAAATGATATGAAAATAAATACAGGTAGCACAGTTTCTCTAACTACTTTTCGGTTGAGAAAAGAAAATAAAAAAGAATTAAATGAGACTGATATTCCAAGTTTTGTACAAGAAAGAATCGAATATTTTGCAGAGTATCTTTCAAAAGGAATAACATTTTCAGATTTGTATATGTTTGTTGTGGTTGAGTCAGATGAAGAAGAACTGGCAACAATGTTTGAAGAGATTTTTGCTAGTCCTTATCTTGAAATGAGTTATGAATTTATGAAATGGTATCGAGATCCAAATAATTGGAGACAACGACAAGTCGAATTAGCAAATGCAGTTATCCATATATATCAACAAAAAACAAGGAAAGAACGGATGATTATATGAATGGGTATTTTTTAATTTTTTTGGGACTAGTTGGTTTCGTGATATTTCTTTTACAAGATAGACAAGAAGTATGTGAGAGAAATTCTGATAGAAAAAATCCATGAAAATGGAAAAAGAGATTTAACTGTTTTTGTGATGTATGGCAAATCTAAAGGAAGAAAAATGAGTGTGAAGTTCACTTAAACAGGAAAATAACTAACAAATTTCAGTTATTTTCGCAGGGAAGTAATTGAGATTTGCTAGTTATTTACTAGTGGAAACTAATTTCATTTTTTTCTCCTTTCTTTTTATAAAAAATCTTACGAGGGGTATTCCCTCGTAAGTAATAAACGATTATGATACCAAAATAATATTTTATGAATGAAAGGGAAACATTCTACAAAAAATTTGTTATAATAAGCAATAAAACTATGCTTACTTTTCTTTATATGCGAAATAGGTATTCTCTTTTTTTGCTAAGCCAAAAGTATCCCCTATTTTTAGAGATTTTGGAGCATATTTCAATTCGGGAATTTCAAATAAATTTTTTTCTTTGTCAGTTACTTTTATTGGTAACTGAATTTCTTCTCCGGATTCAGGAGAAAGAACAGCAAGATTTTTATCTTGAAATAATACCGTTGTAATTTGTGCTTTCCCCAAAACTTGAATATCAGCACCTTGAAGGGCTTTTAACTCGCTTAGCGAAGGATAATTAGAATCACTAATCACACTGCTAGAAGTTGTTGTGGTTGTGGAACTACTTGTTTCTGTTTTTCTAAACAGAGAAAAAGCAATGATAAGTACAGATATCAGTACGATACTGAGTGATGAGATTATGAGGGATTTTTTCTTCATAATAGTTATTCTCCATAACAAAATTGTTTTTTCAATAAAGAAGCAGAAACGACTTATTGTTGTCTCTGCTTTTTAGCTTGTAGCTGCTTAGCGTAAGCTTCAACGTCACTTTTTAAATATAGTCTTACTAATGATGTTGCAGGATCACCGTCAAATTCTAGAAAAGGTGTTAATACTTTTCTATTGATTGCTTGAGAAATTCCAGCATAACTTTGACCGGTAATTTTAGCAGCACCTCTTCTAGTTACAAGATTTTCTTGAGCCCAAGATTGAAATGAATTTATAGTTTCTTTATCCAATATTTATACCTCTTTTCTTATGATCATAAATTTATTATATCAAAAGAAAAAATTTTTTCAAAAAACTGTTTACAAATGATTATAAGTTTAGTATCATAAGTTTATAGTCATAAAGAATATAAAATAGAAAGTAGGAATACAAAATGAAATTATTACGAGTATTTGCCATTGGAGCGACTATTGGTGGAGTTGCATTAGCAACTGCTCACGATAAAGTAGCTGCAGCAGAATGGACACCACGTACAGTGGAACAAATCAAAGCAGATATGAAAGGTAATGAATATACAATTGTTTGGGGAGATACATTAAGTGGAATCAGCCAAGCAACAAACATTTCTGTACAAAAATTAGCAGATATGAACAAAATTGCGAATGTAGACTTAATCTACGCAGGCAATAAACTAGTTTTTGATGGAAATGTAGCAACTGTTCAAAATAATAAAGGAGAAACAGTCGCACAATCAGTGATTAAACCACAAGATAAAGTTGACTCAACGAAACCAGTTGGACAACCAGTGCAAAATACAACAAATTCTAATAATTCAGCAACTCAAAATACTACAACGCCTTCAACTGATAACACAGTAACAGGTAATACACAAACTGGTGGTCAAACAACTGGCAATACAGGAACAACAACGCCAAGTACACCAGAAAATAACGGTGGCACAACTCAAACACCAATACAACCAGATAACAATCAAACTGGTTCAACAGGTAATACAACAACACCGTCTCAACCAAATACAGGTGGAAATCAAAATAATTCAGGAAATTCCAATGGTGGAACAACGACACCTTCACAACCTTCTAAACCAGAAATTGATGGAAATCAAGGTGGTACAGGTTCAACAGGTGGAACAACTACTCCAAGTAAGCCACAAGCACCTACGATTGTAAGTGGATATATTGGAAATAGTGGGAAAGTATTTGACACAGAGGAAGAAGCTGATAAGTGGGCTACTAATGAGCTATTAAATAATAATAAATGGACTGGGTACAAAAATATTTTGGTAATTTATAGTGATGGTACAGAAAAATCCTCAATTGATTTCTACTAAGATAATTTAAAATAGTCATTTTTTTGTTAGTAAAGAAGGAACAATAATAAGTTGTTTCTTCTTTTTTTATATTTATTTTAGGAGGTAATCTCAATGAATTACTAGTTATATTGTTAAAATAATAAAAAATATAGGGAGGAAAGTATAAATGAGTTTTAATCAATTAAATAAGATACGAAAAAAAGTGACTACTTTTATGCTTTTATTGAGCTTATCTGGTGCTATTAGTCAACCGCTAAGTATATTAGCTGAAACAGAAATACCTAGCCAAGCGGAAAGTAGTCAGGTAGAAAAAAGCAAATCTCAAAAAGGAAACAAGGATATAACTAACTCTTCTGTTCAAGAAAATGAACAGAAGAAAGACAAAATTGCAAGCAAAGGTATAGAAGAAAACACAGAACAATCCATTTCTATGGCAACTGAAAGTTCTATAACTGATGATACGGGTGCAAGTAAAGAAAAAACAACCTCTGACTCTTCAACAGAACAATCAGATCAAGTGAATAGACAATCATTAACGCTTGTTCCTGCGAAGACTGAAGATCAATTAAATCAAGAAGTGAAAAAAATATTTGCAGACAATGGTTATGAATTGTTAGAAGATGGCTCAATTCGTAGTACGACAGGTACTTCGTATCGTTCTAATTTGTTTGAGGTATTACAAAAAGTAGAATTAATTAAAGCACAAAACCAAGCACAAGCGAGAGCAGTATTGGGAAGTGCTTTTTTTGTTATGCTTAAGGGAACAGGTGTGGTTTATGTAGACTCTAATTATGGCGATGCTGCTTTTCATTGGTCACAATCGAATGGCAATGTAGAAACTGGTTATTATGCTAAAAAAGATAGTAATGGCAATATGCTTTGGTGTGTTGAACCAGGAGCGCCTTTAAGTTGGGGATCGAATCCTGGTTATACTACTTCTGAGGTATCTGATGCTAAGTACGTAAAAGCTTCTTTAATTGTTTATTGGGGTTGGGAAAAGCAAAAATCAGTTGTGAATGCTTTTTATACAGAAAAATTAGTTCAAGAAATTACAACAGGAGTTAAACCCACAAGCATAAGTGATTTAAGTGGACAAGGAAGAATTAGCTTAGCAGGGTATGAAGCATTTAAAAAAGCAACTTTAGCTAAAGTAGATACATTTTATAAAAAACCGTTATTTGATGGAAAAACCTATACTATTAAACTAGGAGAAACATTAAATTTAACTGATTCTAATAATGTATTAAGTTACTATCAATTAGCAGTTAATAATGTAAATGTAACAACTTCTATTAATGGAAATACTTTGAAAATCACACCGAAAAATAATAGTTTAGATTCAGGAAGTCTAAAATTTATTTATAATATAGATTCTTCTTTTAAAAGACCAAGATTTTTATACCAGGCTCCTTATTTACAAGATGTTATGATAGGTGGAATTAAAGATCCAGCTATAGCAATCGTAAATATTAAAGTTCTAAAAAACGGAAATGCCAAAATTAAGAAAGTAGATGCGGATACAGGTAAAGCTATTTCTGGTGCGAAATTTAAACTTTCTTATGGTGGAAAACAGGTAGAAGTTGTCACAAATGCCAATGGGGAAGCTGATCTGAAAGACGTTCCACATGGGACAAAAGTAACGATTCAAGAAATTCAAGCTGCCAATGGTTATGTGTTGAATAAAACACCACAAACAATCACAATCGAAGCAAATAAAACAGTTACTGCAACTTTCAAAAATAAAAAACAAGTGGGGCGCTTAGATCTTATCAAAGAAGATAAGGAAACAGGAAATAAAGCACAAGGATCTGCTAAATTAGAAGGCGCTGTGTATGGTTTATTTGAAACAAATGGTCAAAAAGTAAAAGAAGTTTCGTTGAAAAAGTCTGGAGATAAAGTCACAGGTTCTTTTGAAAACATGCAAATTCTTCATGATTATTACGTACAAGAAATTAAGGCACCAGAAGGATACACCCTTGATCCGACAAAGTATCCAGTAAATATTGCTTATGCTGGTCAAGATAAAGAAGTTGCAGTACAAAGTATGACGTTAAAAGACCAAGTCATTAAAGGTGGTATAGAAATCGTTAAAATCGGTAATAAACCATTAGTTAATAAGATTATGGATAAAGTGACTGGTAAGTCTGATAATGTGAAACCTAAACTAGAAGGGGCAGAATTTACAATTACTTCTAAAACGACAGGGAAACCAGTCAAAGTAATTACAACCGATAAAGATGGTAAAGCAAGTACAGGTAAAACATTGCCGTACGATTCTTACGTTATGGAAGAAACTAAAACACCAGAAGGCTACTTATCAATTGATCCAATTGAATTTACGATTTCTGAAGAAGATCAAAAATTCTTCTGGGTACTGGAAGATAAAATCATTGAAGCCCGTTTACATTTAGTGAAAGTGGACGCTGAAACAGGAAAAAATATTCCGCTACGAGATACAACGTTCAAAATTTGGGATCGATGGGCAAATGCTGGAAAAGGGGACTATGTTTCAATGCGTGTTCCTAATTCATTGGAAGTCAGTGACGAGTTTAAAACCAATGACAAAGGGGAATTGGTCACAAGTGATAGTTTACCTTTCGGTAAAGATCGCTATGAAATTCGTGAATTACGTGCGCCAGAAGGCTATTTACTCGCAACTGAACCAGTTGTTTTTTCTGTAAATGAAGCTGACGCAGGTGGTGTGATTACGATTCTATTCAAGAATATGCCACAAAAAGGACAAGTGAAAATTCATAAGACTGGTGAAAAAGGGATTTCTACTGTCGAAAAAGAAGGCAAGTATGGGAAGTATGTCGATATTCATTATGATCAAATGGATTTAGCAGGTGTCAAATTCAAAGTTCGTGCGGCAGAAGACATTACAACTCCAGATGGAACTGTTCGTTTAGCAAAAGATGAGTATGTTCAAAAAGACGGAAAAGACCTTGAATTAGTGACAAATGATTTGGGAGAAACTCTTTCTGATCCTAATTTGTATATTGGAAAATATGAAGCAATCGAAACTGAAGCACCAAGTGGTTACGTTATGCAAGAAAAACCAATTCCTTTTGAAATTAAATATAAAGGACAGCTGGTTGAATTATCTTCGACTGACGTAGAAGTGGAAAATCCATTACAAAAAATCAACGTATACGGTTATAAGAAACAGGAAGTAGTTACAGGTTGGGAAGATGGAAAACCAATGATTGAGCTTGAAAATGCGAAAAATGGTCAAGTATTCGGTTTGTATGTCGGTGAAGAAGGATTACAAATTGGCTATGATATCTTACCCGAAGGGAATGCTCTTGCGTATGCAAAAGTAGAAGACGGCAAAATTTCATTTGAAGGATTGACCTTGCCCAATGTTCCAAGTAATTACTACTTACAAGAAGTGAATGCTGGGAAAGATCATGTATTAGACGAAACGAAATATACGTTCCAGTATGTTCCATCAAGCAATGAGAAAGAACATAATATTCATGTATTTGCGGATGGATACGCTGAAAATAAAGAAATTCTAACGAAAATGTCTCGTAAAGAGATTGAAAATAAATTAGCATATACAGACGTTGAGCTAATTAAAACGGATAATCTAGGAAACAAACCGCTTGAAGGGGTTGAGTTCCAATTGATTCGTGTAGATGGTAAAAAAGAAACAGTGATCGACACGTATAAGACCGATAAAGACGGAAAAATCGCTGTGAAGAAGTTACCAACTGGAAGCTACAAATTCAAAGAAATAAAACCGTTGAATTGGTACTATCCAAATACAGACGATTTGAGCTTTGAAGTAACGCCAGAAACGAATGGACAATTGATTACGTTAAAAGCGGTCAATAAACGTCAACCAATGAAAATCACCACACTTTTAGCAACCGTAGACGGTAAAAAAGAAGCTGACCCGACTGTCGATAATACATTGCGTGATAAAGTAGAAATCAAAGGTGCGGAAGTTGGTCATACGTACTATATCGAAACGCCATACGTTGATCCAGCAACGAAAAAAGTGATTACCACTGTTGAATCAACGTATACGGCAAAATCAGAAAATGAAACCATCCATGTGGATATTCCAATCGCAAAAAATACGATGAAAGACGGTCAAAAAGGGGTAGCTACTCACTATATTTATTACGACAAAGAGAAAACAAAAGAAGTTGGTAAAGAAGATGATTTGAAAAATAAAGATCAAACTGTCACATTCAAAACGCCTAAATTCTTACCAAAAACGAATGAATCAAGTAACGTACTAATAAGTATAATTGGCTTGGTTCTTTTTGTTTGCACTGGTGTTGTAGTGTTTGTTCGTCGTAAGTCATATAAATAGACTATGAAACAATAGGTACAGAGTGTAATCATTCTGACAATACCACTCAGTAACCTAATACCACTTTCTGCAATCGACCAACAAGATATATTAGCCAATTTAGGAATACAATTTTTCAGAAGTAGGAACAAAAAAATAAAACGAATAAGCGGTTAGGATATTCCTAATCGCTTATTGAGTTTTAAAAGAGAGGATGAAATATAATGTGTTTTCATATGGGGAAGGTTATTTGTAACCCAGAACAATTATTTATAAAAACTTGTTTGGATAATTACAAATTATCAAACTGTAATGTCAATGTATTGATAAAAGAATGGGTGAGTAATTCTTCGTCAGATAATAAATAATCTCTTTTTTTATTTGCTAAAATAACTGAATCACAATGGAAAATATAGAAGAATTTATCGAAATCAGTAGGAAACAATTCACATTTTATTAGTGAGTTAGCATCTATATGTGCAACAGGAATAGTTTGTTTAGTTTTAATTGCTTTTTGTATTCTGTGATTACCATCTATAATAAGCCAATCTTTATATCCCCAAGGATATGGGACAGCAATAATAGGAATAGAATTAGGAGTAGAGCTTAATGAAATATCTGGTTTAGTCCAGTAATATTTTGCGTATTCTCCTAAAAAGTAACTTGTTGGAACATCTAATGCAACATTATTTTCTGCTTTTAGAGCGGATAGAATTTCGGAAACATTAAAATGAATAAATATATCTTGACTATTAAAATGAATTGGTAGTTGGAATACTTCATTTTCAAACCAATATTTTTTAACTTCTTGCTTGATATTTTGATCAAGAAGCGCATGTGTCATTCTTTTATCAGATACTTGTAGTAGTTCAATAAACGTATTTACGTATTTTTCGGTTATTCTTTTTTGAGAAAATAATTTTTTATAACTATTTTCACAAATTTCTTTTGATAATTGTTGATAGTCTAATGTGTACTTTTCTAGAAATGGTAATTTGTAAGGCATAATGATTTACTCCTTTATTTAAATAAGAATTGTAATACTACTATTGATAAATTAGATTATTATTTAAATTTATTTTACTAAAAGATATTTAGAATGAAAATAAAGAAAAAATTAGTTGTGTACCATATTGCCTATACTGATAAATAACATAAGGATGAATATGTAAAACACTTCAATTTGAATAATTTGAAACAAACAGTAGTTGCTTTAGCAACTACTACATTAAAACAAGGCTTACCTAAAATTGGAGAAACCTTGAGTAATTAGCTTATACTATTAGGTTTAATTTTTCTAGTTTCCGTTGTTGTTGTAGTTTTTGTTTGTCGTAAATCGCACAAATTATTAATGAAATAGAGATAGTTTAAAAAATGAGGTTTCTCATGGAAATAGTACAATGTGAATATTATAGAGAGCAGTCATCTAATCATCTATACAAAGCAATTGGCAATCAGCCATTGCCTGATGAATACAGGGATAAGGAAAGTGAGGAATTTTATAAAGATTATTACTATTTTTTTGTGGTTAATCCAAAAGAAACTGATTTGAAAAAGCTGATGTTTCTTGATTATGTAGACACTAAAAAATTAGATTTAGTTCCTGCTACAAAAAAGGAAGTAGAGTTCTATAAAGCTGTAGAACACATATTTCAATATCAAGAAATGCAGATGTTATAGAAAGATTTTATGTAAATCATAAAAATTTTTTGAAAAAAATGTGAAGTTACTTTATCGTTGAGAGATTTTGGTTAGAATGAAGGAGGATAATGATAAGTGAATAACAATTGTGATAATCAGGTGTCTCCTGACTTAAAAGAAAGCGTTTGGCAAGTAGAAGATCATACGCTGTGTGAAGAATGTTCAGAAGAACTATTTTTCAAAATGAAGGATAACTATCATGAATTTTCTTTAAGTATATCCGTCGTTTTGAATTGTTTGTTTATTGCAGAAAAAGAAGGATATGTTCCTAGATTACCAGATTATTGGTGGGTTCAAATTAGACAAAAGATTCCTGCAGAAACTATATTGAATAAAGGAAAGGAAGAAAATTTGTAGATGAAGAAAACGAGTAAATTATTGTCTGCTTTATTGTTATTAGGTCAAGTTGTTGGTTATACTCCATCTGTTTTAGCAGACGAAAAACCATCAAATGTAGCGACAGAACAATCAACGACAGTGAATGCTGACAATTCTACAACAGCTAGTACAAATACAACTAAGGAAGAAACCACAACTGATTCTTCCATTGAACAACCCGAGCAAAAACCAAGTGAATCAACCGATCAATCTACTGATTCTACGACAGATAGTTCACAAACAACAGAATCTGAACCAGAAACAACTACTCCTGGTACGACAGACTCTAGTCAGCCAGAAAATAATACACAAGAATCTACTAAGCCTTCAGAAACGAAGCCTGTGGAACAGCCAACCAAAAAACCAAGTGAATCAGTGAATCAAGAAGTGACACAACCAACAAAACCTGCGGAAGTCACTCCTTCACAACCAGTTTCGAAACAGCCTTCAACTACTGGACAAAATGCACAACCAAAAGCAGAAACAAAGGCACAAACTCAAGCAACTGTGCAAGAAGAGTCAAAAGCTTATCGTCAAGCACCCACTGCGCCTATTCAAGAATTAGTCCCTTCTAGCAAACAGGATAACGAAGGAAACATTCATTTTGAAAAAGACGAATCAGTCGAAACATTTATTCGAAAAATTGGCGAATCTGCTCGTAAAATCGGACAAGAAAATGATTTGTATGCTTCCGTCATGATTGCCCAAGCGATTTTAGAATCGGCTAGTGGTCAAAGTCAGTTAGCACAAGCGCCAAATTACAACTTGTTTGGAATCAAAGGCACACATAACGGAAAAGGCGTCTCTTTTGCGACACAAGAAGATTTAGGTAATGGGACACTTTATACTACTCAGGCAACTTTTAGACAGTATGAGAACTATGAGGATAGCTTAAATGACTATGCTCAACTATTAAAAGAGGGTTTAACAGGAAATAGCCATTTCTACGATGGAGTTTGGAAGACCAATGCAAAAACATATCAAGAAGCAACGAAGTTTCTAACAGGTCGTTATGCGACAGACACTAGCTACGATAAAAAATTAAATGGGTTAATCGAAACCTATGACTTAATCAAGTATGATAAAGAAGTAGCGGGCCCACAACTAAACAAAAAAGGGTATGTCGTTCCATTAAAGAATTACACGATTTCTAGTCCGTTTGGTACTCGTGGGGGAGAATTTCATCGAGGATTAGATTTAGCAGCGCCACAAGGTGAGCCAATCTATGCCAGCAAGGCAGGAACGGTCGTTAAAGCAGAGTTTCATCCATCATGGGGGAATTATGTAGCTATCGAGCACGAAGACGGTACAACGTCTTTATATGCGCACCAACAAGAATATCAAGTCAAAGTTGGTGATAAAGTGGAACAAAATCAAATTATTGGCTATGTTGGTTCAACTGGAAACAGTACAGGTAGCCATTTGCATTTTGAATTATGTTTAGATCACAGTTTAAATCAATCACAATTGGTTGATCCAGAAACAGTCTTATTCTAAGGAATAGGGCTGTTTTTTTAGGAGGAATAACATGCGATTATATATTGTTAAAAATTTTTTGATAATGAATATCTTGAAGATCATATTATCTTTTATGACGAAGACATGATGATTCAGTATTTAAGAGAGGTCAATCAAGCTAGTTTCTTTGTTTATAGAGGAATCGTTGTTGACCCGTTTTTTAAAGATATAGAAAAAACTTTTTTTGATCCTCATAAAAGTATTTCAGAACTTTTTGATGAATTTAGAAAAAATATTAAGTCGGAATATCAATTTTTGGCACAAGAGTTGTTTTATAGATCCTGTCCTTTTGTTATAAAAAATAAAACCTTTATTTAAATAAATTAAGGTGGGTTATTCAAAAATAAGAGAAGGAGGTATTCATATGCTATTTTGTACAGGTCTATTTGTAGGTGCTATGTTTGGAATAGGAATAATGACACTATTCATTGCAGGAAAACAAGAAGATCAACAATTTAAAAGAGAATAAAAACAAATTTATCTAATTTAGGAGGAAATTTTATTTTGAACAACCAAGAATCAAATTTATATCCTGTGAAGGATTTATTATTAGAAGAGAAAGATTATAATTTTTATGCCTATAGTAGAGACATTATCAAATCTCGTGTTTCAAGAAAATTGAGAAAGAAAAAGAATGGCATAATTGAAACTGAATATTGTTATTGCTTACCTGACAATGTTATTAAGAGTCAACCAAACTATCAAAAACAGTTGCCAAATGCTCGATATATTAAGAATTTGTGTATTTTAGATGATCAAAGAAATGTCATTCAAGAAGTACCTATTTTGAGAGTGATTCAATCTCGCAGTGGGGCTTTAAATTTTGGAATTGATCGTCAGGCTTTTACGGAAGAAATGAAGAAATATGGAAGTATCTCAATTCAATAAACTTGGTGATCCCATTCGATTAGCAGATTATGTGAATGAATATGTTTATCATATTAAATACATCCTAGAAAAAATGACATTTGTAGAGTTAACAGATTCATCGATTCAAAAGATGTTAAAAATGGAAGAAATTCGTGCAGAAACAGTATGGTATACGTATTATGAAACAAATCTTCGCGCACCAGACTATCATTTTTTACAAAATGAGCTGATTAATTTCGGTTTTTTTCGGTTATCTTTTTTTGAACAAGTCACACAAGAGGAAGATAAAGATTTTATTAGCGTTGATAATTTTATTTATTGTTATATTTTGCGGTTAAGAGAAGAAAAATGGCTTTCTTCTCTTTTTTTTGATCCCAAAGACCTACATTTTATCGAACGCTACGCGAAGAAAAAAGCAAGAGATTATTTTTTTGAACGAAATCAATATGTGGAAGGATATGAGTGCTTTTGTATTTCAAGAAATCCATATATGCAACGGCTAGGATATAAACAACTAAAAAAAAGTTTTTGGTCTGATCCGTTAATTTGTCAATATACCAAAAAGGGGGTGAAGCCAGTGAAAGAATAAACTGGACAAAAATAAAAAGAGGAGTGTAGTAAATGATTATTATTTCAGGGATTATTTTATTGATTATTGGCGCATGTTTAGGTTATCAAGTTGCTTATTTCCCGAAGTTTAAAGAATTGCAACAAAGGCGTGCGATACAAGCTTATTTCAATCTAAAATCCAATGATTATACGTACTTTTATGAGGGAGTGGAAGATTCCTACATTTTAAGTGTGGAAAATCAAGAATATCGAATTAAATTCTCACTGAACAATCCAATCAAGGTAGTTTATGCAGTGGAATTAGAAATGAGTAGTGACGAAATGGTGGAATAAAAATGATCATTGAATTTTTAGAAACAAATGGGTTGGAACTTCAATTAAATCAAAAGATGGATTTAGACAAAGGGTTTGTCCAATTGAAACGTCAGAATGAGGAATTGCTTGCCCGATCAGAAATTGGCTGGTGTAGTTTTGCCATCTATGCAGAAGGTCAAGAAATACCTGCCTATGAAGGGGAATTTGATTTACCCGTTCAAGACTTTCATTTAGTTCGAATGATTGAAGAGAATTTTAAAAAAGAAAATGAGATCGACAGTCAAGTACAAGCATTTTTAGAGGTTTTGAATCATAGTTTGCCGAAATACTATCGTTTAAAACCAGAAAAAGATGTGAAACAAGTGAAAGAGAAAAAGGTCAGAAAAGTTTTTCCAAAAGAATCAAGAGAGTTACCCAAAAAAATGGAAAGAGCCATTCAAGAAGTGCCTAGAAAGGATCACAAAAAATGTTTTTTTGTTTTTACTATTTTAATAAGTGGTTTTTTATTTGCTCAAACGACCTATTTATCAATAAAAATGAATCAGTCGACACAAGAAGTTGTCCAACTTCATGATCAACTGGAAACAATGAAAGAAAAAGTGAATTCTCAAGGACAATTAGATACTTTTTGTAGGTATTTTTTAACAAATTTTTATTCAAAAGAGTCTGATAAAGAAGTCTATCAAGAAAAAAATAAAGTCTTTTTATCAAATCGGCTGATTGATCAGCTTTCACCAACCGAAACACCAGTAAAATCCATTTTATCGTGGAGTATACAACCAAAGAAACAACAGTGGATCGTTTCTTACGTGATTTCCTTAGAAGAAAGTGAAGGAAAACAAGTCACTAAAAAAGTGACTTTCATGTTGAAAGAAAAGAATAAACAATATCAGGTCACTCAGTTGCCTGAATTGGAAAATTTTGAAATCAATTCGTAGAAAAGAGGAAATGAACATGAAAAAAATGATTTTAAGTACATTATTTAGTGCGACTTTATTAATGGGAACGGCAGGAACTTTTGCGGACACGATCACTCCAGAAGAACCAACAACCCCCCCTAGTGGAGAAGTGACTCCACCAACGGATGGAGGAAATCAGCCAACTGACCCAGTTCTTCCACCAGATACGGGAGACAGTGGCACAGGAGGAGATACTGGCACAACGACGCCACCAGATACAGGAGACAGTGGCACAGGAGGAGATACTGGCACAACGACACCACCAGATACAGGAGATAGCGGTACAGGTGGAGACACTGGCACAACGATGCCACCAAATACAGGAGATAGTGGCACAGGAGGAGATACTGGCACAATAACACCGCCAAATACAGGAGATAGCGGTACAGGTGGAGGGGACACCGACACAACAACACCACCAGATACAGGGAATAGTGGTACAGGAGGAAATACCGGTACAACGACTCCGCCAAATACAGGAAATGATGGTACAGGAGGAAATACTGGCACAACGACTCCCCCAACGAATGGAAATAGCGGTGAACAACCAACGACACCTCCAACAACCAACGTAGGAATCAATTCAGATGGAACGATCAATCAATCTGGAAATGCGGTGCAAACAACACCTATTCAAACAAACAATGTTCATGAGTTAACACACATTCCTACGGCTTCTACACCAGTTGAAACAGATACAGGAGAAAAAATCGTTTCTGTGATCGATGGCGTACCTTATAAGCAAACGGAACAAGGATTGACACCTGTTACGGCAAATATTACAAAATTGCCAAGTGGAAATATTGCAGTCAAAGGATCAGACGGACAAAGGAAAGTTTTGCCAAAAACTGGTGAAGAAACAACGTCCGCTATAGTTACGTTCATAGGAGGTATTTTAACTTCTGTTAGTGGTTGGTTCTTCTGGAAAAAACGTCGAGTGTGAACGAATTGATGAAAAAGAAAAAAATATTGATTTTGTGCGGGCTAAATTTTTTGCCCGTACTTCTTTTTATTAGCTTTTTTTTCATTTTATTGGTTAGTCTTACGACTCTATCTGAAGATGAATCGGTAGACTGTTCGGCATTCGTTGAAACACCTGCAGCTAATATTGTCGCTACAAATCAAGGTTCAGAAAAAAATGGACTACAAATTGCGACGGAAATCAAAAAGAAATTTCCAACCACCCCACAAGGTCTTGCAGGAATGCTTGGAAATTTTGAACAGGAATCCAGAAATATGCCTACGGCAATCGAACGCCCGAATGATCCTTTGTCAGGACATGGGATTGCCCAATGGACGGCAGGAAGAACAACGAATTTGATGAATTTTGCCAAATCAAAAGGGAAAAACTGGTCAGATTTGGGGTTACAAATTGAGTTTTTAATCCATGAACTGGAGACAACAGAAAAATCGGCACAAGCCGCTTTAAAATCTTCAACTGTCGAGGAAGGAACCGCACAATGGCAAAAATTATTTGAACGTGCTGGAGATCCGATGATGGGCAATCGATTAAATTATGCCAATCAATGGTATGCCAAGTTGAGTTCAAATGATCCAATTTCACAAGTTACTCTAAGTAATGGTGCAACAGCAGGACAACAAGATGAAATGGAAGAATGCGCCTCTTATTCCACTAGTACGAATGCGGATGGGAATGTTTTAAAAGTAGCGAAAAGTCTTATTGGGTACTTTCATTATTCGCAACCATTACGTACACAATTTGGTAGCGTAGAGTCTCCAGATAAAAATGGATATGCGGATTGTTCAAGTTTTGTGTGGTTAGTATTGACAAAAGCAGGCTACAAAACACCAGCAAATGTTGGATGGTTTACTGGAAGTATGACTAGTGACGCAAGAGGAGCAAAGCAATATTTACAAGAAGTATCTCCATCCGATGCCAAGGCAGGAGACGTAGTGATCGTGAATCTTGGTTCAGGTGTCGGAAATGATGGTCATACAGCTATTCTAGCAGAAGATTGGCATGGACTAACGACCAAAATCGTTGAACAAGGCGGTATGAATCACAACGGTGTAGGTGAAGGGCAAGTAGATCTATCTTTTAGCTATTTGTTAAATGGGGGAGACATTTGTTTGGCTCGTCCAGTAAAAAAATGAAAGGAGTTTTATATGAAAACACAAAAGTGGCTTGTTTTTTCAAGTATCGTACTTGTTTTAGTCGGTTTAGGTGGCTATTGGTTTGTTCATGAACAAAAAGCTCTTTCTCAAGAACAAACGTCGTTAAAACAACAAAAACAAGCATTCAATGAACAACAAAGTGATCAAAAACAGGTCATTAGTGAATTACGTTCGTCTATTCAAAACTTAGAGAAAGAAAAATCGGTATTACAAGAAGAGAATGAGGTACTAAAAAATAATGATGCTTCTGAAAAAGGAAATCTTAAACAATTCACTGAAACGGTAGAAAAAGCATTTCGTGCCTTATTTGACTATGGTCCAGATACTTTTTCAGAAAGAAAACAGGCATGTGAGCCTTATCTATCGACAGATTTGATGGCTCAATATTTCAAAGAGAGCAGTTCTTATGGTGATTCTAATGGCGTTTCCTCAGAATTAGAAACATGTACACTTTATACTAAAAGTGTACAAAGCAATGAGTTAAAGGGGTTAGTTGTCGTAGAATATCAGAATAAAATTGGGAACAGCTCATGGAACAAGGCAATGAATGTTTTTCAAGTGACATATGATCTTTCGTCAAAGAAACTAATGGCGATTCAAAATTTAGGCAGTAGCTTTAATGGATCACTCTTAGAATAATTTAGAAAGCAGGGAAAATATGGAAACTTCTTCAAACAATTATCAGACTGAAGAAACAGTTGATAAAAAGAAGATAATCAATCCTCAAATCTCAGGATTTGAACATTATCGCCCATCGATACAAGTAGCATTGTTTGTATTATGGCGTATTCATCAAAAGCAGTATCAAGTTGGTTCACGAATCTTTTATGAGGAAGTGAAGGAAGCACTTAGTAGCAATAACCGTACCTATAGTTTAACTGCTTATAAAGAAGCACTGGCTTTTTTGGAGGGAGCAGGTGCAGTAGTCAATGAAGTAGTGATTATTGAAAAAGTACCGAGTTCTTTGATTCAACGGTACAAAATCGGACATGAGTAAAACAAAATTCAATCCAGAATTTGTCCAAAGTAAAGCAACGAAAAAATCGAAAAAAACAAGAAAAAAGATTTCGTTTGGAGCGATATTTTCTAAAAAAAAGCCAGAACAATCCAGCCGAACGATTCAAATTTCAAGAAAAAGCGCGCTGAGTATTTTCTCAGGCGTTTTTTTCTTTTTGTTTTTTGTCATGGGATTCGTGCTCCTCCTAAATTTTGGACGAATTGATACATTGACTCGGATAGCAGCCAAAAAGCAAATCAATCCGACAGTATTGTTAACGCAAGTCAATCAAGGCTTATCCAATACGGAACAAATGAAATATGAAGGAACAAAATTTGTTGAAAAACTTTTTGATTTGAATAAAGAGAAGATGGAGGAATGGGAAAATAATCTGTCTCCCTATTTATCTCAAGGACTAAATGCTTCAGATTTAGGGTTTTCCTCTACCACTTATTCAAGGGAAGCCAAACAAATTTCCTTTATCAAATCAGAAACATTGAATGAAGCAGAGTCTATGTATCGTTTATTTTATGATGTGACGTTTACAGAAGGTAATCAATGGAAAGACTGTCAAATATCTTTTCCAGTAAGTTTTAAAGAACAAGAATTAAAACTACTTGATGTCATTGAATTTCTCAATTTACAAGCAACAGAAAGTAAAAATCATGTCACTTATCGTTCAGAAAGATTTCTAGCGAAAGGGACAAATGTTTCAGATAATGAAAAGCTAAAAATTGAAGAATTCTTAAAAAAATTCTTTGAATTATATGTCAAAAATGACGAGAAATTGGCATTGATTGCCAATGTGAATGGTTTAGAAGGTGGAACGTTTAATCATATGCAATTGGAACATATTGTTCAAACGAAAGAAGGAAACTATGTGGCTCAAGGAAACTATACGTTTAGCTTCCAAAAAGATAGTTCGTTCACTTCTCAATTCACAGCAAATATCAAACCAAGTAGTGATAGCTATTTTATAACGAAATTTAATGAATAGGGGACTAGAAAATGAAAATTTTTGATATAAAATCATTATTTGATGGAGTGTCTACACAAGTAATTTGGTTGTTAGCACTTGTCGCAATTGTAATGGCTGTTTGTGCATATGCCACACAAGGTTTTGCGAGATCTGCATTTACCATTATCGGCGTGTTTCTTTTAATCATGTTAATTCTTTTGTTATCTAATGCAACAGAAATTGGACAATGGTTGAAAGATCAGATTTGGATTGGTGGTGATGTAAGTGATGGTACAGTTCAAACCATCTTGCCATTCATTCGATTGATGTAGTGAAAAGAGAACTATCAGGAGCTTGGTGCTTCTGATAGTTCATTTTTAGATTGGGAAGTGTTGATGATGGAATATAACTATACAAAGGAATTTAAACAACCTCACAAAATATATGGAATTGGTGATCGTAAAATTCCATTTCTTAGTAATGGTGTACGATTGGAACAAATTGTTGTATTTGGTGTTTTTTTGTTAATTTTAGGCATCTTTTTTCTTTTTGGTTTACTTAGTGGAAATGGATTTTTGCATACACTAGTCACCAAGTCATGGATTTTGATGATTGCAGGAGTAGGTGTCATCGTTTGGACACTCTTTTCATTAAAATGGGACAATAAAAATTTTATCGATTATCTTATTGGCAGAGGAACATATTTCAGCAAACGAAACAATCGTTATGAACATGGGTTATATGTTCCTATTTTTCGTAAAAAAGTAACTTATTCAAATGCAAGGAAGAAAAAATTATAAATAAGATCACTTTTTATTTACTTTACTTAAAAGTGATCCGTTTTTTTCACGATTTTGAAATCTTAGTAAGAGAAAGGAGTGATCTATATATTGTTTAAAAAGCAAGAACCACAGTTACAATTTCCAGTAGAGACCATTATTCGTAATTTTCTTTTTACGACGTCACAAGATGTATGGGTGGGATATAAGCTTGTTCCTCAAGGATTTCCTTTAAACGATCTGGAATTTTTTGAAAAATATATTGAAGATGGTAAAGGAATGTTTGAACACGATCAATATGAGTATCATCTAGTCAATATTCCTAATTACTTTGATATAGAAGAACATATTGAGCAAACAATCAAAGAAACAGTCAAAGGAGATTTTTCAGATTTAGGTGAAATCTATTTCCGCCAAGCAGGAAAAATTTTAAAAGATGAAGTACAAATGAATGAATATGAAACGTATTTATTTGTACGATTTACGACGATTGTTCAGGTCGCCGACCCTTTAGAATATCTGAATTTGTTAAAAGACATTGGAAAACGTCTCATGTATAAAATGACGGCACAACATGTGCCAGTTACCAGTGTACCTATTGCTTATGATCGTATGGAAAAACAATTATTTCATGATTTATCGAACTATAAAGAAATTGAACGTTTAACGCCACAAATGATGGGGCGTATTTTTTATTATCTTTTTCATCGGGCGGATAGTCGGATTCCAGAGCGAGAGTTATCGCCTATTGAAATGACGGAAGGGGTCATTTCAAATGAGAATGGCTATTTAGTAGTGGAACAAATTGATAAAAAACATTATTCCATTTTTGTTAGTTTGATCGAGTTACCAATGGCGATGTTTGGCAGTGGTTTTGTGCAGAATTTACAAGATAGTCTTTCTTTTCCGATTGAAACACATGCTCGTCTTTCCTTTAATCATGAAAAAGCAGATTTGAGAAGGATTGGAAAAATGGCGAATCGCATTTACGAACAAGATAAGGAACAAGGTCAAATTGACGGCATTTTAGATGAAGACGATGTATTGGCATTTGGTACAGAACGTCTTCAAGATTTGAAAAGAAAGTTAAAAGACAAAGATACTCGACTTTGCCAGCTATCGTTGACCTTTGTTTTATCAGCGACTTCAAAAGAAGTCGTAGAACAACGAATGAAAGATCTCGAATTTGCTTTAGATGGGACCGATTATAAAATTTATCGTTCAGTTGCGGATCAACTGACTCTTTTTAATCAGTGTTTGATTGGTAGTACTCGTACTTTTAGAAGCTATGACCAAATCGTGACGAAAGGTTTAGTCGCAGATTTAGGATTTGATTTAAAAAAAGAAATCGGGAACATTATTGGGATTCCTTTAGGACGAATCATTACTTCTAAAAAATACCATTCTGTCAAAGAAGCGCTGGCACTATCTAGTAAAATTATTTGGTATTTTCCTAATTTGACAAAGAAATACATTGAAGGGGCGATCCATACCAACGGAAATACGTTGATTATTGGTCCACCAGGTCAAGGGAAATCGGTTTTAGTCAAATATATCTTTTTGTGGTTGACTTTTTTAGGGCAAAAGATTCTTTATATCGATCCTAAAAACGAAACAGAATTATTTTTCTCAAAAGCATTAGAAAAATATGGGCATATTCCTGAATTTTTAGAGTTATATCGTCGAATCAATTTTATTTCTCTATCTGAAGATGACGCTTGTCGAGGTATGCTTGATCCACTCCTATTTTTACCACGAGAACAAGCGATCCAGACGGCAAAAAGTATTTTGGAATTATTGGGAGAGGTAGACAAAAACCCCACCACATCTGGACAAAAGAAACGAACCATCCAACATGCGATTGTGACTGTTTTAGATAGTATGAGACGAAATCATTTGACGAATGTGATTGAGGAAATACGGAAAACAGACGTTGAATTGGCAGATTTATTAGAAGGACATCAAGTCGGATTAGGGAAGATCCTTCTAGGAAATGATCAAAGCCATCCGATTGATTTTTCTTCTCAAATCAATGTTCTTGGTACACAAGGATTACAAATTCCTACGCAAAAGGAAATCGATGCAGGTCGATTAAAACCAGAACAAATTGCTGGTATGGCAATTATGGAAGTCATTATGAAGTTTACGTATGTGTTCTCAACAAATAAAGAAGAAGATGCGGCAATCATATTTGACGAAGCCAAAGGATTTGAAGATACTGCGCAGGGACAATTCCTCATTGACGATAGTTTACGAAAGGGACGAGCAAACGGAACGGATATTATTGCCGTAACACAGGCGTTTATGGATTATGATCGTGAAGATAAGAAAGAGTTGATTTCTTACAAGTTTGCGTTTCGTCCAAAACAAAAAGAAGCACGTAAAAAAGTTTTAGGTTTCTTTGACATGGAAGCAAATGAAGCCAATTTGGAAATGATCAATCAATTAAAAGCGGGTACTTGTCTGTTTCAAGATCATAAAGGACGAAATCAACCAATTGCCATCGATGTTTTATTTGATAGTTGGATGTTAGCTATTTCCTCAACAAATAACCAAGACAAAGAAACACAAGCAGCCTTAGCAATCGAACAGCATTAGAAACAAAATCAAATAAGTTTTGAGGTGATCACTTGAAAAAACGGTCATTGATCGGAGTACTCCTGATTGTGGGGTGCTTTTTTTTATGGAAAACGCCCTTAACTAGTTATGCAGACCAATACAATGATGGAGTGGGTGTGACAGAAACGAATGAAACTGAAAAGAAGGACGAGGTGAAACAAAATCCGGTTACAACGGATGTAGACAAGATTTATGATACTTATAAAGATAACTCTTTTGAATTGATGACAAAAGAGAAAGAAGGGAGTTTTTTAGGCAAAATCCCTGCAGCAATTGCTAATTCATCTGGAGTATTCAAAAGTTTTGTCTGGAGCGGGGTAAAAATGCTTGGAAGCTTTAATGCTTCGATGGTTGAATTTTTATTTGATATGGACGTCGTATCTAATATTAGAGAGTCTGTTCAAAAATTCACGTCAAATATTGCGACCAACATGTTAGGCATTGCAGGAACGATCGGAATCAGTTTTACTGCGATCGTTATGTTTGTAAAATTCGCTGGCGAAGGACAACTTAAAAAGTCGTTCTTTGTGTTTTTAATGACCATTTTCGTATTTACAGGTCTTGTGATTCTCAAAGACCCAAAAGCCAATAATCAAATATTTAATCTGGCATTTTCTTTAGATTCTACTGTTGAAACAGCTTTTTTTAAAACTACGCCTGTTTTAACGACAGAAGAAGAGGAAAAATATAATCAAGCTTCGGAAAATGAAGAAGAAACTGCCGATAAGAAGTTAACAACTGCAGGGGAAACGATTGCCGCAAGAGTGTTCTATAGTAATGTTTACGAGCCGTATTTGTTGTTAAACTATGGTACAACGGATGTAAACGCTATAAGGAAACATAAGGTTTCTTATAACAATAAAGATTACGATCGAATTAATCTTCTTTTAGATAATGATGTAGATACGAGTAATGGAGAGAAAATTCATGAGAAGGCTACAGATTATGAAGCAGATAAGCTAAAAAATAAGCATATTCAATATTATAATAATTGGACAAATGTAGGATATGCCTTCTTTTATTTAGTAGTCAATTTAATACAAACAGTCGTTTATTTTGTTTTAGCAATGTTCCGAATTGTCACAGGAGTCATGCAAGTTTTTCTGATTCCATTATTTCCCATTCTTTTGTTCATTAGCCTATTTAAAACAGAGCTAAATGCGTTTTACAATTATGCGAAATCTTTCGGGATATTGACTGCATTAAAGAGTATGGCAGGATTTACTTGTATTCTATTTACTTCATTTTTAAGTTTTGGGTTCCAGCTTAGTGTAAAAGAACATGATCCATGGAAGAAAATCATGATTATCCTAGTCTATTTACTTGCACCTTTGGGTATTTACTTTTTCCGAACCTTCTTAGGTAGTCTCTTTACTGGTCGAATAACCGCCAGAAATGCGTTAGCTTTTGCGACGAACCCATTCAGTACGGAACGCCGTATGCGACGTGCCGCAAAAGAACAACGACAAGAACGAAGAGAACAGGCGAAAAAACGTCGCCAAGAAGAAAAAGAAAAACAGAAACGAACTCAACAAGAGCGAAGAAACAAAGGGAAAACTGGAGAGAATATCAAGCAGCCGAAGAACGCACAAGGTCAAAAACGAAGTATGTATCGACGAGAAGCCTCTTCTACGTCAAATCAACCTCGGCATAAAGCGCCAGGATCAATGGATAAAATGGCTCAACGTGCGAATGATTTACATGAACGAGCGAGAGAAACAGAGCGCCAGGAACAAGCGAAAGATCAAGAACAACGTATACGTCGACCATTTGATAAGGGGGCAGAGGAAGTACGTCGTCTATTGCGGAAGGAAAACCAAGGTTCAGACAATCTAAATGCACGCTCTAAAGCAGAAGAAACAGGAAGCCCTTATCGTTATCGTCCTTCAGGTATGACGGTTGTTCCTCTTGTTTCAAGAGTGAGAAGACAAGGCGAAAAAGTCAAGCATACGCCACGAACGGATGTAAATGAGCGGAAACGAAGAAATGGGCAATCCAGTCATAAGCGGAAACAACAATATAGTCATGTCGTAGATAAAAACAGTGTAAAAGTTCGTCAAAAACAAGGAAATGGTAATCAACAACGCCCAAACAAGGCAACGAGACATATTCCAGGTCAAAAGCAACGAGTTACTGTGCCAACCTCGACTCATCGAGAAAGTCAGACAAGGCAGCGTGTAGGAAATCAAGGTGAAGGTATTCGTCGTCCCGCAAGTGTCCGTAATCAAATGGCACGTGTGGATCGTGTGACGAAACAAATGTCCCCTATTTCTGTACCGAAAAATTCAATTAAACAGGTAAAAGTACCTAATATGCCTAAAGAGCCTGTATCACGCGTAGAACGACGCCAAATGAAACGACCAATCAAACCTCCTAAATCTGAAACAAATGATTTAAACCGTACAAAAATACGGCGAGAAATAAAACCAAGAAAGAAAGGATGAACATTCAATGATGAAACAACCCAATTCTAATAATATTTTTGAACGAACGTTTTCAACTAAAAAAGCAGAAGAGAAAAAAATGTCTCGCTATCAACAATTGATGTTAATCGGGGTTCTTTTTGGGGTACTGTTGTACCCCTTTTTAATTGCAGGAATACTTCCATTAGCAGTTGTGATTTCCATCGATAAAAAGGATAAGCAGGATCATGTCTACGATTTTGATTACGAGAGCTTCTTACAACGAAGAAGCTCTCTTTTTTTATTGTCTGCTTTGTTATTGACTGTTCTGAATCTTTTTCTATTTGTCTCAATGATTCCTAGAGGTTATTTATCCTGTTATCTACTCTTTCCATTAAATCTTCTTCATACGACATTAAGATTTGGTTTTTCAACGATTTGTGCATTGATTGTTGGTGGATTAGGTACGGGAAGCTGGTTGATCTATTATGCTTCTTTTGTCGAAAAACGAAAAGTAATCTCAAAAGAAGAACGCCAACAAGAGATTCTAAACTCGAAAGAATATAAAACACGATTGAAAAATAAATACGAAGAGTCACAAAAATATACGAAAGAATATCAGCAAGAATATGCCCTAGCCATCGTCATCAAAGACGTTGCCCTTCGAAATAAACGACTAGAAGAACTGTCTAAAGTCTTGTTATTAGGAACGGATGAATACGGATTGTCTTATGTTATGACGTTTAAAGAGTTGAACCAACATGCCATATTACCTGCGACAACCGGTTCAGGTAAAACGACCTTGATTCAAGTCTTAATAGAACATGCGGCGAAGTTTTCGATGCCAGTTATTTTGATTGATGGGAAGGGTGCATTAGATACTTTAGAAGCGGTTCGAGAGATTGCGGAAGGCTATGATCGTCCATTTCGGGCATTTGTCGACCATGGAGATATGCGTTATAACCCAGTGAAAAATGGGAATGATGTTGCCGTTCGAGACAAATTGATTGGACTAGCAGAAACAGAAAGTGTTTATTATTCGACGGCCGCTAAATCGTTATTGATGGTAACCATCCAGCTAATCGACGAATTCAAAAAGACACATCCAATTGAACGAAGTCTACCTTTTATTCAAGAATATTTCTTACCTAGAAACGTCTTAAAGCTTTTTGCGGATCGAATTTTAGAAAAGAACCCTAAGCTATTTGAAATGGAAATAGAAGTAAAAGCTGAAAAGAAAACGAAAGAAAAAGCCGAAAAAAACAATGAAGAAAATCATAATGAATTTGACTTGATGATGGAAGAACAAGAAGATTCTTTAGAAGTAGAGGTTGTTACTTTAAATCCAGATACGCTTCGTTTATTGGATTTTTACTATCTAATAAAACAAAATATGGACTACATGAGTGAGAAAGAACAAGACATTTTTAATCGGTTATTTGTACGTTATGAACACAAGAAAGATCCATTTTATTTGTATGTCACATCGGAAAACTTACAAAATAATATCAATATGTTATTGGACAGTGAATTAGGAGAACTGTTCCAAACAATGGGCGCAACCGATGAATTAGATATCAAAGAAGTGGTGAATCAAAATGAAATTCTTTATATCTCTTTAGATGGTTTGTTGTATAGCGAATACATTAGTGTTTTAGCACAAATGATCGTTGGAGACATTAATTTCTTTTGTTCAGAAGTCTATAAAAAACCAAAAGAGCAACAAGAAATCAAGAATGTATTGGTCATTTTTGATGAACCTTCTTCTTATTTAAACGACGATTTCATCAGTCTTGTGAACAAAGGAAGAGGGGCAGGAATTCATGCTATTTTTGCGCCACAAACGATGGCAGATATCGACAAAATCAATATTCATTTAAAAAATCAGTTGGTAGGAAATGTGAATACGTTCTTTATCGGAAAGACCAATGCACCGAATGAAATCGAATTTTGGGGAAATGTCATGGGAACTTACAGTGATATTGATGTGACAGATGTGGTCACACAAGAAGCTGGATTTTCGGATGCAAGTAAGCTTTCTTGGGAAGGAGATAAGGGAACAAAACGCCAAGTTGATCGTTTCAAAATCAATCCTAATCGACTACGAGATTTGCGACAAGGAGAGTTTGTCGTCTATCGAACTGCCTTAAATGTACGAGAGATTCCTCGTGTCGTTTATATTCGTAAGCCAAAAGTAAAGGAGTAAACAAAGGATGAAAAAGAGTTTTTTTCTTTGGGGGATTGTATTTATCTCCGCTGTTTTTGTTTGGGTAGTGTCCATTTCTTTTAAAGGAAATGGGCATTTTTATCCAGAAAATTCTTTTCAAAAAGTGATAAAAAAGAAAGAGGAACAGCAATCCTTTTATCTTTATCTTGGAAGAAAAGACTGTAAAGAATGTCAACGAGTTACCAAAAAAATCGAAAAACAATCTCAATCATTGCCCATGGATGTGTACTATGTAGACACGAAAGAAGAGACACAACAAGATCTTTTAAGACAATTTTTATCTCACTATCAAATCAAGACAGTGCCGACTTTTTTAGAAATAAAAAGAGGAAAAGTTCGAATAGTAGAGGAAAAAGTTGTACTACCTGATGGGTGGATCAATCAAATTTTTATGAGAAAGAAAAAATAATTTACAATTGTAAACAATTGATGTTTATAGTTGTAAACTATCAAACTATATGGTGACTTATTGTTTAAAATAGGTTGAAATCTCACTCAATTTTTGGTGGAAAAACAAAATAAATTTTAATCAATTTTGTTGAAAAAACCATAAAAAAACAAACGTGATTTTAACAAAATTTCAAAAAAATCGTTTGAAATTTTGTTTATTTTTTTTGAGAATTTTGATCATCGTAGGGTCATTGTAGGATCATTATGAGATCATCGTGGGATCATCGAATAAAGTATGGGAAAGGCTTGCGGCGCTTGGTATTAAAGGCATTCTTCGCCTCCCAGGTTCCTGACCATTTTCTCTCAACGTGGTAAAAATCCCACTTATGAGAGAAAATGGTCAGGAACCTAAACGGTCGGCGAAGAAAACATACCAAGCGCCGCAAGCCAAACAAGATAGAGCAACAATAAGAAAAGTAAAATGAAATAGTAAAAGATAGCATAAAATACAAGGGAAAAGATCAACCCCTACCCCAGTCTTTGGGGTCTCAAAACTAACTCCCCCTAACCCCTCTTTCAACCTCTTTTGAAAGAGGGGAGAATCAACCCCTGGGACAGCGCCCCAATGTTCTTGGGGCTGTCCAAAATGAAGAAATTTATAAGAGAGTAAAACTTAAAACAGATATAGAGAAAATAAAATAGAATTGGAAGAGATTAACGAATGAAATATCTATTGCATGGTTATTATATTGACTATCATTCAGAAAATAAGGCGAAACTTTGTGTATTATGTTTACTTCATGAGTTGCGAGTGATTTCTAGAACACAGTTATTGGATTTATTGAATTTAGAAATCTCTTTTAGAAGCAGTAGTCTGACAAAGGTATTACGCTACCTAAAAGCTAATAATTTAATTGATAAAAAGAAAAATGGAAAAGAGGTATATTATTTTCTGACAAAAGAAGGTCATCTTAGTATCGGTGGATTTTATACTTTTCCAAAAGTTCCAGAATACAATTTAAATCATCATCTTCAAATCAATAATTATTTAATAAAAACGATTCGTTTGGTAAAAGATCATGAACATCTAAAGCGAATTATTTCCGAACGAAGAATTGTTTATGAAGCCAAAGATTTAAATAGTCATGCGAAAGGTCGAAAATTTTTTGTGCCAGATTTTCGCGTGCGATTTCGAGATAAAAATCGTTTAGAAATCAACTGGTCTTTTGAAATTGAGTTAACAATGAAAACACGAAGACGTTATCGAAATTCGATTTTTCCCAAATATATTAAAGAGCTTGAAAAAAATAAAAATGCTCATGTCATTTATGTGACACCAAGTGGGGCAATTCGTGAAGAATTAGAAGCATTCAAACGAGTATTTTATCAAGCGGAAACGAAAAAAGATGCTCGTTTAGGAGAACTATTCGATCGTTTCCATATTTTGTCTGATAAGAACTTTGAAACTGAACTAAAATATTTACTTGAAACAGATCCTGGAATCAATTGGTTACCAGAAAAAGAAAATAATGTTTATCAAGATGGTTCGGTACAGGAGACTTTGGAACTATTTGAAGATGAGAAAAAAAGAGAAGGGAAAGAAGAAACTGAAAAAGAAGAAAATAAATCTAGTAAATCAAAAATGAAATTTAATCCAGAGGCATTTTGATTAAGATTTATTGTTTTTTGTAAGGAAGGCATGCTATAATAAAAATGAAAAGAGGAGTTGCGTCAACAACTCCCCTTTGGACAGCACCGCTAAAGACGGTGGCGAGGTTAACTATTTATAAAAAGAAATAGCTTGTCGTCTCGCTAAAGTGACGGCTATTTCTTTTTGCTTTTTTTAGCTTCGATCAATGCTTGAATTAGTTTCACGACTGCAGTTAAAAACTCAAATAGAGCTTTGCCACAAGGCGCAAGAACTAAAATCAAAGCAGTGATTTCCGCAAGATGCAAAAGGCGTCTCCTTTCTATCAGATTTTGGAAGTACGCACATACGCACCACCTCACTTTCGATTGGATAGCCACCGCCATTAAACTTTACTGTCTTTAAAAATTATAACACAGAAATATGACCTCTAAAGAGAAATCTTTGGAGGTTTTTTTGTATAAAAACATGGAACAAAAGAGGTATTTCGCCAGCGGTGCAGTAGCCCTTGGCTCAGAACATACCTCTTTTTCGTTTGTTGGTTCATTGTCCATTAAATTCTTGGTGACTTCGTTCCTCAGTCAGTCGAATTTGCCTTTGTTTGCGCCGTTCCTCTACAAAGTCGGCACATGGACACTGCCCCATTTTTGTGCGAGTCACAAAAAGCCAAACGAGTAGATTGAAAGTGTGCGTTCGCTGCCCTCACGCGAAAAAGGAAATAATCCCTTCAGGATTATCCCATCCTCAATTTTTTGGTTTTGCGCTCCATTTTTACCATTTCCTACGCTTTCTAACTGCGAAAGCAGGTCGAAGCTTTAGCGCAAGCGCTGTTCAACCTGTTTCTCGTAAGAAGCTTCAAAAAAGGACAAGGGCAAGGCAAGTCGCTGCGCGCCCCTTGTCCTTTTTTTGAGGAAATGGTAAAAGCTCCGCAACAAAACGCAAAAAATTCAGCCTTTTGGCTCACGCTAGGCGTAGCGTAAAACCAAAAATTTGAGAAAAGAGGGTCATAGATGTCGAAAGAAATAAAGACAATAAAAGACTTACAAGAACAATTAGATACTTATGAATCAAATCTATTACTTTCGATTGTAGATGATGAAAATGGATACTCAGATATTGAGTGGATTAAGGAAAAAGGTAGAAAACAGCATGTATTGTATCAATGGATAAAATTAGTAGCAAATCATTCTTTAAACTTAAATACCGTTGAAACCTTTAAAGAAAAAATTGCTCAATATCCTGAACAAATGATTGTGACGTTGAGAAATAGAGAGGGAAAATATTCACGACTATTTTTAGTTTTAGAAGAACTAGATAATCAAAAATGGGTCATGATTGTAGATGACTTGACGTATCAAGATTATTATCAGAAAAACGAAATCAATTGGAAAAATAAAGCTTTAGAAAAAATGTTAGAAGAAATGAAGCAAGAACACTCAGATACGGAAGATTGTATCCATACTTGGTTGTGCCAACAACAAGATGAAAAATTATTTCAAGGTATTTTAAAAGAAGACCGTACAATCAAGGGTGCTGTTATGTATTGTTTATCTGAAGCCAAAAAACAAGCTGGCACAAATCAATCAGCAATGGTTTCTGATGAGGTAGTTTTTTCTTGGGTAAGGGAATACTTTTTATTAGAAAAGGTAGAAGTAGCACCTATTCAAGGCTCAGTTAATACGAATAAACCAAAAGAGAGAAAGTCGAAAAAGAAAGAAGAAAAGGTGGTGGACGGACAAGTGAGCTTGTTCGAGGAAGCATGAAGGATAATTTAACGAAAAAAATTGGAAAACCTTTAACACCACCAAAAGCTTTTCTCAATTGGTGTTACGACCAGTTACCTATTTATGAATGGAGTAATAAGCAAGAAACGTTTCGTTCGTCTAGCCGAACGAACAGTTTCTTGATAAAAAAACGACTTACGAAAGCTTCAAGATTAACATTTTCGACTAAGTTTTATTCATTTGCTATTATCTTGGTTTCTTCCACGAGAATTGAAATACAATCATATGATTTTTGGCTAGAAATTGTAAATGGGAAAGAAGAATTACATTATGAAATGACTAATTTTGAACGGTTTTCTAAAGGAGAACACTTAAAAGCACACTGCTTAAAAGGAAAATGGTATGAAGGGCTTTTGAGCAATTATGGCATAATGAGTGGGGCTTATACCAATACCGTTTTTTATCCAAATAAGTGGAATGAACAGTTACGAAAAAGGTCAGAATTGCGATATTTAGACTTACCACTATTAGATTTTAGAGGCATTGCCAATATCTATAAATATCGGTTAGAAATCGAATTTTGCCAAAAAATCAATGCACCTGTATTGGCAGATGAAATCATGTTTCCTTCTTATCGTTTTATTGGTGGAGAATATCGAAAACGTGTAGATATGCGTGTTTTGACAATGAAATGGCTGAAACAAAACAAATGGAGGATTAAGAATACAAAGAAGACTTTTTCAGAATTAAAAATGGAAGAAGTTGCCCACAAAAGGAAAAGTGAAATTGTGCCAGGTATCGAAGAGTATCTGGATTATCGAGATTTTGTGAAAATTCCTCCACATGTTGGGTTTAAGAGATTCCAACGATGGATCATCGAGAATAAAATCAATTTCAAATATTATTTAGATTATCTATCGTTGCTAGAAAAATTAAATATCCCTTTAACACATAGTCTAGTTGTTATGCCAAGAAATTTAGAAGAAAAGCATGATGAAGCAGTCAATGTATTTAATCAACTGAAAATTGAACTGGAAGAAAAAGCATATAGAGAACGATTAGAAAAAATAAAAAAATTAGAACAAGAGATTGATGAATATATGTTTCTTGTACCTAAAAAATTAGAAGAGATTGTGGAAGAAGGAAAAAATTTAAATCATTGTGTAGGAAGTTATGTAGAAAAACATAAGACTGGAGAGACAACGATTATCTTTATGCGCAAGAAAGAATCACAAGACCAGTCATTATATACGATTGAATACAAAAATAAACATATTGTACAAATTCAAGGTTACAAGAATAAAGAAGTTATACCAGAAAAGGTGCGAGAAGTAGCAAACAAGTGGGTAAAAAAAATTAGTTAAGGAGTTTTCCAATATAGAGAATGAATCGTATACATGAGTATCCATTTTCAGATAGAAAAAGGTCGATTAAATGATATTTTTTAGAAGAAGGCAAGCATTTGTTTGCCTTTTTTTTGTTTGAAATAGATAAAAGGAACAAAAGAGGTATTTCGCCGGCGGTGCAGTCGCCCTTGGCTCAGAACATACCTCTTTTTCGTTTGTTGGTTCATTGTCCATTAAATTCTTGGTGACTCCGTTCCTCCGTCAGTCGAATTTACCTTTGTTTGCGCCGTTCCTCTGCAAAGTCGGTACATGGACATTGCCCCATTTTTGCGCAAAGCACAAAAAAACAAACGAGGGATTGAAAGACGTTCGCTAAAGCTCACTCAAAAAAGGAAAAGAATAAATGTGTCATTTATTCTGATTGGTTTCGTCGTCCTAGACGACGAGGGTTTTGGACGCCTAAGCGTCCAAAAAATGGTTTTTCACGCACACAACTCCTTTCATGAGAAATCTGTTTTCAAGGAACAAGAAATCCAAACATTTCCTAATCGCTAATCAGTCATTCGGCAAGTATAACCTAAAACATAACCTGCCAATTGCCAAGGGTAAAATGCACGCTGCGCGCCCTTGGCAACCGTCAGAACATGTTTTCGAGACGGTTATGCCGAACGACCGCTTGACGAAAAGGAAATGTAAACAGCATTTCTCAATGATCCTTGAAAACTGAATCAATTTCTCAAAAAAGGAAAGGAGTTGTGTAAAAACCATTCATTTTTAAGACCTTAGGGGCTCTGCCGCCCCCAACCCCCCGCGCCACCGACGCACTATCAGAAAAGGTTGGGGGGACAAACCCAATCCGAAAAAAATTATTCTTAACAGGAGTTGAGCAAAATGGCAAAAAATCAACCATATCAAATTGGAGATATTTTTTACAGTAGTTGGGGCTATGAACAAACCAATGTGACCTTTTGGCAAATCGTAAAACTAACGGAAAAAACAGCGTGGTTTCGCCCGATAAAGAAACAAAGCGTAGAATCCTATACTTCAATGAGTGGTAAAACTATCCCAATACCCAATGAATTTACGGATTATCCATTAGCAAAAACAAAAGATAGTATCGTAAGAAAGCGAATCAACTTAGAACATCCGAATGAGTTCTACGGTACGGATGGTTGGAATAGCTTTTATCGATATAATGGTCAGCCAATATACGAAAGTAGTTACTATTAAGGGGGATTTTCCTCCTTTCAAAAATAAAAAAGGAACGGAGAAAAGAACACATGATAATGACAGAGGAACAAGCAATCACATGGGATATTCGAGCAATCTACAGCCCTGAAATTTTTGAACAATGGATAAATGCAATCACAAAAAGGAAGGCAGTTTTTGTGGAACTCATGCACATAAAAAGTTATGACGGAAAAAGCAATTTAGTATTAAGCGTTTATTGTGCAGAAACGCAAGAGGAACTAGAAGAAAGTGATCCAGAATTTTGGTTTAGTCATAACGTACTTGAAAATGAATTTTGGAGTTTTGTTTCCGCTGCGGCAAACAGTCAGGCTACGTTTGACACAGAGTTCTTTTTTGAACAACTTTATCATTAAGAGGCGAGCAAAGCAACGCCTCTTAAAACACATATTTTGGAGGAAACAAATGATAACTCTTTATGAACTCTTAGGTGGGGATAGACATGACAAAAAGAATAGTGTATTAAAATCGCTTTTTATCTTAGGCATAGATAAGGATACTGTCGAAATTGAAGCTGAGCCTTATGATAATACCTATGATACGACTGATATGATTGAAACAATAAAGAAAGTCGGTCGAATACTAGATAGACTAGAAAAAGCCATTTTTAACCATCTTACTCCATTTTGCGGGAAAGAAATTCAATGTTTATCCATTATATTTTTTGATGAATGGAGAGTCTATGGCTATGCAACTAAATGTTTAGGAGAAACTTGCCAATTTGGCTACGCTTAAAAATTAATAGAAAAAGGAAAGTAGAGGGAAACATTATGTTAAATACAGTACATTTAATCGGAAGACTGACAGAAACAGTAGATTTGTGTTATACATCATCAGGAAATGCGGTAGGAAAATTCTTGCTTGCAGTAAACCGTAACTACAAAAAGCAAAATGGCGAGCGTGAAGCCGATTTTCTTCGGTGTGTCATATGGAAAAAAGGCGCTGAATTATTAGCAGATATGGCAGTCAAAGGAAGTCTAGTACGAATAAGCGGACGGTTACAAACACGTAGCTATGAGAACAAAAATGGACAAAAAGTTTATGTGACGGAAATTTTAGTTACAGAGTTTGAATTATTAGAATCAAGAGAAATGACTGAAAAACGTAAAAGTAACCAAGAAAATGGGGTGAAAGAAGAACCGTCTATCAATTATCCAGACAGAGAAGAAAATGAAGTGGAAAATGACGACTTGCCTTTTTAAATCAAAGAAAAGAAAGTAGCTAAGAGAAATTAGCTACTTTCCTTTTGCACCAAAATGGAACAAAAGAGGTATTTCGCCGGCGGTGCAGTCGCCCTTGGCTCAGAGCATACCTCTTTTTCGTTTGTTGGTTCATTGTCCACTAAATTCTTGGTGACTTCGTTCCTCCGTCAGTCGAATTTGCCTTTGTTTGCGCCGTTCCTCTGCAAAGTCGGCACATGGACATTGCCCCATTTTTGTGCAAAGCACAAAAAACCAAACGAAGGATTGAAAGACGTTCGCTAAAGCTCACTCAAAAAAGGAAAAGAATAAATGTACCATTTATTCTGATTGGTTTCGTCGTCGAGGACGACGAGGGTTTTGGACGCCTAAGCGTCCAAAAAATGGTTTTTCACGCACACCACTCCTTTCGTGAGAAATCTGTTTTCAAGGAACAAGAAATCCAAACATTTCCTAATCGTCTATCAGTCATTCGGCGAGTATAACCTAAAACATAACCTGCCAATTGCCAAGGGTAAAATACACGCTGCGCGCCCTTGGCAATCGTCAGAACATGTTTTCGAGACGGTTATGCCGAACGACCGATAGACGAAAAGAAAATGTAACTTGTATTTCTCAATGATCCTTGAAAATTGAATCAATTTCCAAGAAAGGAAAGAAGTGGTGTAAAAACCAATCATTTTTAAGACCTTAGGGGCTGCCGCCCCCAAACCCCCGCGCCTCACTCTCTCAACCGAAAAGGTGGGGGGCGACCAAATCAAAATAATCTGTTGTGATCATTAATAAAGTAACGAGTAGTTTAACTTCAGGAGGATAAAGAAATGGAATATATTGATGTGTATGACGAGGTAACATTGGAATATATTGGTTCTTTTGAAAATACAAAACAAAATATTGTCAACTATGTCGCAGGACTTTTACCATTTGAGAATAGAAGATTAATTGATTATTCGAGTGATGAAATCGTGTTAACGACGATTGGTAATTTTTTGGATTACGTTCCTGACCAACTATGGTTAGAAGAGATTCGCCCGTTATTGATTGCGAAGCAAATGGGTAAAGTTCCTATCGAAAAGGTAAAACTGTTTGATCGTTATGAAAAAGAAAATGAAGTATTTTGATGAAAAGGAGAGAATGTAGACATGTTTTCCAATCGCGAATGTTTTTGGGGAAGATACCAAATTCCTGTCGACCAATTTAACCAGCAGTACTGCTGGCCACCTACTTATATCAAATGTGATTGTTCTGAATTAGCAAGACATAAAAAATATTTAAAAAACAATCATTATTGCGATACTTATGTCTGGGAATGCCCAAACTGCCAAAAAAAGTATCGATTGATACGAGGAACAAGAAATTTTGAGCGATTTTCTGAAGAAAAAATCCTTTAGGAGAGGTGTGTTTTGATGAATTTACAAGAGTATGTTGATCGCTACATTGATATGATTAAAATAGCTGTCAAACGTTTATATCCTGAGTGTGACCTGACTAGCAAACGTTCGAGAGAACTTTTACACAACGAGTATCTAGTAGCCATTCAGGAGTTTGAAAATTTCGTGTCCCTTCATAGACGTAACCCAGATCATTGTACTCTAATGGATCATTTTGAACGTTGGGGGGTGGCTAGATCTGATTTGTTTTCGGAAAATGAACGAGTTATCTCGGAAGATGATTTTGTTAATTATTATTTGAAACATGTAAAAAATAGCATGTTACTAAAAGCAACAGATTTTACAGAAGAAGATTATCATTTTATTTTACAACGTGAAAAATATTTAGCACGCAAAATGTTTCAACAAAATTGTCCTGGTGTCTATGGCTATCAAGAACTAAATATTCGTCAATCGAAAAAAAGGCAAGAATATTGCTTAAAAGTATTAAAAAGACGATTTGAAGTAGATTGTGCCGGTTTTTATGTTGGAATGAAAATCAATGTGGAAAGGGCTTATTGTGGTAGCAGCTGTTAGAAGAAAGGTGCGAGAATGAATTAGCATAAAAAATATCTTATAGAGGAGAATAATATTGAAAAAATTTATTTCAGGTATTGTCGTATTTATTGGTGCAATAAGTATTGGTATCGGCGTATTTCAACCACAAGAAGTGAAGCAAGTAACTTCGATTGTTGATCAAACATTTAACAAGCTATCTGATAAAGAAGTTGAACAGGTTTCAGATCAAGTAGAAGTAAAAAATCAGAATAAGCTAACTTTTTCTTCTAAAGACTTGTCTTTAGAAAAGGGGAATTGGCAAGTATTTTCTGATTTAGATTCGTTAAATCGAGTAGGTGAAGCGAATGCGATGTTACACAAGAGTATGATGCCGACGGAAGAGAGAGAACGGTTATATATCAAGCCTACAGGCTGGAAACAAAAGAAGATGAAAAATGGTGATTATCTATATAATCGTTGCCATTTGATTGGTTATCAGTTGACTGGAGAAAATAATAATCCAAGAAATTTAATGACAGGTACACGCTCGTTCAACACTCCTGCAATGGTAGAGTGTGAAAACAAAGTGGCAGAATATTTACGAAGAACAGGAAATCATGTTCGCTATCGAGTAAGACCAGATTTTCGAGGGAATGAACTAGTTGCTAGAGGAATCCAAATGGAAGCTCAAAGTATAGAAGATAATGGAATTTCTTTCAATGTTTATATTCATAACACGCAGGAAGGCTATGTCATTGATTATCAGACGGGAAATTCTAGAGTTCAAAATTAATTAAGGGCGTAAAAATAGAGGTTACTTCCGCAAAAAGTAACCTCCACATAATATATTTAACCCACGCCCATTCTAACAAGAGAATGGAGAGAAATCAAGATGAAAAAAATAAATAGTAATTTAGTAATGCTTATATTAACAGTAGGTATTTGGATTAGCTTTTTATCCATCGAATGGAAAGTTATTTTGTCTGCAGGAACAATGATTTACTTATTTTGTTCATGGGATGTATATGTTATAGAAGAACTACCGAGAAATTGTAAGAAGTCATTGGAAAATCTTCAGATAAAATAAGTGGAAGAAGGTAGATTGCGATATGGAGAATAAGCAGATAAAATTAGAATACCGTCGACAGTTATTGGATTTATTAAATGACTATCCTTATCCAGAATGGTACGAAAGGCAAGATATTAGAAAAAAAGTAGAGCGTCTTGGAACGTTATTGAGTAAGAATAAAATGGATGAATGTCATCCTTTGAGATTGGGGTCAATCCAGGTATTAACTACTCAACATATTCATGATTTACTTGAGTTAGGTTACACCAAAAAACATATATGCCAAGCAGCAGGAATCTCAAAACATGAGTTTTCAAAGTTAAAGATTACTAGAAAGGAATGAGTAAAGAGTTGGAAAAGAAATATCGGGCAAAATTATCTCCCACATTGTCTAAAAGAAAAGACGAACGTTATGTTATGGTTAATTTAGAAACTGGAGAAATTGTCGATGATTGTAGAGGATACGGATATAAAACCAAACAGTCAGCTTATGCTTGTTTTGGATATAAACTAACACGAATGAAGCGAGGAGAACCATTTTAAAGAATTGTAGGATACTTTCTTTATTTAAGGAAGTGCATTTGATAAAATAACAATATATTCAACTACTCACATACTTAATAAGTAATTGAAAATCTAAATTATTTAAGGAGAATTTGATCAAATGGATAAGGTTATTTATGCACCTAATACTTATTCTTCAGATGAAATATTTTTGATGAATTTAGCTAGAGATTGGTTTCATCAAGCAAGTCAATTAGAAAGTATTTCTTGGGCTAATATAACTTTTGGAAGTACTAATATATTGCCTGATAATATAAATATAGAAAAAACAATTCGTTTTAGTACTCAAATGTATTCATATAATTTAGAATTTTTAGCTTTAAAGAGTGCTGTTACGGCATATAGAGATTTTTGTGAATATATGCCTCCATATTTACAGATTGATAGAGACCAGGATAAAATTAATTATACGATAAATATCGCAAAGAAAAATGGAATACATTTACAGCCAGAATATTTTTCTCGATTTGATAAATTAAATAAAATAGTAGCGAAACTAGATACAGACTACAATTTTTTTGAATCTTTACGAGATAATAACTAGTTAGTACTATCAATTTCATTATGTATTAATAGTTGTTAGGATGTTCGCTATAATAAAAAATTATTGACATAATAAGAGTACAGCAAAAATATACAGTCATTTCGGACTATATATTTATTTTTCGTTACTAAGAGTTAAGCTTGAAAAGCTTGGCAAAGAAGTGAAAGAAAAAGTAAAAATGCAAAAGAGAAGAAATCGTGTGTAAAATAAGTAATTGAAAATACTATTTATTCTAAAAAGTGAATAGCTCTTTTAATAAAATATATAACTTGAAATGAACAGCATTTTTGATAAACTAGTATTAGTAAGCGTCCATACTATAGACTTTTTAGGTACTGTCTGTTAGTGAAGTTTCAGGCAGTACCTATCTTTTTAATTGATTCATAGAGGCTATACTCAAGATGCAGTAAGATAGCATTTTTTTATCTGTTTCTGCAGCAATTTTAGGGGCTATGTTTACGCATAGCTTTTTTTCATTCATAGTATATCATTTGGTACTTTTCTAATATATTAAATGAAGAGGAAGTGAATAAGTTGTTAGTAGAAGCTGTTCATGTTCGACCAGTACATGGAAGAATAAATGATTCTGTCTACTTGAAAAATAGGATATTTACTTTTCGTGTAGCTGAAAAATTAGAAAAAAAGATTAAAAAGGGAATGCTTGTGTATTCTAAAGATGGTCAATTGGTTTATGTAAAAAACATAATTACAGGTAGATCCAAAGAAGAAAATGAGTATACGGCGATCATTAGTAAAATTTTTAATGAAACACCGAGTATTCTCCCTGTAAAAAAAGGGGAAAAGCTACCTAAAATAAGATTAATAAACAAAAAGACAATTTTTGAAGGGCTATTTTTAGAATTGAAAGATAAGACCTTACACAAAACCAAGCAAAAGGTTTATTTCAAAGCACCACCAACTGTTCATAAGAAAATTGGCATAGGAGATATTGTAATTTTTTCTGTTAAAGGTAAAAAGTACCATGTATTAATTATCCAGGTCTATAAACCAACAGAATTGGATAAAGAAGTATCTTTCATCCAACCAAAATTTAAACCATTTTTTTTGAAAAAAGCTGCGAAAGGCTTCAAAAAAACAGACTATATCACTATACCAGAGGAAGAAAGCATTGTAACTTCTGAGAAAAATCAACAAATAAATCGTAAACGTCCTTTTAAAATAAGAAAAACAAGTAAATAAGGTATGCATTTAAGGCGAAGAACACAAGACAAGCTTACTTCGAATAGGTTTGTCTTTTTTTCTTGTTGCATTCCTAGACTAAATTGGGGAGTAAGTTGCTGTTAACAAGTATAGCCATAAAAATTATATAAAAAAAGTTGCATTATTATCGGATAATCAACACATTAAGATACTTTTAAATTTTTACTTGTTGTTTGTGTATTCAGGTGTATAATAAGGTGTATACAATACACCAAAAGGAGAGGGCTATGTTAAAAAAAGTAAGAAAACAAGTAACGATACCGCAAGAGTTAGAAAAAAGAGGAATAGAAGAAAAACTAAATTTTAGCGAAGTATTAACAGATGCTTTAAATAATAAATTATTTGGGCGTTCAAAAAATGAAATCACAGAGATAAAAAAAATGGAATTTATTGAACTTATAAAAGCTTTTGAAATATCACAAGGAGGAAACTATAAAAACTTAACAAACATATCGACGATTAATGATGTATTTGATGATATTTTTAGAGTATTACTTGTTTTATCGAATACAGTCGGAACATATATTTCTTTAACGAATGATAACTACAGAATGCAAACTGATAATTATTACACACAAAAATTAAAGAGAATAACATTTATTGTAGATGTAGATTCTTCAGAAAAAAGTTTTCAAGAATGGACAAGTTTAATGATAAATTTACCTATTAATACGAAAAGTATTATTGACTTAACTAGTAATCAAAAAGAAAACTTGATCTTAAGTATAAGAAGCTTTGGAGCAGTTATAGAAGAATTATCTAAACCGATGATTTATTTAGATAATATCGTTGAAGTGAATTATACTTATGCTCTAGATCGGCTAAAATTTGCAATTAATAAATTATATGAGATATAAAAAAGGAATGATCTAGGTAGAAAATTTTATATGTTAGGAATTCGGTCATAAATTTACAAACAGTAAGTACATTAGTCTTTGAAAATAACAAATAGAACAGTGTGATAATATTATCGCCTATAAATCTACCTTTAGAATGGAATTATGTATTCATTACAAATAGCAATATCCCTTATTCTAAGATATTTTAAATAATTGGAGGTTCGAATGACTGAATTAAGTATTTTTATGCTAAAGAATGAAAAAAGTAGTAGCATAAATAGTTTTATAAAAGATGAATACCTTAAATATTCTTCTACGAAACTATGCAAAGATGCAGAAGACATTAATAAGTTTAATTTAGCTGTATTTCCACTGAATAATCAATTGAAAAAAGATCACAAAGTAACCGGAAAAATATTTGTATTGCAAGAGCAACAAGAAGAAGTAAGATGGTCAGATAGCGTTAATTCTTTTTCTGAAAAAAAAATAGATTTTACTATGTCGAATGTACTTAATAAACCGTTAATTATTATTAAAACTTCGAGAAAGAGTATCTTTGCAATTTCATATTCTTATGGATATACATTAATAAATAAAGAATATGTAGTACGTGATTTTGGATTAGACATCGCTAGAAAAAAATTAGATTTAGATACCATAAAGCGTGTGAAGAATACAAACTTCTCAGATACACTATACGTAAGTAATTTTTCTAGCAATAATAAAATTAATTTAAGTGAAATTTCCACTTCACAAGCAACTCCCAATATAGTAGATGAAATTTTGGGTAAAATGACAGTTAGTTTTATGCGTAAAGATAAAAGTATAAAAGAATTAAATATATTTGCAACTAGTAAAGATTCAATCAATGTTAATGGTAATTTTTCAATACAAGAAGAGCTCGTTCCAATTTTAAAAGAATTAGGTAAAATATATAGGGAAAAGAAATCAGAAAGAACTTTTTTGGATAAAGAAATACTAAAGGTACCACCTGGAAAAAAAGAATATCTTGACAAATGTTTTGATAAACATTTATCAAATTTGATGGTCATTTTCAAAAAAAATAGTAACGAATTTAAATCAAGTGATCTAAATAAATTATCTATAGAAATACCATTAAACAAAGTGAATGAGGACATTGAAGGCTTAGAATTTAGAATTCACAGCATTTGTAGGACAGATGAATATATGAATTTCCTTTATAATACACAGGAAGAATTATTTTCTAAAATATTTTCATATTTTTTAAAAAGTAATGTCCAAGAATTCGTTGAAAAATTAAAGTCAATAAGAGTATCTATCAAATATCCAGATTCTCCAAAGGAAATATCTATAGGAAATCTATTTTCTTGTATATATGTGGAGATTGATAATAACTCAGATAAATACATTTTATATCAAGGAAATTGGCTGGGTGTAAATAAAAATGTTTGGCGTGAGACTAGAGATTTTGTCAACAGTATTTCTGTCGAAGCTTATGGAATAGACTTTAATGAGTTTAATAATAGTGACAAAGATGAAGGCGATTACAACGTTAAGATATCTAATTTAGAGTCAAATAAAGGGTTAATATGCCTTGATAAGCAAAATTTCACAAGCTCTAAGTTAGAGGGTGGATTTTCATCTTATGAAATAAATTCAGATAGTAAAATCGAACCATGTGATATTCTCAAAGTAAATAATGATAATGTAGTTTTTTGTCATGTTAAAAGAGGAACAAAAAGTTCAGGACTCTCCCATTTGCTATCGCAGGCAAGAGCTTCGTGTACTTTAGTTAGAAAGTCAGAAAACTTTGTTGATCATATTAATTCAGTAATAACTGCTGAATCGTCTGGGGAAGAAACAATCTTTCTAAATGAAACAAATCTTAAACAATCCAAAGTAATTCTAGGATGTATTGTTCCAGCAAATAAAGTTCAAACAAAAAATTCGAGACTATTTCCTATCCTTTTTTCTTTAAATTTGGTAGCGTTAGTAAACGCATTATCGTTAGAAAAATTTGAGGTGTCTTTAGTAAAAATACCTGATAAAAAAATTAAAAATTAGGCAACTTGCAGTTTTAATATTTTTCCTTGAAAGAGATACAAATTAGTTGTATCTCTTTTAATATAAGTCTAAGAGAGTATACCATGTTTTTTTTTGTTTTGAGTATACTTGATTTATAAAATACAAACTAAGTTGAGTTAGAGAAACTCGAGCCTCAGTTAGAATTGATGGTAATTGTGATAAAATGTTTATTGACGTATAACTTGAAAAGAAAATTATTTCATAGGAGGTAATTGATATAGAGCAGATAGAGTTAGAAACAATTGATATCTCAGAATCAGCAAAGAAGTTTTCTGAATTAACTAAAGAGAAAAAAACATTTTTTCTGAATGGGCCATGGGGATCTGGAAAGACCGAATTTTTAAATAAAGTGAGAAGTGAAGCAAAAGGAAAAAAATATATAGATTTGAATTTATGGGAATTGAAGGATGAGAGAACTGTAATTCATATAGGATTTAGCCAATTATTTTTTAGTTATTATATATTTGCTAAAATTATTTTTATATTAAGTGTATCTATATCAATTTTATCGACCCCAGCTATTAATTTAGGATTAGAAGAAGTATTTCCAAGATCTATTATAAAAATAGCTGGAAGTATTGCTTTAGTAATAGCAGTGGGCCAGTTCTTAAAAGTGAAATCAGATCAGTTGTTTTATTCTATATTAAAATCTCATAGAATAGACAAGTTTCTTGAAGATAAAATATTAGTTATAGATGATTTTGATCGTGTACCTGTAGACAAGCAAAAAGAGGCATATAAATTGTTCAATATATTGCATAATCGATTGCCAATAATTTTTGTAGGTGATATTAATAAAATAGCTATGAATGAAGACAATTATTTGCAAAAAATTATTGACAAAAGAATAGATTTACCATATGTATTGCATTCTCGAGATATATGGTTTAATTATTTTAGTAGGATAGAAGATAAATTTGATCTCAGTTTGCCTGGAGAGTTGATAAATCTATTCATTAACGAAAATAGAAATCTACGTGATAGAGTACAATTCAATGATTATGTAAATCAGGAGTTCTTATTACATGCTAAAAAAGATCGTGTACAATGTGCCCAACAGTTGGTGGTAATATACATGTATTTATTTCACTATAACAAATATTCTTTGTTATTAAGAAATAGACCACTTCCATCTGAAAAAGATTATCCCGAAAGAGTTTTTAGTGAACTACTACAAGATAATGATGACTATCCAGTGTCATTTACAAAAAATAGAGAGATATATTTTATATCTGAATCTGTAAATAATATGACAGAAGAGGAAATAAAAAGTATCTTAAGTGATACTAAAAATCTTAAGAACAATATATTGAAAAAAGGTTCCTATGACGGTGATTTATATAATTATATTTTAAAGAAATATAATTCTTTAGGAGTCAAAATTCAAAAAGATTTGCTAGATGGGGTGCTAGTAAATGCCTTGGATAATAATTATAGTGATCTAATAAAACTCATAATTTCATTCAAAAAAGAGGAGATAAGAAAAGAATCCTTAATAGGAGAACCTGATGTAGAAAAAAGAATATATGAAAAATGGCTAGAAATACTGACAACATATGAATTTGATTTCTCTCAAAAGCTAAAGTTTATAGAAAAAAATTCCATATTATCCTTTAAGGTATTGAGTGAGTTAAATCCTAATATTGATGTATTTTCAAAAGAGTATCAAAAACAAAAAGAGAAACTTTACTATTTACTAACATACTTGTCAAAATGTGATTTATGGGAGCAGTTTGATAAGTGGTCAGAAGATTTATGGAACAAAATAGATGAATTGTATTCCATTAATCCTAATATTTTCTTATTATATTTCAGATATAATAGATTGATTGGTCTTGAAGGAAGTAGAATTGATTATTGTGAAGAGAATGATTCAGTGAAAAATTATGTTGTTTATGAAAAAATAAAATCAATTGATAATCCAAATATAGAAGTTAAAGGAGTTAAAGATACAATAGAAAAAATTAAACCTAAATTAGATATGTTAAGCAATTTGGGTTATCACTTTAAATATATAGAACAGAAATAATAATTGCATAGATTTAATAGACAAGATTAGTAATAATGATCTTGTCTATTTAAGAAAGTAATTTGTTTTTAAAAACTGAGATTTATTAGCTAATTCTTTTTTTATTCGATAGACTGTTTGTCTAGTAATGTTATAATCCCTTGCAATTTTTGAAATAGCAACTCCATTATTTAAATCCTCAACAATGCTTTTATAAACAAGGCGACGTTGGGGATTTTTTGTATCTGCGCTGTATAATTTAGGACGACCTTTATAGACGCCATTTGCCTTCGCAATCTTTATCCCTTGTGCCTGGCGTCGTTTAGATTCTGTACGCTCTTGTTCAGCAATCATGGCCAATATCTGAATAATTAAATCTTTGATGAATTTATCCAGGAGAGGATTTCCGATTGCTTCAGCCATGATTGGTAGACTAGTGATGATTAACTGTACATTTTTCTTTTTTAGGTAATTGACTGAGTCAATGATCTCGTCATAATTTCTGCCTAATCGATCGATGGCTTCGACAATAAAAATATCTTATTCTCGGACAAAATCTAAAGCTTCTTGGAAAATCGGTCGCTGAGTAATCGTTGCTCCAGATTGTTTCTCAATAAAAATTTTTTCTGCACCGAACTTTTTCATTTCTTCAATTTGCCGTTGTTCATTTTGATCAATCGACGAAACTCGAATATAAGCAATTTTCAAAATTTAACCAACTTTCTCGAACTGTTTAAAATACACCCTAATCATACATTAGAACACCAGTGTCACTTTTCTTTTTAAATGGCATAAATTTTTAATTTTATTTGACACAAACTATAAATGTTTAATTGCTAAGAACATCGTTCAAAATAATTATGGGATTTTCTTAGCTCTTATTTTAAAACGAAGTGTTCATAAAATCGTCCATTTCTGTACACGTTCTTTTTTACCTTTATTTTTCAAAAAAACATTTCATTTTATGTTCATAAACCCATAACAAAATCTATGTTCACTTAAACATAACGAATAAAGTTATGTTACAATAGAATTTAACAAGGAGTGATTTTTTTGAAAATAGGATATGCTCGGGTATCTACCGGATTACAAAATTTAGATTTACAAGAAGATAGTTTAAATAAATTTGGCTGTGAGAAAATTTTTACCGATCATATGAGTGGAGCAAAAAGTAATCGATCAGGATTAGAAATGGCCATCGATTTTGTTCGCTCTGGAGATACACTTGTTGTTTGGCGTTTAGATCGATTAGGAAGAAATATGGAAGATTTGATTTCAATCGTCAATCGATTGAATGAACGTGGCGTGAGTTTTCATAGCCTTCAAGAAAATATTACGATGGATAAATCAAGTTCTACAGGACAACTTATGTTCCATTTGTTTGCGGCATTTGCCGAGTTTGAACGAAACCTAATCTTGGAACGCTCTGCAGCAGGAAGGGCTGCTGCACGTGCAAGAGGAAGGTTTGGTG